>RCNB010003015.1_pt1 | contig 10133 bp, 6 predicted proteins | sample 2041321 | NCBI WGS metagenome assembly RCNB01 (sample SAMN09708232, study PRJNA481090) | Marine sediment metagenome, whole genome shotgun sequencing project.
GGTGAGGGCGCCGACCGTGATGACTGCGCCCGCCGCAAGGCCCGACGCCTGCAGGACCGATTCGGCTCGAAGCAGAAGGTACGGTCCTAGATGGATCGACAGCGCGCCATAGAACACCGCGCTCGATGGCGTGGGTCCTTCCATCGCACGTGGCAGCCAGCCGGATAGCGGCAGTTGGGCCGCTTTTCCCATCGATGCCCAGAGGAGCAACAGTCCGACGATGGTTGCTCCTGCCCACGTGGGCGGAACGACGAAGCCCGCCCACGGACCGTTCATCGAGGGTCCGACTTCGGAGGTCCCGACCATGAAGTGCAGTGCAACGGCTGCGGCTAGCAAGCCGACATCGCAAAGACGATAGGTCACGAAAGCGCGTAGACCGTGCTCGACCGGTCCGCGCCGCTCATGAAAGAAAGCGATCAGGAGTGCGGAGGTCAAACCGACCAGCTCCCATCCGAGGAACACGAGATCCAAGCTGCCCGCGAGCACGACGAACTCGACAGCGGCCCCAAAAATCGCGAGAAGCAAATAGAACCTCGCGAAGCCGGGCTCTCGATGGAGGTAGCGCCTCGAGAACGCCGTCACGAGCCCGAGTAAGACAGCCGAGAACATCGCGAACGGGATCGACAGACGATCCGCGATAAGGTTCCAGTCGAACGAATAGTGTCCCACCGAGAACCAGCTTCCAAGCGGTACGCGAATCTCGGTGACGTCGGACGCGATCAACCAGGCGGCAGCGATTGCACAGGCAGACATCGAGGCCGAAAATCCAAAGCCAACGATCCCCACGGTCGTTCGTTCGCTCCAGGGGCCATAGATCCAGGCGCGCAGTCCGAGGAACAAGACCGCCAGGGCTGGGAAGCCGACGATCGCAAGTACAATCCAACCGATGACGGGTTCCATCACGCTCTCCGCTTCGCGATCAGTCCGGCCTTCACGTGCGCGGGGCCCAGGTGGCCGCGCCTTCCGTAGTAGAAGTCCATCGAACGATTCACGACCGCAATGGCGGGGTTCTCGGTTGCATAGGGACGGAAGCGCCCGTTCTCGTAGACGGCCATGGCGTCGCCATCCGGGTCCCAGGCAACCAGTTGGATCCACGCGTTGTTCACGAGGTTCGCTAGCCCAGCCTCTTGGGCGAGCACGCGTTCCAGCATCTCGGTTGTCGCTTCGACGATGGTGAGCAATCGGACCGGTTCGTGAATCTCGACCATCTGCCAAGGAAGCCCCGTCCTCAGGTCCGATGCATGTCCATCCATCACGCCGACGAGTCCCACGATGTTGTGTGGGAGCTTGGTCCCGGAACCGTAGCCGGTGGGGTCGACGAAACTGAAGTAATATTCGAGATTGATGCCGGCACCGACGGGTCCGACCGATCGAAGCAAGCCCGCCAGAATCGCACCCGCTGGGTCCTGCGTCGGATCGTAGGAAACCAGAAACGCCCGCCGATCGAGAAACAGTCCGCGGGTTCGCCCCCTCCGGCCGACGATGCAAACGGCGTTCGTGGCGTGCCCATACTCTGGCCTCGGTTGGGCGAGATCGTAGGCATGCGCTTCCGCGTGGAGGAGCGCCGATTCGGGATCGAGATCCATCGACGCCGATTCGAAGCGGCGGCATCGTTCGTGCGCGTCCAACCGGCACGCGTCGGTGAAAGCGTCCTTTACGTCAGCTAGCGCGCCGACCAGCTGCGCCGGAAGCAGATCCTCGTCGTAGTATGACATCGAATCATCGCAGGTGTTGTGGTAGGCGCCCATGAACCAGGTTGACTCGGGTATGACCAAGTTTGATGCTCGGAGACGCGCTCGAACGCGTGCATCGTTGGCCATCTGAGCGAACGCGCGGGCGTTCGGTCCCCCTCGACCCCCCCCGGTTGCGCCGCAGTCGTGCGCGGCCTCGTGCGGGTTGTTGAGGCTGGAGGAACCATGACCGACGATCAGGACGATCGAGCACAGGTTCCCCTCCATCCCCGTCGTGGCGATGACGCTGCCTACGATCTCAGCCATCTCGTCGACGGTGTACCCGGCGGCAAGGCCATCCGAGCGCGATTCACCCGTTCTTTCGAGGTGGAGGCGGGTCGGAGGAATCGGCGCCGTCCTGTGCAGTGCCCAGTGGGCGAGCCGTTCGGTGCTACGCGGAAAAAGGGTCCTTCCAAGGAGTGGAATCACGGCGAGAAAGCCGAACAAAGCCGACAACAATCCACCACGCGTGAGCATCTTGCTGCCAAGCCCGATCGAATGGGTCACCTGGCCTTGGCGTCGGCGCTTGCCTGCAAACGCAACTGCTTCGCTTTCTTCGAGCGCGCGTTCGTGGACGTAGTGGCTCGGGCGCACGGCTACCGGGCATAGCGGCCTCGGTCGAATGTCCTCGATTCCCTGATACGCCATCGCAATGCCGAAGAAGCCCGCATATCCGAACGTCTCGATGTCCGAACGCAGCTCTTCGAGGTGCCTGCGAAGCGATTCCTCGCGGTCGTCGATGCAAAAGACGGCTTGATAGCGTGCGCCCATTGCTGGTGCGCCTCCCAATCGGCAGTGGCCCGTGAGACCGTCGAGAACACCGATGCGATGCCTTCGCTCGTAGGCGAGGTGCAAGAGCCTCCGCCGCTCGTTGGAATCGAACACGTGCACCTCTGCAAGCCAGCACTTTGCCTCCACGGAACTCGTCACCTCCGCGGGGCCCACTCCGGCTAGCTGGGCTGCAATGAAGCCCTCGTAGACGAGCTCCAGGTCCAACTCTCGTGTCTTCTCGCGCCTGGCGATCTGTGAGTTGGGGTCTCCGAGGCGAACCGAGTCGTCAGCTTGGTTCCTAAGCTCGAACTTCGCCGCATGAAGATCGAGTGTTAGTTGAAGGGCCAGATAGTCCATGAGCCTAGCGGGGATTGGGTCGACCGGCGCTGTGTCAGGACGCTCTTCCAGCTGTCGAATCATGCCCGCCCAACCTCGCAAGGACAGCAGCGTCTCCTCGATGTACCGCTCCCATTGCCCCCTCGGAACCCCGAGATCCTCGAGCGCGCCATGCACGGTCCGCGTCGCGTCCCATCCGTTCCTCTGCTGACGCCTCAACTCCTTTGAAAGACCCCGCATCCAAGGGTCGAGCGGTCCCGAGCCCACGCCATAGAGAGAGCGAAATGCTTCGAGCAACCCGTGCTCCCGGCCCGGCATGTGCCAGTAGGCGATTCCCTGATCGACGAATGCTGCGCAGAATCGGATGAGGAGAGGGTGGACCAGCCGGTCCGTGTCCACGCCATGTGCGTCGAGTATCTGGTCCCGTAGTCGTACGCCGACGCTCGGACGGGAAACCAGCGGTGCGACTGCGAGGAGCGATCTCCACAAATGCTCGAGTGCCTGCTCCTCGCGGGCCCTTGGGGTCATGGGCGCCAGGTCGACCGAAATTCGTTCCGCGGATTGCAAGATTGCGGCGCGCGCGGGTCCAGGAGCGCGTCCGTGGAACCGAAACAAGGTCCCCGTCTCCTCGAGCATCCAATGTAGAGCAGCCCCTTTCGGGATCTCGAAGAGGTGTCGGAGTCGGAGCGCGCGGAACTCCTGGCGGGTCGGTCCTCCAGGAATGACCGCGGCATCGGGGCGGCAATCCGGACGATCGAGCACAGCATCGATGTCAGACGCTCGGATTCTCGCGCTCTCTAGACACTGAGCGAACGCACGCTCCGATTGGTAAGGCTGCGTTCCGAGTCGCGCCGCCGCGTCCACGACGGCCTTCTCGAAGTGGAGATGCTCAAATGCGTGGAGGGTGTTGTGATGTACGAACATGTGGAGTGGCGACTGCTTTGGAAGCAAATGCGCCGCGTGGTCCAGCATCTCTTCGAGCCCGAGGTGCGCCTCCGGTTCTGTCGGAGCACTCGTTGAAAGCCGAAGGAGGTCGGTCGTCACAGAAGTCACAAGGCGGCCTTCCGACGCGTCGAATGCGGGTGGGGCGAGTGCGGAGTCAGCTCATCGATGCCCAGAATGTCGAGCTCCGCATCCGGCCACTCGTTTGACAGGCCTTCTATCCGGCTCAAGAAGGTGTGGTCGACGATTACGACATCCCTCAAGTCGATCACGACGCGACGAAATGCTGGGTCGAGATCAGCGAGAGCCTTGCGCACGGCAAGAAGACTCGTGAATGCCGCCGTGCCATGCAGCGTCAGCCGCAACTCATCTCCTTCTTCAGTCCGTTCGACCCGCGTTCGGAAGAGCTGCCTGAAAGTCGCCCCGCGCGCTCGGTGCAAGATCAGCTTGAGAATGAGGCCGGCCGCAACGCCAATCAGGAGATCCGTCGCGAGCGTGACGACGAGCGTCGTGACGAAGAGTGCGAGCTGATCCACGCCGATGTGTTTGATGTGCGCGAGCTCCCGGGGCGATGCGAGCTTGGCGCCCGTATACACCAGCATTGCCGCGAGCGCGGCGAGAGGAATCTCACTCAATAATCCTGGAGCCAGCGCTACGAATCCCAGCAGGAAGGCGCCGTGAAAGAAGTTGGCCCATCGGGACTGGGCGCCCGCGTCGACATTGGCCTTGCTGCGCACGATCTCGGAGATCATTGGTAGCCCACCCACGAGAGCAGAGCCGAGGTTGCCGAGCGAGAGCGCAAACAGATCACGATTGAGGTTCGAGGGACGTTTCTCGGGATCCATCAGGTCGACAGCAAGCACGCTCAGGGTCGATTCAATCGTGCCGACCAGCGCATACATGACGACGTATTTGAGCGACGCGGCGGTCCATACCATCGAGAAGTCGGGGAACACCATGGCGTCCAGAAGTGAGCCTGGCAGCTGAACCAAGAACTCCGGCCCCACATGGAATTGGTGCGACAGAAATTGATAGGCGTGCGAGTGGTCCAGGTCGAGCCACAGGCTAATCGGCACCGTGACGGCGAGCACCACGATGGGCGAGGGAAGCGCCCGTGCCCAACGTTGCCGAATCAGGGGCCAACCGAAAAGAATGACCAGTGAAAGCACCCCGAGCGCGAGTATTTCCGGGTTCGCGTGCGCTACGCTATGGGGAATTTCGGCTAGCAGTTCGAGCGGCTCTTTGGCCTCAGGTGCGACGCCTACGAGCGTGTGAGCTTGCTTCGAGATGATGATCACACCGATTGCTGCGAGCATTCCGTGAACGACGGAGGGCGACATCGCCACGCCGATCGAAGCAGATCGGAGTAGGGCCAGCACGATTTGCACGCAGGCCGCGACAACACCCACCGCCAGGGCCCGGCGATATCCAACCATCGGATCGCCCTGACCCAGCTCCTGAACGGCGCCCAGTGCAATGACGATGAGTCCGGCGGCTGGACCCTTGATGGTCAGGCGCGCGCTGCCGAGAAATGTGACGAGCATCCCTCCGATGATCGCCGTGAGGACACCCGAAATCGGGGGGAAGCCACTGGCCATCGCGATTCCCAGAGATAGGGGAAGCGCGATGAGAAAAACCAGGAATCCTGCTTTGAGATCCGCAACGGGGAACGAGCGTCGTGGCTCGCCCTTCAACTCAATTTTCGACATGACAATCCGCCTTCGCGCTCAGAACACACCACTGCCCCATCGCTCAGGGGCAATCACACACGCTGCAGACGAAGCCCGATGGGCTTCGTCAGGCGGAAGGGGGGCCGCGGGCGAGATAGGTGCGGGCCAGCTCGCCGCTGCTAAGACGTCGAGCCGGCGAGCTGCATGTTGTTAGCGGTACAGTGCATTGAATCGAGGGCGAGAGCGGCTCGTCGCAGCTGAGGTCGTCGTCCTCGAATGAGTCCGCGGCGCCCTCGGCGTAGGCCTCGGGGCGCTCAGATGGAGGTTCTTGGAGGACTCGGTTGGAAACGGCCAGCTGCGCAAGCGCGGCATCCGCCTTGCACGGGACGTCGCTTCCAGGGCTGGAAAGCAGGGCCGGTATGGCTACTACGAGGACAGTCAATGCCGCTGCGAGCCGGCTCAACCGACGCAGTATGGTGCTCAACTCCCCTGTTTGCCCCAAATCCATCTCAGGTCTTCAACCCCGCAACGCCTGAAGTATTCCCCCAAACACAGGGCCGTGCAACAAAGGCCGCGGAACGACTACTTCCCGTCGCCGACCCGTTCCACGGCGGCCACCAGGTCGTCAGCCGGGCGCATCAAGGCTCGATCGTAACTCATCAGTCGATGGCATGCGTGTACGTCGCGCGCCGCGAACATATCGAGAGCCGGTTCCACCGATAGTGTCTTCGCGCCGCGCTCATGAGGTTCAGTTCTTCAATAGAAACCGGAACTGAAGCGGAGGGTCGAATACCTGTGGGACAGGTATCGGCGCCTGGAACCGAAACGCTTCGCGAACGAACACAGAGCCGACGATCCGTTCGTTACTCGATTCGGCAACTAGAACCCAGCCCTCGGTCACGTCGAAGTTGCCCGCAGGAGCATCGACCATTCGGAGCCGGAAGTGATTCGAACTCAGCAGAGCCAAGGAATACACCCCGCGTGGCCAAGATACCTTTTCCACGGGGATTGGATCTCCGAGTACCGGGACGGTGGTGGGCCCCAGGTCGAGCTCCATCTCGAGGGTGGCCCCGTAGTTCTCGCCGCCGAAATCGGCCGTCCCGCCGACTTCCATCGTAAAGACGTATTGGTCGTCGCGCGTACCTATGCCCGCCTCCGGCATTGAGGTGAACTCGTTGAGGACGATGCCGTCCTCGTAGATGACTATGCCTTCGGTATCGTACGGAAGACCGGTGTTCTCACCACGGCAATGGTCGAATGCATCGTTGGTCAGCATGCCGAGGTCCCGTAGAAACGCGAGCTTCGTGAATACGGCGACCAGTCCTTGGGGAACAGTGACCTCGTCGTGCGCCCTCATCGCGATGCATCCGAAGTCGTTGGTTTCAGGCGCGGGCCCCTCGGGAACCCCGGCTTCTCGGTAAAGTGGGCCAACGATCGGCCAGGTAGCGACTTCGGCGATGTCTTCGAAGACGCTCGTCCCTGCGTATGCCGACATGAACCCTCGTCCGCTGAGCTGTTCGGGAGTCGCAGACTTGAGTGCATCGACCTGTATGTCGGTGAGCGGCCAGAACGCATAGTTCCGCGCCCAGCCCTGCGCCTCGAAGGATTCGTGAAGGCGCGACCATTGCGAGACGAATCCGCCACGCAAGCGCGCGTTGTCGATAGTTTCCTCGGCCAGTGCACGCTCGGTCGGAGCCCAGTCACCTTCGAACTGCGCTCGACCCAGGGTGCCTTCCAAGAGGTAGGTCGTCGCGTGAGCGGCCTCGTGGATCACGGTGTGCGCGAGAATGGCGCGTAGTCCGGCGTCCTGTAGCAGCCAACCCTCATCGAAGCCCTTGCCGTCGAGGTCGAGCTCCCCGTTGATCAAGATGACGTCCCCCGCATGTCCTCCAGCCCAGGACACCACTTTGCCGCCTGTTCGCGGGGCTAGCTTGACGAAAGCGATACGCCCGACGCCAGCGCAGTGCGTTGCTGTGAGACGGCCGAGCGCGGAGCGCACCACCGCCAGCTGTGTCAGCGACAGCGAGCGAAGCGGAAAGTCGTCGACCAAGCCGGAGGGGTACCAGATCGCATCCGAGCCGCCTTCGAGGATCAGAACGTGGGAGCAGGCGGACCCCGCCGCCGCCTGAATGATCTCTTGCGCCGAGCCACGAACTGCCCCGCTCCCTAAAACCGCGTCGCCAGGACTCGGCGCCTCGCGGCTGCTGACGACCGTGCCATCGGGCTCCACCACCGCGAGGGTCACGACATCACCGGACACGCGTGCGTAGCCGACCGCGCTGACTTCTTGGCCGCTCAGATCGATCTCCTCGCGTGCTTCGAGCGCCCTGACCGACTCGAGGAGCAGGACGTCAGGAAACTTGATCGGATGCACTTCGAGCGGTGAGCCCGTCGAGTCGAGCGCGGCGAGGGCATGCGTGCCGGCGAGTGCGCCTTGGGGCGGGCCGACGTCAGACGGGACATCGATCTCCTCCACCGATTCGATCCGAATCGCTCCGCCGCCGTCTCGAACGACCAGAACGCGCCAAATCGCTTCAGGTGCCCCCGTGGCGGTCACCACTGGCGTCTCACACCCAGGCACCAGCGCGCACGCTGCTTCGAACGTCTGCGGCATCTGTGGCTCGGAGTCGCTGCCGCCACAAGCGGCCACAAAACAAAGAACAAGCACACCCGTGAAGGGCCGTGGGATCGACATAGAAGGTGAAGATATGCGATCGAGTGTCTTGCGCCAACTTCGACTTGGTCCGACGGCGCAAGCTCAATAGCGAAGTGTCGGGGCTGGCCTCGCTAGGCTGCTTGTGGTTCGGCTAGCGCCGTGGCTGCGAAGATTGTCGCCGTGAACGCTCGCGCGAACTGAATGGCAGCTCGCTCGCTTATGGCGTTGCCAACGAGGGGGATGGGAATTTCGAATGTCGAGGTCCACACCACGTTGGTACGATTCGCGCCGAGCGCCTCGAACGCTACCCGCCCGAGCGTGTGTTTTACGGGAATGGGTCGGGCTCGGATGATGCGATACTCGTAGCTGTTTGCCGCATCATAGGCGACGATCTCTTCGTCCAGGACCGTTGGGCCGGCGAGATAGACGCGCCGAACCGCGCCGAGTCCGTTGCGCTCATCGCGCCCAGGACGAATCAACTCGCACTTCTTCACACCGCGAAAGCGACCGTAGCCCTCGTGGTCGGTAAGCACGGCGAAGAGAGCATCTCGCGCGACGTCCACGGCTTGCTCGACTCTGACGGTAGGCATCGAGGAACGATAGTCCGGACCCAATCGAGAGTCTACGGCTGGCGTCGAGAGGCGATGCGCCGGCGCTCCTCGGCGTACATACGCAGCGCGAACTCTCCGGCGGGGTGGGCGCGTGTCTCAGCCTAGGGGTAGATCCCCGGGGCGCAGCGATTTGCAATGCGGGAGGCGCTTGTCGTGTAGGACGAAAGCGTCGCTCCAGTTGGTCGTGATGGGGTCGAGCCACGGATTGTTCCCCATTCTCATGACTTCGGGGCCGATCACTGCGATGCGGTCGCGCTGATCGCGGAACAGCGAGAGCCACAGGACCCATTGTTCGCGCGGAAACACATCCGCGATGTGAGCGTATTTGTGGCGGCCGTTCTCGAGCCATTCATCGAGAAAGCGGGTTCCGAAATCGGAACGGCGGATCATCATGAAGCCGCAGTTGGGCGGGCGCAGGGTGCCGGCCGACCTGACGCCGCGCATGCTGAGCGGCATGGGAATGCCGAATCGCCGCGTGCAATCCTCCGAGATGAGAAAGTCCTTTCCCGGGTAGGCGTCTACGAGTTCGGCCAGCGTTCGCTCGGGCTTGTTGACGCAGGTATCGGCGTCCACGACGGCGAGCCAGTCGGCGGTCATGTCGCGCATGTGGCGGCGCATCAATTCGATCTTCGACCAAATCAAATGCATGTCCTCGAGCACCGTTTCTCGCCAGCAGGTGAATCGATAGCCGTGTCGGTCGCAGTAGGCCCCCCAGTTGGCTTGGGTCGCTTCTGCGTAGTAGTCGATATGCGGGGTCGCTAGCATGGCGACGTCGAATGATAATTCTGACACGATAGTTCTCCCGGACGCCCTCTATTGGTCCGTCCACACTTCGGCGTTTTCCAATACTTCGTAGCCGTCGATGGGGCGCGGCTTGGGTCCGCGAACCCTTTTTGACGTCGGCTTCTGGATCGGGACACCGCCGTCCCAACCGCCGCTGATCCAGTGCGACGTTGGCCATCCGTCGATGAACTTGGCGTCCAATGGAATCATCGGATATTTGGGCAGCGATGCTCTCACGTTCTTGAGATGCGGTTCTGGTACGCCCGGATCCGCCTCGAGGATGACCGGCGGTTCGTAGTCGATTTCGATCAGCGTCGAAACGCTCTGCGAAACCGGCTCGTCGAGGGCCGCAAGGACAACCGTGCCGACGCGCCGCTCGATGCACTCACGCGCGGTGATCGAGATCCCGGAGGCGTACGCCGACGGCATGATGATCATGCCGGTGGGCCGCACGGTGGCGGAGACATTCACGCGGATCTTTGTCGGTCTCGGTGCAGAAAAATCACGAACGCAATCAATCGGAATACCAACGGCGGCGCTGAGCTCGGCCTCGAGGTCGCGCTCCGGCGTTTCGTCAGGCTCGCTCGGAAGGTCGGGCACCTCGCGCTCGGGCCTCGGGACCTCGCGCGGCCAG
>RCNB010009092.1_pt1 | contig 10133 bp, 10 predicted proteins | sample 2041321 | NCBI WGS metagenome assembly RCNB01 (sample SAMN09708232, study PRJNA481090) | Marine sediment metagenome, whole genome shotgun sequencing project.
GCAATCGCTTGTCTGGGAAATAACTGTAAAGCGTCGCTTTGGAGACGCCAGCGGCCTTTGCAATATCATCGACGCTCGCGCCTTCAAATCCGTCCGCCATAAACACCTGACGCGCGCCATCAACGACCTGGTCGAATTTTCGACCCTTGCGCACAATGTCCGTGGCGTCGCCCATGACGTCTCCTTTGTTGATAATTCCACCATAAACCGATTAGTTCAGTTCCAACAACCGCAAGTCGCATTTGATCCTTGAAAGGTCAGCGAACCCACCATAACATTAGAACAATTCTAAACTACAGGTGCTCGCATGCGGTTTCTGTCACAACGCAAACGATTTTCGGACCTATCGGAACAGGAAATAATCGCACTTGCGATTTCGTCCGAAGAAGATGATGCCCGCATTTACCGAGGCTACGCAGAAGGCCTGCGCGCCGATTTTCCTGACAGTGCGGCTGTATTTGACGGCATGGCCGAAGAAGAGGATGGCCATCGCGCCCTTTTGATAGACCTGCATCAGACCCGGTTCGGTTCAACCATTCCACTGATCCGGCGCGAACATGTGGCGGGGTACTACAATCGCAGGCCGGTCTGGCTCGTCGAGAACCTCGGTTTGGAGCGCATTCGCGCGGAAGCTGATGCGATGGAGCGGGATGCAGAAAGGTTCTATCTGTCTGCCGCTGCCAGCACGTCGGATGCCGCGACCCGCAAGTTGCTGGGGGATCTGGCAGCAGCCGAAGCAGGGCATCAAACCAAAGCCGGTGCACTGGAAGATCAACACCTGGATGACGCCACGCGCAACAGTGAAGATGCAACCGCAAAACGCCAGTTCATTTTGACATGGGTGCAGCCGGGGCTTGCCGGTCTGATGGACGGCTCTGTCTCGACCCTTGCGCCGATATTTGCCGTGGCATTTGCAACCCATAACACATGGACAACGTTTCTGGTTGGGTTGGCGGCGTCCATCGGAGCCGGCATTTCAATGGGCTTCACTGAAGCCGCCTCTGATGACGGTACCATTTCTGGTCGGGGATCACCCATCAAGCGTGGCTTTGCTGCAGGTGTCATGACAACGATTGGCGGATTAGGCCACGCCCTGCCCTATTTGATCCCTGATTTCTGGACAGCCACTACCATCGCCTGCGTCGTCGTGTTCATCGAACTCTGGGCAATCGCTTGGATCCAGAACAAATATATGGATACGCCATTTTTCAGGGCCGCTTTTCAGGTCGTTCTGGGAGGGGCACTGGTCTTTGCGGTTGGCGTTCTCATTGGAAGCGGTTAGCCGGGCTTGCAGCTTGGAGGGCCAATAGCTAATGCAGACCCATGGTCGATATATTTCTGAAGACACTCCCCTTTTTCGCCCTGATTGCTCTGGGGTTTTGGGCCGGGAAAACCCGCTTTTTTACGCCTGAGGCCACTGCCTATCTCACCAAGTTTGTTTTTTACTTCGCACTGTCCGCGATGCTGTTCCGTTTTGCCGCCAACCTGTCTCTGGCTGAGGTTTTTGATGCACGCTTGATTCTGGGTTATCTGGGTGCGACGACCGTTGTTTATTGCATTGCCACTATGGTCGCATTTGCGCGGCGGCTGAATATCGAAACCGCGGCGATCGAGGCACAATGTGCAGTCATCGGCAATGTCGGATTTCTGGGCGCTCCGATGCTGGTTCTTTTGCTGGGACCCAAAGCCATTGGCCCGGTAATGCTGGTGCTGGCCGTCGATCTGATCGTGTTTTCCAGCCTCATCGTGATCCTGATCACCGGAGGCCGGGATGGGCGGATGAGTTTTGGAGTTGTCAGGACAATCGGACTGGGGCTTGTCAAAAATCCAATGATCATGTCGATTACTCTGGGCCTGATGTGGTCCTCATTGTCGCTTCCGATTCCTGCCCCTTTCAATGATTTTCTGGCCATTCTTGGCGGAGCCGCAACTCCCGGAGCGCTTTTTGCCATTGGTGCGTCTCTCGCCTTGAAATCAGCCGAGCGGATTGAGGTCGCGGCCTGGCTGAGTTTCTGTAAGCTGGTTCTACACCCGGCTTTTGTAGCGATTGCGGTCCTGTATCTGTTCCCGCTTGATCCCTATTCAGCTGCGGTTGTGATCTCAGCCGCAGCTTTGCCGGTCGCTGGGAACGTCTATATTCTCGCACAACATTATGGCGTAGCGCCGCACCGCGTCTCAGCCGCCATCCTGCTGTCCACGGCTGCAAGCATTGTGACCGTATCCTTGGTGATCGCCTGGGTATCGCCGCTTTGATCTGAGATTGCCTTAAATAACGCACCCTCCCCTTGCCGCTTGGGCAATGAATCGATAGCGATAGCACAATAATTTGAGGGAGCGCCGCGATGAAAACAGTATCAACCAACAAGTGTTTTGGCGGGACTCAGGGGGTCTATACCCATGCCTCAGCCGCCTGTGCATGTGATATGACCTTTGGGCTCTTCCTGCCAGAGGAAGCGACCGATGGCCCTGTGCCTGTCCTGTGGTATCTGTCAGGCCTGACCTGCACACACGAAAACGCCATGGTAAAAGCCGGAGCGCAATCGTGGGCGGCGGAACAAGGCATCGCAGTGGTATTTCCGGACACGTCGCCGCGCGGCGACAATGTGGCTGATGATGACGCTTATGATCTGGGCAAAGGCGCCGGGTTTTATGTGAATGCCACCCAGACCCCGTGGGCGCCGCATTATCAGATGCACAGCTACATTGCCGACGAATTGCCATCCCTGATCGCTGAGGAATTCAACATCGACATGGATCGGCAAGCCATCACCGGCCATTCTATGGGCGGGCATGGCGCCTTGACGTTGGCTATGGGTTTGCCAGGTCGGTTCCGCTCAGTCTCGGCGTTTGCGCCGCTGTGTAATCCAACTGCCAGCGATTGGGGTCGAAAACAGCTGAACGCTTATCTGGGGGATGATGAGGCCATCTGGAGAGCGCACGATGCAACGCTCATGATGAAGAGCACGGGTTTTGACGGGCCAATTCTGATTGATGCGGGCACCGACGACCAGTTCATCGATCTGTTAAAACCTGAAGCGTTTGCTGCTGCCTGCGCAGAGCGGCGCCAGGAAGCAACATTGCGCATGCAGCTCGGTTATGATCACAGCTACTTCTTTGTGTCCACCTTTATGGAGGATCACATCAGCTTCCACGCCAACGCACTTTACGCATGAGTACGCTCTACATCGACGCCGATGCCTGCCCGGTCAAAGCCGAAGCCGAACGGGTTGCCACCCGGCACAAGATGACAATGTTTGTCGTCTCAAACGGCGGCCTGCGCCCGTCGCAAAACCCGTTGGTGCAGAACGTTGTTGTCGATTCTGGACCTGATGTGGCTGATATGTGGATTGCTGATCGCTGTGGCCCGGGTGATGTCGTTGTGACAGGGGACATCCCGCTTGCCGCCAAATGTGTAGAGGCTGGTGCGCGGGTGCTCAAACATAACGGCGAGGCGCTGACCCAGGCCAATATCGGCAACGTGCTTGCCACCCGCGATCTGATGACGGATCTGCGCGCCGCCGACCCGTTTCGGCAAGGTGGCGGCAAGGGCTTTACAAAAGTTGACCGCTCCCGTTTTCTAGAGGCGTTAGAGCGGGAACTTCGTGCAGCCATCCGGACCGGGTAGATAACGTTCTGAACGCGAAGGTTTTTGGAATTGAGGACAGGATCAAAATGCAACCGCAGGCCGTGATTTTTGACATTGGCAATGTGCTGATCGAGTGGCAACCAGAGCGTTTTTATGATCGAGTCATTGGCCCTGCAAGGCGACGCGCCATGTTCAATGACGTCGATCTGCACGCAATGAACGACCGCATTGATCTGGGCGGTCCGTTCACTGAGACGATATACGACGCCGCTGAAGAGTATCCTGACTGGCGGGATGAGATTCGGATGTGGCATGATCACTGGATCGAGATGGCATCCCCTGTAATTGAGCATTCGGTCAGGTTGCAACGGGCCCTGCGCATCAAAGGCATCCCGGTCTTTGCGTTGTCCAATTTCGGCATTGAGAGTTTTGACTATGCCGCAACCCAATATCCGTTTCTCGACGAGTTCGACCGCCGCTACATCTCTGGCCACATGAAAGTCATCAAACCCGACCAGACCATCTATGAGATGGTTGAACAGGACTGCGGCATTGCACCGTCAGCCTTGCTGTTTGCAGATGACCGGGCCGACAACATCGACATGGCCGCGGCGCGAGGCTGGCAAACTCATCTGTTTGAGAACTCGAAGGGCTGGGCCGAAACGCTCGTAGATCACGGTTTGCTCAGCGCCCAGGAAGCTGCCTGAAATGACGCTGACTCACATCCCATTTGCTGCAGGTGACGCATTACTCAACTGGAACGAGCTGACCAAGGCGTTGGTCAAAGGGCACGATCTGCCCAAGGCCGAAATCGACGACACTTTCCTTTATCGCGGTAAGTCCCGCTCGGCGTGGATTGATGGCATGGGCATAGCGGTCAAGTCTGCAACAGTGTTCCCGGACAACCCCGCTCGGGACGTACCCATGATCAATGGCGCCCTGTGCCTTTTTGCTGACAAGACCGGCATGCTGGAAGCATTGATAGATTTCCACCTAGTCACCAAGTGGAAGACCGTCAGTGATAGCCTTCTCGCTGCCAAGCTTTTGGCGCGACGCAACAGCAAATCAATTCTGATCGTGGGTGCGGGTACGGTTGGCCGCTCGGTTCATGCAGCGTTTGGTTCCGCCTTCCCCGAGGCCCGCTTCGAGATTTGGAACCGATCACCGGCTGGGGCCGAGGCCATGATTGCAGACCTCCCAAATCTCAGCCTCGCCACGGATCTTGAAACTGCAGTGCGCAATGCGGATATTGTCGTGTGCGCAACAATGTCGACTGACCCGTTGATCAAGGGCGACTGGCTGCAACCCGGCCAGCACCTGAACCTGATTGGCGCATATCGCCCTGATATGCGCGAAGCTGATGATACTGCCCTGCTACGCGGGTCAGTGTTTGTCGACAGTTTTGACACCACAATTGGCCATATCGGCGAACTCAAGATCCCAATCGAGGCCGGCGTTATAACCAAAGACGCTATCCTGGCTGATTATTACAATCTCGACGCATTTGTGCGTCGATCAGACGATGAAATCACCGTCTTCAAAAATGGCGGCGGCGCACATCTGGACCTGATGACCAGCCGCTACATTCTGGAAAAATGGCAGGCATCTTCATGATCAGTGGCGCCGTACTTGTCATAATTGGCCTGATGCTTGTTATTCCGTTCGCGGTCGAAGAAATGCGCACAAAGGTGGATGCCGAGCGTCGCAAGGATGCCGACGGGCGCTTCGTCACCTTGTCCAAAGGTGTCACGTATTATGACTGGCTTGGGCCTGCGCGTGGACCCGTGGCGGTGTGTGTGCATGGGTTGACCACACCGTCATTTGTCTGGCGGGGACTGGCCCGCGGGCTGGCTCTGATGGGGTACCGCGTTCTGATATATGACCTTTACGGACGCGGTTATTCAGACCGACCGCACGGAAGACAGGATAGGGCATTCTTTTTGAGCCAGTTGGATGAATTGCTTTCTGATCAGGATGTGCAAGATGACATCACGCTCATCGGGTATTCAATGGGAGCCGCCATCGCCACATCGTTTGCCGCGCAAAACCCCAGCAAAGTACGCCAACTGATCCTTCTCGCCCCTGCCGGCATCGTAATCGCGCGCAGCCGCTTCATGAAGTTTGTGATCGACACACCCTTCATCGGCGATTGGCTGATGCTGGCTCTGTTTCCGTTTCTGCACCGGGTCGGAACTGAGAAAGAACGCGAATTGCCCAGTTCGGTGGAGTATATCGTCGATTTGCAACAAGCTGAGCTAAAGACTCATGGGTTCATTCCCGCTGTTCTGTCCAGCATGCGCGGCATGTTGGCTGCCAATCAGGAAGAAGAGCACAAATCCATCCACAGCGCGATCATTCCGGTACTGGCCGTGTGGGGGCGCGATGATAAGCTCATTCCACTGGAAGCCGTCGGTGTTCTGGCGACATGGAGCCGCAAAGCACGTCAAGAAGTTGTCGATAACGCAGGCCACGGACTGGTCTACACCCACACAGAAGCAGTATTAGACGCGATGAGCGAAGTGCTGCGCGACGGGCTGCGCTGAATTTTCACGTCTAGACAGTTGCGATGCTGCCTAGGGGTTTTTCCCGCACCGGCAGGTGGATTATCGCACTGAATGCGCCAACCCCAACCCCGATCCACCAAACAAGCGTGTAGTCTCCAAAGGCATCGTACATGCGCCCGCCCAGCCAAATGCCCAAAAACGACCCCAGCTGGTGGCTGAAAAACACAATTCCGTACAGCGTACCCATGTACCGCAACCCGTAGATATAAGCCACAAGGCCCGAGGTCAGCGGTATGGTTGCCAGCCATAAAGACCCCATCGCGACCGAAAACAAAACCACTGAGGTTGGCGTAATTGGGAACATGATAAACACTCCTGCAACCACGGTGCGGGCCGTGTAGATTCCGGCAAGAAGGTACTTTTTTGAATAGCGTTTTCCAGCCCAACCCGCTGCCAGAGATCCGGCGATGTTTGCCAGACCTATCAGCGAGATTGCGACCGCGCCCAAAGCTGACGTGGTAGTGACACCCATCGCGTGCAACACACCATCGGTGGCAATTGGCCCGCACATTTCGGTGACGAAGGCCGGAAAGTGCGCCGTTATGAATCCAAGCTGATAGCCACAGGAAAAGAAACCCAAAAAGATTAACGTGTATGATGGATCACGAAATGCCTTGATCAGAATATGCCCAAGACTTTCTTCCAATTCATCCCGGCTGGCGAGTGTGGGCGCGCGCATGAATGGCAGGCTGAACAGGCTCAGAAAGACAATCGCGGCAAAGATGATAAACACCGTTTGCCAAGGCAAGTAGCTCAGCATCCATTCCGAACCCGGAGGGCCAATAATCTGACCCATGCTGCCTGCGACTGTGACAACGGCCAGTGCCATGGAGCGATTGTCATCTGACGCTGCCCTGCCAACAACCGCCAGAATCACCCCGAACCCAGTCCCGGCAATGCCAAAACCAACAAGCCATGCGTAGGCCTGATGTGCCTCTGGCGTGATTGCCTGCGCAGACAGTAAAAGCCCAGCGACATACGTCAGGCCCCCGATCACAATCGCTTTGCGGTCGCCGATTTTTTCGGCCAAAGCCCCAAACAAAGGCTGACCGATCCCCCAAGCGAGGTTCTGAATTGCGATTGCCATCGAAAATTCCGTGCGCAGCCAGCCAAATTCATCGGCGATCGGGATCTGAAATAGTCCAAACGATGACCGCACAGCAAAGCTGAGCGTGATTATGACACACCCCACGATCAAGACCGGAGTGAAAAGCGGGACCCGCTGCGGCATGGACGTCTCCTGTTGACGGTCCGACCTTTGGATAAAACCGGAGGACCGTCAAATGATGAATATTGGGGTCTGGCCTAACGAATGCTGATAAGTCAGGGGCGCATCAATCGAAACACGCGCTTTTCATTAAGAACTGCCCGCGTTATCCCGACATCATGACGCGTGTCCAAGATCATTTTGGTGCAAGGATTGCTGAGGGCTTGCTGCAGTCCGATCCGGCGCAAGAAGCTGTGCTGCCCGAGTTTGAACGGATGCGGTCGGCTCTGGCAGAACCGGTCAGGAAAAGCTTGTTCAAAAAAGCACCTCCGCCCCCCAAGGGTCTCTATATCTGGGGCGGCGTGGGCCGTGGTAAATCTATGATTATGGATCTGTTCGTAGAAACCCTTGAAATGGCGCAAGTCCCGGCGCGGAGGGTTCATTTTCACGCCTTCATGCAGGAAATCCACGGTGCAATGCATCTGGCCCGCAAAACCGGCGTCAATGATGCAATTGCGCCAGTTGCCGCAGATGTTGCGTCGTCAGTGCGATTGCTGGCGTTTGACGAAATGCAGATTACCGACATCACGGACGCAATGATTGTGGGGCGCTTGTTTGAAGCCCTGTTTGCTGCCGGCGTTGTGGTTGTCACCACGTCCAACCGCGTACCCGACGATCTGTACAAGGACGGATTGAATCGGCAACTGTTTGTGCCCTTCATTGACTTGTTGAAGGAACAGATGGTGGTGTGGGAACTCTCAAGCCCCACCGATTATCGTCAAAACCGCCTCGAAGGCGCTCAGGTCTATTTCACCCCGATCAATACCGAGGCGCGGACCGCCATCGCTGATGTGTGGACCGATCTGACTGGCGGGCCCGCGGTGCCTCTCGTTCTGCATGTTAACGGGCGCGAAGTGGAAATTCCGGCCTTTCGAAACGGTGTCGCGCGGGCAACGTTCTATGATCTCTGCGGCAAACCTCTGGGCGCTGCGGATTACCTTGCCCTCGCCGAATCGGCACGGGTTCTTATCCTCGAAGATATTCCCAACCTGTCCCGATCCAATTTCAACGAGGCAAAGCGTTTCGTGACGTTAGTAGATGCTCTGTATGAGGCGAAAGTGCGGTTGATCTGTTCCGCTGCAGCAGTCCCTGAATTGCTCTATTTGGAAGGCGAAGGCACCTTCGAATTTGAGCGAACGGCGTCACGCATGCGCGAGATGCAGGCTGAAGGCTGGGGACAGTAAGACCCCCACCTAGCGGTTTTCTCGCAACACCGATCCCGCCAGATACAACGATCCGCAAATGACGACACGCGCCGCAGGGTCCTGAGCCGCGATTAGGCCCAGTGCTTCTGATACAGATCCGGCCGTCCGCGCGGGCAAACCAATTCCTTCAGCAACCCGCGCTGTTTCTTCTGCCGGCACGGTGTTTGCCTCACCGGGGATCGAGACTGCGAACAAGCTCTCGGACTGCTCGGCCATCGGTTTAAGGAAACCCGCAATATCCTTGGTGTTCAGCATGCCGCAGATCAGATGTGTGGCCCGCTTGGCCAAATGGCTCAAAAGGTCGCCAACCGCCGCACCCGCGGCTGGATTATGGCCACCATCCAGCCAAAGCTCCAATCCCGGTGCAGATTCAGCCAATGGTCCGGTTTTCAATCGCTGCATCCGGGCCGGCCACTCTGCATTTGTGACAGCCGCTTCATATGCCGCATCTCCCAACGCCAGCAGCCGCAATGCTGCAAGCGCCACACCCGCATTCTGGACTTGATGCGCGCCCAAGAGATTTGGCATCGGCAAATCGCGCAAACCGGTTTCATCCTGAAACACCAGCCGGTCGGCTTCGCGACCGACATGCCAGTGCTGGCCGTTCGCATGGATCGGAGCGCCAACGCGTGCTGCAATGTTTTCGATCACCTCAAGCGCCTCGTCTGGCTGCGGCCCAACAATGCAGGGAACCCCGCGTTTGATAATCCCGGCCTTCTCAGCCGCGATGGCTATAATTGTGTCGCCAAGAAACTGCTCGTGGTCGACAGAGACCGGGGTGATGATCGTCAAGGCCGGTTCACCGATGACGTTTGTGGCGTCCAACCGCCCGCCCAATCCGACCTCGAGCAAAGTGTAGTCAGCCTGAACACGTGAAAATGCCAGAAACGCCGCACAGGTCGTAATCTCGAAATAGGTGATCGTCTCACCCTTATTGGCCGCGTAACATTCGTCCAGTGCTGCCGTCAGATCAGATTCAGAAATCAGCGTTCCGGCAACCCGAATACGTTCATGGAATCGCGCGAGATGTGGCGAGGTATAGGCATGGGCGGTTTTGCCCGCCCCTTCGATTCCCGCCCGGATCATGGCAAGCGTCGAGCCTTTGCCGTTGGTGCCAGCAATATGGATTACCGGAGGCAAAGACGCCTGCGGATTGCCCAAAGCCTCAAGCAGCCGCCACATCCGATCCAGCGTCAGGTCTATGATCTTAGGGTGAAGCGCCATCATCCGTTGCAGGATGATGTCCGAACCGGGCGTTGTCATTTGGCCTTTTTGGCTTTGGTCGGCTTAGGACCATCAGATTTTGGCATTTCATTTTCCGACGGCGGCGGCAGATCGCCCTTAACGGCGGGCGGCAGACCCAGCATCATCCGGACAATCGTGATCAACTCTTCGCGCATGTCGGTCCGCACAGTAACGCGATCGAGCATGCCGTGATCCAGCAGGTACTCTGCGCGTTGGAAACCTTCTGGTAGCTTTTCACGGATGGTCTGTTCAATCACGCGCGGACC
>RCNB010003016.1_pt1 | contig 10132 bp, 6 predicted proteins | sample 2041321 | NCBI WGS metagenome assembly RCNB01 (sample SAMN09708232, study PRJNA481090) | Marine sediment metagenome, whole genome shotgun sequencing project.
CTAGATGGTTATAACTTAATACCTGCTCTTAAAGGTGAGGCTGAATGGCCAAGAAAAGAATTTTTATATTGGACAGATGATGGTTCTTGCGCTGCATTCAGATATAACAATTGGAAAATCACATTCCTACAACAAGATGCAGAAGGCATTGATGTTTGGAGAAACCCATATACACAACTTCGTGCACCAATGGTAGCGAATTTAAGAATGGATCCATTTGAAAAAGCACATGAAGAGTCTATTGGATACGAACAGTGGTGGGTAGATCATATGTTCATGATTGCTCCTTCTGCCGCTTATGTTGGACAGTGGCTTCAAAGTTTTAAAGAATATCCACCGCGTCAAGAACCTGGAAGTTTTAGTTTGGACAAGGTTATGGAATCAATTACTAGAGGTGCTGGGGATAAATAATATCCTTTAACGCTGAATAATATCTTAATTAAAAAATACCTTTATAGTTCTATAGAACTATAAAGGTATTTTTTAATTATTAGGGTTCTTGATCATAAACCAACTTCTATTAAATGCCTATTTTAGTCAAGCACAACTAATTATAAGCAAACCGTTAGAAATAATCATTATGAAATCTATAAACCTATTTATAATCATCTTCCTCTTAGTTTTTCTGCAAGCTAACGATGCCATTGGCCAAACTTATGCAAGAAACGGCATAGTTGTTTCAAGTAGTAAAATAGCATCCGAAGTGGGAATCGAAATTCTAAAAAAAGGCGGGAATGCTATTGATGCTTCTGTCGCAACGGCATTTGCATTGGCAGTCACTCATCCAACAGCTGGAAATATTGGTGGAGGTGGTTTTTTGGTATATATGGATTCGGCAGGAACAACTACCACTATTGACTTTCGGGAAAAAGCACCCCTAAAAGCATCTTCGGATATGTTTCTTGATGATGCTGGAAATCTTCCGAAAGGAATAAACCTTTACGGAAGGGAATCGACAAGTAATCACATTGGTCTAAAATCTGTAGGGGTACCTGGAACGGTTGCCGGTCTTTATCTGGCTCATAAAAAATATGGAAATCTACCTTGGCCAGATTTGGTTCAGCCTTCAATTGACTTAGCTAAAAATGGCTTTCAACTCACATGGAGCCTTACAAGAGCTGCTATTTTTTTTGATTCCAATTCCAAAATTCAATTTTTAAAAAACTATTTCAGAAAGGATAATGGTGAGCTAACACAATTCGGGGAGATTTGGACACAACCTGAACTGGCAAATACATTGTCAGAAATCCGGGATCATGGTCATGACGGTTTCTATAAAGGAATAGTTGCAAAAGAGATTGCCCGTTATATGAAGGAGAATGGAGGTATAATAACAATGAAAGACCTTCAGAGTTATACTGCTGTGGAAAGGAAACCTATAAAAGGAACCTATAAAGACTACGAAATATACTCCATGCCACCGCCCAGTTCGGGAGGAGTAGCACTTATTGAAATGATGAATCTCATGGAATTGGCAAACTTTGACTCCATTGAATTCAACTCTACTGAACATGTCCATTTATTGGCTGAAGTAATGAGAAGAGCTTATGCTGATAGAGCAGAGCATTTAGGAGACCCTGATTTTAATTTAGACACTCCGTTAGATAAGCTGACTTCTAAAGAATTTGCCAAAAAGCGTTTTAAGAATATTGATATGTCAAAGGCTTCAATAAGCGACTCTTTAAAATTTGGACAAATTTATGATGGAAGCAGTACCACGCACTTTTCTGTGGCTGATAAATACGGTAATGCTGTTTCTTTGACTTACACTTTAGAACATTCCTATGGCTCAGGAATGGGTTCGAATAAGCTGGGCTTCATCTTTAATAATGAAATGGGAGACTTTAACCCAGTCTCAGGTTACACTTCTACCTCTGGTCTAATTGGAACAAATCCTAATATCATTCAACCTGAAAAAAGGATGCTTTCAAGCATGACCCCTACTATTGTTGCTAAAGATGGCAAGCCTTTTCTTGTTATAGGAAGTCCTGGAGGGAGAACTATTATCAATACTGTTTTTCAAACAGTGCTGAATGTTTTAGAATATGACATGCAGGTTGACAGAGCTATTGAGGCCATGAAAATTCATCATCAGTGGTTACCTGATAGGATAATCTACGAGAGGTTACTATTATCTCCCGATACAAGAAAAGCACTTGAAGCGATGAATCATGAGTTAATACCTCGAAATTCATTGGGTGAATTGATGGGAATTCAAATGGATGTAAAAAAAAATATCATGATTGGAGCTTCCGATTCTTCAAGTTCAGAAGGGGCCGCGATAGGTTATTAACCATTTCTAACAACAGCTAAACTTGATTAAAATGCTGTTTAGCTAAGCCTCGTGCTTCTTTAAAACTAATCACTAATTGAATACATTTCGTTTTTTATACAAGACATTGATGTCTAAAACTACTTTATTATTAACTGGGATTCTGTTTTTATAATGTCTCCATCTGATGTGATTCCTTCAAGATCAACTTTATAAGTGGTTTCAAAATCAGCAGAATAGAAATAAATTCTTACTTTCCCATCTTCGTTAAATTTCACTGTTGGATTCCAGTAAACAGTCGACCGATAATCAACTTTTTTACTGGTTTCATTTGTTATATTATATTTTGGTTCATAAAATTTTCGAGCTTGGCTGTACCCAGGGTGTATGAAATTAATGAGCCCTTTTGTTTTGTAGTTTTTTGAATAGTTCGATTTTTCAGAACCGTTTTTGGTGTAAATCGCAATAACACCTCCTGCTCCTTTGGATCCAAAAATTGAGGCTCTTGGTCCTTTTAAAATATCAACAAAATGTACATCTTGTGCAGGAATAGACGCAATTGACCCTAAGGAACCTTCAATGGGTGTTCCGTCAACGAGTATCAAAGCTGTAGTGCTTTTCGTGAGGGAGCTATTTCCTCGAATAATTACACCTTCTGATGTTATTCTAATGCCAGGAACTCTTCCTATAAGGGAAGTGAAAATGTCATTATTTGGGAAAAATTCAATTTCCTCAAAATCAATTGTTTGCGAAGGTTCTTTATAGAGCAACACTCTTTTTTTTCTATACCCATTTTTTTTAGTTAGATAGTCAGATTGCAGAATGACCTCATTTAGTTGTTCTGTTCCTTCTTGAAATTCAGCTAAAGACTCCAAATATGCTTGTGACCTGGAAGCTGTTTCTAAGGCTTCTTTTTGAGATAACTTAAGATTTGGTCTCAGAGTAACTTGTGGAGCGATAAAAGAATCTAATTCTATATGAAAACTCATATCGGCACCCTTAATCTTTTTCCCTTCTTCTAAATTAGGCTTCTTGGCCTGGAGAATAATGGAAGTGCTATCAATGAAATCTAAATTCGTAAATCTAAAACGCCCTTCAGTATCGGTAACCAGACTTTTATAAGCCATTTCTTTCAGGTTGTTATAGGTCAGTGAAACTTCTGCAGCAACAGACTTATTATGATTGTAGAACTTTTTTATTGAACCTGATAAGGATATTCCTACTTCAGCTATAAAAGTGTTTTTATTTAAAGTATCATTTATGATAAACTGTCGCCAACCATGTGTCATCATTAGCATATCTAAATGTTCTTTTCTTTTTGGATTGCTTGAATAAAAATAATACCCAGGTTGTTCTATATCGCCTTTAAGTTCTGAATTTAATAAGAGCTGTGATTTTATGTCTAAGTCATACTTATTATATTTCACGGTTGACATGTCAGTAACCGCAATGGACATATTGGTTCGGGCTTTTTTACTTACTATAGAATCTAATGACAATTCTAATTCCACTAAATCTCTTGTTTGATACTGCTCTTTCGAAGAAGAAATTGTAACATCAAGTTGAGAGTTACCAGATTCATAAAACGCTAATCTTTCTAAAATTGGTTTTTTGTTATTATCCAGCAAGGTAAACTGCACAATCCCCTCTTTCAAAATGTTTTTTGGCACTTTAACAACTACTTGATCTTTTGTGCTTTTTATTATTGAATTGAATAGTACGCCATTTCTTTGCGAGCCTAAAAGGATGAAATTATTTAATCCGTTAGTCATAGAAGACTGTAAATAAATTCCATAATGATCCTTGTGTTCTACTGTTTTTATAAGGACTCCTGTGGCTAGGCTTTTTGGTAAATCATAAATAAATTCTTTACCATGATAAACAAAAATTGCTTTATAAGTTTCATTGCGTTTGGGTTCAAAATGGAAAACACCTATTCCTACATGAGAGCTTTCAAATTTTGAGATTTTATTACCCAGATTATCAACAATTACTCCTTTAATATTGACGCCATTTCCGTTACTATCAAGTGTTTTAAAACCTACTCGATTAAAAAAATCGTTAACCAAATAACCCCCTTCTGGAAAAAACTGTAAATCAGGTTTTGAAGTGACCTCAGTAACGAGACGATTAACCTCTGACTTTAAGGTATTGATACTAATAGTTTTTCTAAAAAAATAAGTCTGGTCAAAATTTCGAATATAATTTGTGTATGCTCTAATGGTGTATGCTCCTGATTCAAGTTTCGACCCAAGTTTAAAATCACCATGACCTCCACCATTTGTAATTTTTATTCTTTTTCTTGATAAAATGGAACCGTTTGGAGCAATTAATTCTACATAGACTACCTTGCTTAGGGTTTCTGAACTATGAGTTTTACTATCAATCAAATAAGCCTTAAACCAAATATTTTCACCGGTATAAAAATCAGATTTATCTATATCCAAGTAGATTTTTTCTTTGGTGTAATTTATAATTTGGGGCTGCGAATAGCAATAAAACGAATAATTTAGAAACACAAGCAAAAAAGGAATAACTAGAAGATTTGAGGTTTTCGATGTTTGAACAACCATTGTTTTATAATTATAAGTTTTAGATTGTGTATTTCACTTAAAAACAGCTTTTCAAACTATTTTAGTGTTGTGTTTTGGATTTTTAAGAATTATAGAAATACCCTAGTTTTTTCATTGATATCTTGTGACTTGCAAAGATTGAATTTTTATTTCTAATTTTTTGGTTATAATTTCTGTAAGGCAGTAACACTATTTTTGTTCGCATCACGTGATCATTTTTTTACGAATTTCACGAATGAAAGGGATCATGATGTGTGAGACTGAATGCTAAATATAGGGAAAATGTAGATGAATAAGAGGTTCAGAATCTTGAATCAATTTTCGAAATATGATTTACAAATTGATAAGTGGTTTATGTGGGTCTTGGCTGGATCGTAAAAGACTTGAGGTTTAAACAGACGCCAGTTTATCTAAAGTTTAAGTTTTCAGTAAATTATAAGATTACGGATTGGAAATCACTAACTAATTCTTGATAGAAATTATTGACCCACCTACCGGAGAGGCAGGCGGGTCGAATAATCAAATATTTCAAGTTAATTGATAAAATGCCTATTTCTAATTAAGGCAAAAATCTTTTCTTTCCTGCTAAGCCAAGAACGAAAGCGTCGTCATAACCTTCTTTTTTCATTTGTTCTAAGTGACTGAGGGCCTCATCGTGAGATTGAAAGACTCCAGAATAAAAACGATTATATCCGTCATTATAACGATGGTTGAATAAAACCGATGAATCTTCATAGTTGTTGGTGTTCACATTTTGAACAAAAGCACCTATTTGAACGGTGTACACCGTATTATCGCTGCTAAAATCATAAGCCATACCAGTCATAGATTCTGTAAAGACCTCTTCAACACGAACAATTTCAGTCAAGTTTTCTGCCTCTAGTAGAATTTCTAAGTCTTTCAGGTTAGCCGCTTCTTCAGCCAGCCTAATTGCATCGGCAGTGTTGTAGGCGGCAATGTAATCCTCCTTGGAGCCATTGGCTTGCACTTCTAGTTTAATGGGCGTCGATAGTTCGTTGTCAACTACTTCAGAGGCGAATATATTCAGTTCATCACCTTCTGTCTCAATGTCTGATGCAAAATACAATACGTTACTTTCATCGATGATGGGAAATAATTCACGTTCTTCGGAGTTAATTTTTGCACCTAGATTCTCGGGGCTCCCATAGGTTCCGCCTTCGAGTAAATCAACCACAAAAATATCTGTTTTCCCTGTTGATTCAGGCCCGTCAGAAACAAAATAAAGTTTTGTGTCGTTCTGGTTAAGAGCAGGATGTCCTGTAGAATGGCGTTTGCCGTTAAAAGGAAGCATCTCAAGGTTTTCCCATTCACCATTTTCATTTACGTCGGCTTTGAGCAACTGGAGCTGAACTGACTTCTTGATCTTTACCTCTGCCCCAATGACTTTCGTTGTTTTTATTGTTCTGTTGGCACTAAAGTAAACGGTCTTTTGATCTTTCGTATAGGAAATCATGTTCTCCTGAATGTCAAAATCAGGATCGGCAAGCAACAAATCATTCACTTTGAACATCTTATCATCAGAAGTGTATTCTGAACTAATATCCAAAATTGGAGAGTGGCTGCCTTTCACTTCTTCATTTGTGTATGCATTTCCCAAATCAGCGTAGGAGTTGTTGAAAATGTCATCAGTATTGGCTGAAACATCTTTTGAACCTTGAGCAATCATTACGAATGGAACAACTGCTAAAATCATAGTCATTAATTTATTCATCGGTCTTTTTTTTATTGAAATCAAAGCAGAATTTGAATTCGGATTAATACTCTAACAACATAGTAATTTATTTATATATCTGATTATCGGTTACTTATTAGTTATTAAGATACTTATTAACGATTTATTATCTACCTTAAGTAGATGTTTAACCATTAAAAATCATGTTTAAAAGACCAAACAGTTTTAATTTTTAACAGCCTTCTTCTTGAAACTTTGTGCCTCAAATTAAGATGATTTTGGTTTCTTTAGGTAGGGCCAGAACTACTATACTTTCATAGTTCTTAGCATATTTCTTTGTGGTCTCCTGATTACTGCATACAAGCTGTAAATCTTTGTGCATGAACAAAGAGTTTTCTAATGATAGGGTGCTCTTTTTATTTTGGAACCATTTTGGATGTAATAATTATTTTGGTCACATTACATAATTTTTGTAATATTGACTATTCCGTTGATTTTTAATCGATAAGGAAAGTTAAAACTTCTACTATGAAAACAGAACTACAAGACGAAGTAAATTCGACCAAAAAGGTTGGCAGTTTTGCCAGAAGGAGTTATAAGATTTATTTAGATCATTATAAGTCGAGAAACTTGAAACCTGCCTTAAGTATGGACGAATTTCTAGAAAATTATAGAACGGCTTAGCGCAGTTTTAAATACAATTCATGGCTAAAACAATTCTAGTATTGGTGTTCTTTAGGATTACTAAATGCTAATTGACAAGTAAATGAAGAAACGCATCAAGATTTAGAAAATTTGGTTGAAAAGATATTGCCAGTAATTGATGTCGATTTAGTTATATGAAAAAGGCTTACTAGTGTTATAAGTCATTTAAAGGACACATATACAAATACCCTGCACAACAAAAACACCCACCCTAAATAGAAGTAATAATGACAAGAAACCGATCTCTAATCATTTTGGTTACGATTATCTTCTTTTCTCAAGCTTATTGCCAAGAAAAGTCAAGCGAAAAAGACAATCAATTATTCACTAAGACTGATAATTATCTTGAAAAAATGATTGACAGTTTAGAAATAGTTGGACTTAACTATGCCATACTTATAGATGGAAAACTAAAACATAAAAAGGCCTTTGGATTGGCTAATTTTGAGCATGAAGTTAAAATGACTCAAGATAATTTATTTGCTGTTGCTTCTATTTCCAAGATGTTTAGTTCCATAGCGCTTCATCATCTGCTAAGCATCAATAAAAGAAACGTAAATGAAACAGTTGGAGATTTTCTTCCCGATAGAGAGGATTTACCAGATTCCTGGAGAAGCTTAACATTGAAACAACTTTTATCTCATACTTCTGGGATTCCTGACCAAATAGATTATCAAATATACTTATCACCTGAAAGCGAAACATTTGTTATCGAGGCTATGAAAGACAAGCCGTTTAGTTCAAAACCAGGTGATGAATCAAAATACAATGCAACTGGATTTTTTATTCTCCGAATTATTATTGAAAAACTAGCAAACCAAGATTTTGAATCCTATATGCAAGCTGAATATTTTGATAAGCTAAAATTGAGCACAGCTAACTATGGTGGATTCAAAAAAGTTGTTCCCAAAAGAGTTAAAAGCTACAGACCAATGAATAAGCAGTTGGAAATGTTCCCTTTAAACTATTCTCCACCCATGTATGCTGCAGCTGGGCTAAATATCGAAATTGACGAATTGATTTTATGGTTTCAGGCGGTTTTAGAAGGGCAAATAGTAACCGAGGAGCAACTAGAAAAAATTTGGACTCCTGTAAAACTGAATAATGGCAAGGATGGTTATTTTGGCTTAGGTTGGGAGGCTTATAGATTAGAAGACAATTATAGGATGGTTGGACATGGTGGAGCCGGAATATCTTCAATAAAACATTATTGGAAAGAAGGTTCTGACAGTACTTTGACAGTCATTTTATTAACAAATGGAGCTAGAAATTGGTCAAGTTCACCGGATGATATCAATATGCATATAGCTAATTACTTTATGCCAGGAGTAGGGGATTAGATATTGAGAAGCTCATTGATGGTTGGTTTTTAATGGAATAAATACGAATAACAATGCAATTAAAATCGTGAACTCAGAATTTTGAGGCATTAAATATGATTAAATGAACTTGGTGTTTTTTTCTTTATTTTCAGGTATAAATATTGCCTTTGCCTTTCTGAGTTTCTTTATATACTCTAAGAACAGATCACAAAGCATGTATCTGTATTTTGGTGTGTTCAGTTTCTTTTCGGGTTTATACTTCTTATTTCAGAGTGTTTCTGTAGCTCTTGTACTTGACTTTAGAACCGCGATTATCTTTTCTGCAGCTATTTATTATGGAATTTTTCCGTGGTTTATATTTGAGTTTGTAGGAAAGAAGTTTAACAAGGCCCTTTGGTTTATCTCACTACTGTTTTTAATTGCCTTCCTTGTTTTTATGATAGTTCCTGAAGAAGGACCTTTTGCTTATTGGCAGATCATTGCCCATACAGGCCTCGTTGGCTTAATTATTTGTGTTATTTTGGCAAGTGCATATTTCAAAAAAACGCAAAGACCCGGTAACGTGCAATTTATTTTTATTAGTAGCCTGTTCGTTATTCTGGCTTTGGAGGAAATGATTAAAAATTATACGGGATATGGCCTTCCTGGTGACTATCGATCAGACATGCCACCTTTAGATGTTTATCCTTTCCTTTTTACAATAGCCATGGGGGTCAGAATGTCTAAAGACTTCGTCAACAGGCAGCGGATGGAGATTGAAGCCATCAAAAATGACCTGAATGAGAAGGAGTTAAGAGTTTTGGAATTAGAACGATTGAGGTTAATGGACGAGATCAATTATAAAAAAAGAGACCTAACCGACTTCGGTATTGAAATTACACGGAAAAGAGATTATATCAAGGAGGTCATGCGGAGGCTAGTTGTATTAAAAAAGAAATCAAGCATTGAATCATCTGATATTGACGAAATCATCAAATTCACAAAGGCTCAGTTGCAGATAGGTCAGAATCTTGATTATTTTCATGAAAGAATAGAAGATGTTAACCATCAATTCGCTTCCAAATTAAAAGAATTGTATCCAACTTTGACAGAAAGCGAGTTACATCTATCTTCACTTCTTCGTTTAAAATTAAGTACAAAGGAAATAGCAAACATTAAAAACATTTCCCCTGACTCTGTTAAAGTGTTGAGGTATAGGCTTCGAAAAAAGTTTAATTTAGTTACTAAAACGAGTCTTCCAGAGTTTTTAAACAATTTCTAAGCAATAATTTTGTTGTTCCAACAGTTCACCTATTGTTTACCTGGTTTGTGAATGGCTTTTGCGTGAGTTAGTTTAATTTTGATTTATCTAATATTTCATTATTAAAATGCCTTAACAAAGATTAATATGACGACAAAACACATTTTTATAATTGCCTTTTTCTTAGTTGGAATTAGTTTGCAAGCTCAGGAAGAACAAAATACAGAAGAAGAGACTAAACAAGAAGGTCAAAGTCGTGATTCTCAGGCGATGGATGCAACAGCAACCCAATGGAGTTTTCAGGCAGCTTACCAGTCAATGCCAGAT
>RCNB010003018.1_pt1 | contig 10132 bp, 2 predicted proteins | sample 2041321 | NCBI WGS metagenome assembly RCNB01 (sample SAMN09708232, study PRJNA481090) | Marine sediment metagenome, whole genome shotgun sequencing project.
GGCTGTCCAAAAAGAGCCATGCCACGGCCCGGGGTCATAACTCTGAATATCTCATCAGGTGAATAACCTGTTTTTTCCGGGTTCGCTATTTCCCCCGAAACTACCAGGTTGGCAAAGTATTCAGGCAGTGAAGCAATTGTCCAGTTTTCCACAATTGCCCTTGTCCCGTATAAACCAGCTTTGTCCAGCATCAGCCTGGCTTTTTGCGCTTTCCGGCTGTCTTTTTCAATGCCTATGATATATAAATTGCTTCTTTTGGCCAGCTCCGTGGCAAGTTGCCCTTCTCCACAATCCAGAACAAGACAAAAACCATTGTCAACAACTGTTTCTTTTAAGATCGCTTCAGCCGCTTTTTCATATTCTGTGGCCGTTTTTTCGTTCCCGGAAGCAGCAATGGTTCCTGTTTGCTGTTCCTTTCCTGGTTCATCTGCATAGCAATAGATCTTGCCCTTGTCTGTACTAACGATGAGGCGGTTATCTGAAACGCTTAAACCATAAGCAATCCCTTCCACCTGATCCCTCCAGAGCTCTTTGCCAGTTTCGCTATCCAAACCAAGTACTATTCCTGCGCCTCCTGCAATAATCTGATCTCCTGCAAGAATAATACTTTGAAGATCTTTCTGTGAAAAGAACCATTCGGAAGATGAAGTTTTCAGTTTTTCTTCTTCCTCAGATAGCTTATTAAGTGCATCTGTTAATTCCTCAAGCTGATCTTCAAACGACCTGTCATCCAATAATATAGCACGATAAATGCTTCTTCTGAAAAGGTTTGACGCCTGATCCTGTTCGCTTCGTACTAAATCAATTTTTCGTTGTATCTCCGGATATTTTAAACGATCGATCGCGAAGATTCCATTTTCAGCAACAACGTATGAGAAATCACTGGTCCCGATCATATCGATCCCGGTAAAAGAGGCATATACATCACCCTTAATAGCTCCGGTTTCAACATCATAGGATACCTTGGTAGGAGTGCCCGACCTGTCCACTCCGGCTACCAGTTCTCCCTGGTCGATCATTCCCCATGTTCCACCCTGCTTGCCACTGGGAGATAAGTAATGAAGAAACTTCCCGTTTTCACGGTCGAATACTGCCGGCATGGCCCGCCCGGAAGGAACAAATAGTTTGGTTTCGGAAGCAATTAAATAGCTCTGTGGAGATACTCCCCCATAGGTCAGTTCAAATGCCTCATCGTCAAGATCATCGTTTTTCCAGATTATGGAACCGTTCTTTGCATTCAGGGCACAGATGTAGAGACCGTCGTAGGGAAATACTCCTGCCCCGAAGTAGACTATGCCATCTTCAACTAAAACAGATGTTCTTACCGGCCAAAGTGATATCATTCTTCCGTTCCCAAGCACCTTCTTATCTTTTGGCCCGGGTTTGTATTTCCACCTCAGCTTCCCGTTTTTTGCATTTAGACAATATACATTTCCATCGTCGGAACCAAAGTACACCCGGTTCTTCCAGATTGAAGGGGAGAACCGGACTGGTCCTTCGGTGAAAAATTCCCATTTGACCTCTCCTGTGGAAATGTTCAAGGCATATACTTTATTATCAACGGAAGAGCCAAAGTAAGCAAGGCCATCTGCTGCGGAGACATGGTAGGTATTATCACGGTGCGTCCTTGCCATTTCTTCAGCTGGCTGGTGCCATGCAGGCTCTGGAGCATGAGCTGCTGTGTAAGTCCAGTTCAGCATGAGCTGGGAGGGTAATTCTTCAGAGCTAACTCCGCTTCGGGAAGCATCATGCCGGTATGTATGCCAATCTTTTCCGGGATCATACTTCTGGCAACCCATGGTACATAAAGTAACAGCTATTACCAATACCATGGTGGACTTACGAAGCTTCAATTTGTTTGATATATTCGACTGCTTGTTCATGGTTGGAGGGTTTAATTGGTGAATAAGTTGATTTATTTATCTAATATTTATCAAGAATCTGAAATTCAACGAATATCGGTTTGTGATCGGAAAGATAGTCAACTTGCTCCTTACTGTTTTAAAAAAAATTGCTTATTCTGACTTCTTTTCCCTCATTTTGAATTTCAAAACGAAAGCATGATCACAGGGTTTCACTTTCGTTAATTGAACCACCAGGCTTCCGTCATTCTCTGCAAAAGATATATCCCCGTATCCAAGCAGTGAAATATTGACAATTTCATATCCTGAAACAGAAGTTAGCGTAACTGTATCAATCTGTGGCCAATCCATCACAATAGCGTAAAGATAATCGTCATTCGCTGTAAACCGGATATCTTCTGAGGTCAAATTATATCTATCCGTGTTGGGTCCTTCCCTGTAAGTTTCCCAGGGACGTGTTCCATATATTGCTTCACCATTTATCTCCAACCATTTTCCTATTTCAAGTAACCTTTGCCGCTGACCTTCTGAAATGGTTCCGTCTGCTTTTGGTCCCACATTCAGGAGTAGATTCCCATTCTTACTTACCACATCGACAAGCAAACTAATCAATTCATCAGTGGATTTATACCGGTTCCTGATATCGTCATCCTTATGATAGCCATACGATTCAGCAATGGTAGCAGGATTTTGCCATTTAACGGTGGGATCATCCATATCCAGGTTATCAGCCTCTCTTATACCGGCACCAATGGGAAAATTGATACCATGCCTTTTCATTCCCTTATTATTGAAATATACGTCCTTACCCCATTCAGTTGATTGATTGAGATAATCCGTGATCATATCGCGCATGGCTTTCCTGTATTCTATTACCATGGGATGTGTAGAGTCATTGTAAAATATTGGGACATGGTCCAACCACATGAAATCCGGCTGATATTTTTTTTCCAATTCCTTCCAGCGGGCTACATAATCATTGATAAAGTCCCGTGTCAGCGAAAATGGTCCGTAAAGATCTGCAGCCTCATGCATTTTGTCAATCTCAGGGGCAACAAGTACAGAATCAAAATGTGCAAAATGTCTTTCTCTATGAAAGGAAGGGATATATTTCATTCCCTTTCTGCGCACAGATTCTGCCAGTTCTCCAATGATATCACGTTTTGGTCCTTTTTCCATCGCATCCCAATGCGTCAGATCACTGTCCCACATTGCAAATCCGTCGTGATGTTCAGCAACCGGTACGACATACCTGGCTCCTGCTTTATAAAACAATTCAGCCCAATCATCAGGATCCCATTTTTCAGCTTTGAACATAGGAACAAAATCCTTATATCCGAATTTTTCTGTGGGTCCATACGTTTCAATATGGTAATCCCTGTCCGGGCCGACTTTGTAAATCTTGTTTGGATACCACTCAGCATATCCTTCGGTGGTAAATGCAGGTACAGCATATACTCCCCAGTGGATAAAAATTCCAAATTTGGCATCATGAAACCATTCAGGAATGGGATATGTCTTTATAGACTCCCAACTGTATTCAATTCTGTCATTTTTTACATCGATTTCAGTATTAGCTGTTTTTTTATGGTTCCTTCCTGAGCATGCTACCAGCAGAAATACCGCTGCACCAATTGTAATCCGTCTAATTATTTTCATATCCTTATAAATTATAAGAACGATTCACATCGTCAGATGATTGAATTTGGTCTTCATCTGCCAAATGGCTCTCGCCATAAGATTTTAATTGATGGCATTACCATTCAGGCTTTTTTCAATGGTCTCTTTTAACTCATCATTTGAAAATGCCAATGCATATTGCAACATTCTCGCACCTTTTTGTTTATCCGTTTCAATAAGATTTTTGGCTATGGCAACATAAACTTCCGCTGCTAGATTTATTAGTTCTTCACTAGTTTCCTGAAACTCTGACAAGACCGGATCAGTATCCCTGATATAACCTGAGATTTCTGCCAGTGAAGAGGGGTCAGCGATCTTTTTCATCCCTTCAAGAGCCTGATATTTCAAATCATCTGTTGGAGCAGCATCCAAAACATTGTGCAAACACGCCAGTGCTTTTGTTTTATCCGAATCCGAATCTTTTGCTGTTTCAAGGAGTTGGTTTGCATATGTTGCAGAAATTTGCTTTTTCTGAACTTCGGCTATTTGAACCGGGTCCTGCCTGATGATTTCTATATAATTTATCAGGGATGCTTCCGATGCCTTCGGCATTGATTTATTTGATCTCATTTCTACTTTCAAAACATTTGCAACCGGTATATTCTTAAATTCTTTTACAATGGCTATATCGGGACCTCCGGCTTCTGATATAACCTCAAAATCATTCAACACATCTTCTCCCTGAAGCAGGATATCAAAGATTCTCCTGCCCTTTTTATCATCACCCCTGGCACTGAATCCAAGACGAACAGTATACGCTGCAGGTTGTTCGCCCATCAAATCATCAATCAGGGGAACCTCAATGCTCTTTAACCCGATGCAGCCCGATGTAAACAGCCAGGGTTTATTCGAATTTTCAATTTCTTTTCCACGGAAATCACTGCTGAAAAAGCCCATACCTTCATGGATATCCTCCTTGAGATCAAACTTAACGCCATGATCCGGAAAACGGCTCCAGACTGGTAGATCCGTTCTTGGATTGGGATAAGCAAACCATACCCTGTTTTCATCATCCTTCATATCACCGGGAGGGCCAAAATTGATAGAGAAATTTTTTACCGGTGTCATTGGGCCATGAGTTACGTAAACAGACCATGGCTGGCTTGCATTATTCTTGGGTACCAATACCACAGAGCATTTGATAGGGAACCCGCAAGTACAACCGGAACTTGCTTCGGGTGAAAGCAACAGTCCCGAACTGGGAATAGTACTGATCCAGCAACTGCTCCGATATGCACCAAAATGAGTCACCCCTTTATCTCCCTCTAAATCATATAAGGCGGTACTATGTGAACGATAGGTAAGCATGTTTGGCGTGGCTGTTATTGCTGAACATGCCGGTCCCGGACGTAAGAACTCCCAGGGTACCTTTTGCCCGGTAACCGGATGTTCCCTGGTAATAATTTCACCGGTGAGATAATCACATGCACGAGGTTCAATAATTATTTGATCATTAACAATCAGAGGTCGTGTGGCGTAATTCAGAGGTCGCGACCAGAGGAAATCTCCCGCCGAAGCAGACAATGCTGTAATGCGTCTCCACCTGAGGTCTCCGGCTTTCCACCTCCATGCATCGTGATTCCCAAACTGTCCGAAAAACATTAAAACTCCTTTATGATAAGCCGATCCCATGCGGTCACCGCAGCAGCCAGTTAAATCAACAGTTTTCTCCCATATCTTTTCTCCGGATATTGCATTAAGGGCAACAACTTTGCGGACATCCCTGTCATCATAATCAAGTTCTGACTCTCCAAGTTCTTCGTATATCCCTCTTCTAGCCAGTTCCTGTACATTTCGCAAGGCATTCCTTTTTTCATTATCTGAGACAGCACTTTCTGCAAAAAACATTTTTTCTTCCCCTGCCGATATGGTAATATGGGCAATTCTTTTACCCTGGTGAAGCCATAGGATTTCTCCCGTATTGATATCAAGAGCGAAAATTTTATCACTTACGATCATCCCTTCCGTTACTGCACCTTCAAGATAATATTCCCCTCCACTGGGCCAATCCATCATACCACGCCAGTAACCACTGTGGCGCTGCAATGCTTTGTGAAATTCTTCATCCGGTGAAAGATATTCCGATGTATAGGTTGTATATTCCATTCTTAACTCTTCAGGTACCTGATCGATCGGCTTCCATTTTCCATTCTCTGTGAAATTATCCAACAGCGCTGCATATTTTTGTTTGAATGGTTTAGTAACTGAGCCATATAAGATATTCCCTTCACATGAAACATGTCCCCAGCGTCCTGTTGCTGAAGAGGGAATGGTATACACCCGGACAATCTCTCCTGTAGCCGGATTGAGGTTATAACATTTATCATCTGAAGCAATAAAAAGTGCATCTTTTGTCATAGCCATATTGCCGCCATCAACATCTGCCTTTACTCTAACCGCCCCCTGAATATGCCGCTCCCACAATAATGTTCCGTTATAGGCATCAATACCCATTATTTTTTCTTCGCCCTGTACAAACATTCGGCCATCCATTGCTAAGGGACTTACGGATTTAGCATGCCTTTCAACCATTCCAACCGGGCCCGGATCTCCATACCAGAGAACTGACAAGGGACCTTTCACCAATTCATCATCAGTACTTGCGGTATTTTGAGGATTTCCATACTGATGGGTCCAGCTTCCGACTCCTTCCATCTCCCCACGAACCCATTTGGACCATGATCCATCATTTTCGCCGGCATCTGGTACATGGATTCCATCTTCATAATCCAAATTTGTACGTTTTTCCATCTCAGGTTGGAGAAAGCCGTCTGTTGGCTGTGAGGTTTGCCTGAGGTATAAGCCCCCGCCATAAGGCCTGAGAACCCTTGACATTTCATCCACCGGGTAATCAATCTCTCCGGAACCTATTAATGAATCTGCGACGATAAGATTGGCAAAATAGTCAGGGAATGAAGAAATCTCCCATGGCTCAATTACAATTCTGGAACCATAAAGTCCTGAGGCATCCAGCATCCTTTTTGCCTTTTCAAGCTTTTTAGGATCCTTTTCAAGACAAATAATATTCAGATCTGATATTTGAGCAAGTTCAAAAGCCAATTGTCCGGGTTGATCGCCGAGTACCAGGCAATAGCCTTTTTCAACGCCTGTTTCATGGATTATATGTTCAGCCGTATTTCTATACTCCTGGGCTAATTCGTCGGCCGGAAAAGGAAATGCTTCTTTCTCAGGAATAAGCTCTTTGTGGTCTTGTTCAGCATCTGAAGAAAAACAGTAAATCTGCCCATTGTCAGAGCTAACAAACAACTTCTCACTGGTAGCTGCCATTCCATACACCTTGCCATCCACATCATCATTCCATATCTCTTCACCTGTATCCGAGTCAATTGCTGTAACAAAGCCATTTCCTCCGGCAAAAATAAGGTTCCCGGCTCTGATTAATGTATTCAGGTCTTTCCTATCATAGCTCCATTTGAACAAAGATGTTTTCAGCTTATCTTCCTGTAAGGATAACTCATGTAGGGAGTCTGACACTGCATTAAGCTGATCCAGAAGAACTTTCATGGTTTGACCACCACTCGCTGCATTCTGGCTGAAATAAAGCCTTCTTCTTAATTGAGAGAGGGTTTTCTGATGGGTCTGGAGTTTCTTATTTATAGCTTCTTTGTCCGTCTGCACACTGTCATACATATCCCGGTCAATTGCGTAGATCCCATTTTCCGTCAGGGTATAAGAAAACTTATCTGAATAAACCAAATCCATTCCCGGGATCCAGGTATGTACATCCTCTACTCTTTCACCGGTGTTCTCATCAAGTGCTACCTTAACGGAGATACCCAGTTCATCAACACCGGCTATAAGTGTGCTGTCAGCATATACAGCCCAGGTACCTCCATATTTTCCAGATGAAAGTGCATAATAATGAAGGAAGCTTCCGTCTTTTTTATCAAATGCTGCAGGCATGGCTCTGCCCGATGGTACAAAAAGGGTATTTTCGGATGCGACCAGGTATCCCTGGGGGGATATGCCCCCGAATTTTAGCTCGTGGGGACGGTCACCCATGGTATCGTTTTTCCAGATAACAGTACCATCCTTCGGATTCAATGCATATATGAATATTCCCTCATATGGAAATACTCCTGCCCCGAAAAATACCATATTGTCATCGATAATGACATTTGTCCGAACCGGCCATCGGGAGATCATCCGTCCGTTGCCAAGCACTTTTTCATCAGAAGGGCCAGCCCTGAATTTCCAGATCAAGTTCCCATTTCTTGAATTAAGACAATAGACATAGCCATCATCAGACCCGAAATAAAGCTTGTTTTTCCAGATTGTAGGAGAGCATCTGACCGGACCTTCAGAAAAAAAAGTCCATTTCTCAATTCCGGTGGCAGCATCTATTGCATAAATTTTATTATCAACCCCCGATCCGTAGAAGACAGTCTCACCCGAGACTGCAACATGGTGAGCTTTGTCAAAATGTGCTCTCTCTAATTCTTCTGCGGGCACAGACCAGGCCGGTTCGGGGTGGTGAGCCGGTGTATAGATCCAGCTCAAAGCAATAGGTGTTTTTATTTCAGCAGATGTAATTCCGCTTTGCTTATTGTCTGATCTGAAACTGGTCCATCCTTCATTATCACTCCGGCTACAATTCAGATTTATCATTAATAATGGGAGTAGTACCAGAGATACTTTTATAATGTCAATCAGGTGTTTCATGGGGAATTTTTTTGATTATAGCTTACATGTTCGTTTAATCAGTTATTGAATAATACTCTGAATGTTCTGATCTCGAATGGTTGAATATCAAACTGTAATGCCCCTGACATGATTTCTGCATTTCCAATCTCTTTTTCAAAAGGATCACACTCAACTGCAGATTTTGGCTCTTTAAAGAATGTAATACTGCATCTCCCTCTCCTGTTCTGGTCTTCGTAAACACGAATAATAATTCCTTCTCCGTCTTCGGCCATTTTTAAAGCCGAAAGCATTACATGGTCTTTATCAATCTTCAGGAAGGAGCCCCTTAAACCTGCTTCCCCGGGACCGTTTTTCAACTGAAATGAAACTAATTTATCGTTCAGTTCCCATGCACGGCGTGCTGATTCAGCATTCCTCCAGTCACCGGCATGCGGAAACAGGGAATAGGTAAATGAATGTTGCCCCAGGTCAGCTTTTTTATCCGGGTACTGAGGGCCTTTCAGAAGTGTAATGCGCATTTGATTTCCTGAAATATCATGGCCGTATTTGCAATCGTTCAGGAGGCTGAGCCCATAGTCGCCTTCCGACAGATCAGCCCACATATGACCGCAAACCTCAAACCTGGCAGCATCCCATGATGTGTTCTGGTGTGTAGGGCGCTCTATGTAGCCGTACGAGATGTCATATGCAGCCTTCATGGAATTTATGTTTGCTGGAAATCCGACCTTTAAAAGCCGGTCCCTCTCCTGCCAATCGATCTCTGTTTCAAAATCAATACGGGGCAGGCATTTGTATAAAATGATCTTTTGAGTAATTGCGGATTTGTAGCATTGCCTCTCCTGCTTTATTACCAGCCTGACCGGACCATCTTCAATAATTTCAGATTTCTGAACTCCGGCAACCTTGAATTCACGGTCTTTGTACATCTGGACGATATCCCATGCAGCATATTTCCCGGGAACATCTTCGAACAGTTGAAAATAATTAGCATGTGATCCTTTTGCAAATACATGGCGTTGATTGGTTTTGTCATACAGTTCGGTTATGGTTCCATCTTCATGGAAACAAATCCTGAAAAAACTGTTTTCAATGGTTTGTCCATCGATGATAAATCCAGATGAATGATTCTTAGCTCCTTCGATAATATTATAAACGGAGTATCCCATCGGGGGAATATTCCTGGCATCAATCAATAATCTACAGGTATCTCCATCCTGTTCAATAACCTGATACAGAGCGCCTTCACCTTCAGAGTCAATAATCTGGAATTCTTTATCTGACGAAAGGGTAAGTTCAAGTTCTGCTACATCGTTTCGTATCCAGGGCTGCATATTGAAAACAATAAATGATGCCAGTTTGTTGTCATCTGCTTCTATCTGATCTGCAATGTAATTCAGTGATTCATGGAAAGTAAGGCCCCCTTTTTCAAAGACTGTCTGGTAATCTTTCATCGCGTCATGATAAGCAGAATTGACATGCGATCCTGGCAGGATATCGTGGAACTGGTTTTTAAGGATTAATTTCCAGCCTTCATCAATTTCCTGTTTTGGATAGTCTTTGCCAAGTAAACTGGCAAAGGATGAAATGGCTTCCGCATTACGGTAAAGAATCTCAGCTTTGCGGTTGTTTTTCTTCAGCCTGGCCTGTGTGGTATAGGTGCCTCTATGGGTTTCCAGATATAGTTCGTCTTTCATCACCGGTAATTTCTGTACTTTGGCTTCCATCCGCTCAAATGCATCCTGTCCATGGGTGAAGTCTGCTTCCGGTACACCCGGGGCATTCTTAAACCGGCGTCCGGTGAGGATATCCTCCCTGTTTGGACCACCCCTGCCATCGGCATATCCATAATTATAAATAGCTTCACTACAAACAATCTTTTGTTTATACTCATTCCAGTTCGTCAGTAAAATATCGGGGTCAATATT
>RCNB010006942.1_pt1 | contig 10132 bp, 6 predicted proteins | sample 2041321 | NCBI WGS metagenome assembly RCNB01 (sample SAMN09708232, study PRJNA481090) | Marine sediment metagenome, whole genome shotgun sequencing project.
AATCTTTAATTCCCAGATATGGTCATCAGCGATGTCGATGTCTGAGAAGCGAGCGTCACAGGCTAAACGTAAAGCAACAGGTCCATTAATGGGAAGTGACCAAAGTTTCATACATAGATTGTAAGGAGCTAACAAGAAATCGTCAAAGGTATCCACGATTATTCCACGCTCCACCTCCATTCGAATTAACACACCAGCGGACATCGGTCTGTCATAATCGCTTGCGTGCGTCTCATGCTAGAATAGCGTTACTTCCTTACTAGGAGAGGTGCTCAATGCCCATGAAACTTTCATATCAAGGTATGTATTTCGAGGAGTTCGAAGTGGGGCAGCGAATCACAAGCCCCGGTCGGACGATCACCGAAGCTGATGTGATTACATTCGCGGGGTTATCTGGCGATAGCAATACGATTCACACCGATGCTGAGTACGCAAAAGGAACCGCCTTCGGTCAGCGCGTTGCCCACGGTCTTCTAGGCGTTTCCATCGTCTCCGGCCTTGCCATGCGAACCGGCATCTTGGAGGGGACAGTGATCGCCTTCCGTGAGATCAAAGACTGGAAATTCAGCCTGCCGGTCTTTATCGGGGACACCATTCACGTCATCATGGAAGTGCAGGAAAAGAAAGCAATGCCCCGACTGGGCGGCGGCTCAATACTTCTCTCGCTCGATGTCCGCAACCAGGATGATCAAACAGTTATGAAGGGAATCTGGACGGTCCTCGTTCAAACCCAGCCAGCCGAGGCATAATCAAAGTTGTAAGGGAAAGATCTTTCCCGCTCATTATCCTTGCCCTGCAGAATTCACATTCCCTTCACCTGCACCATGCTATAATCACGAGCCATGAGCGATCTATCGGACGATCTCTCCAAGGAAACGGGTTCAGTTTCTTCCGAGCCCGAAAACGAGCGGCCTCTGGAAACGGATGCCCATCCCTCCCCCGTTCAAGATAGTACCGACAGCCCTCAGGTGCGGTTTAGACGCCTGCTGGAGGGCGATGTATCCTCCGAGAAGCCCTCCGCTTTGCCTGACACCCCCCCTATGGATGACCCGGAACACAAGGGCGATGGGATGGTTCAAGACTCCCCCGACCTCTCCGAGACCGAACCCTTCGAACATGATTTGACCGAGAACGATCGGGCACCGGCGGCGAATGCCCCTCCCACACAGGAGCCCTCTAGCGGCCCCAGCCCAGAGCTGGATTTGAGGTCGGATGCCGAGGTTCTACCTCAACGTGTGCCGGAAACGGATATTGGCGCCACACAGGTCGGCCCCTCCGCCTACATCCCTCCCACCCAACCTGAAGAACGGGGCGGCAGGGATTGGAAGCGCTGGGATACCTGCGGTGGGTGCGCTTTGCGAATGGCCATATTCGGAGCTTTTGTTTTCATCGCCATTGTGATCGGAATCATCTCTTTCGGGGTTTACCAGTACTACTCGCTGGCCGCCAGCCTCCCCTCCGTTGAAGATCTGCACGAACATGCCGCTCAGTTTGAAACGACACGCATTCTCGATCGTGATGGTAATCTGCTGTACGAAATCCTCGATCCCCAAGCAGGCCGTAGAACATACGTCCCGCTGGAAGAGATCTCCCCCTACATGGTCGCGGGGATTATCGCCACGGAAGATTCCCAGTTTTACAGCCACCCCGGTTTTGATATCTGGGCGATTTTCAGGGCTTTCTGGCAGAATTACACGCAGGGGAGTGTCGTCTCTGGGGCTTCCACCATCACCCAACAGGTCGCGCGCAACCTGCTTTTCTCACCGGAAGAGCGAACCCGGGTGACAGCGCGCCGCAAGTTGCGCGAGGTCTTACTCGCAGCCGAGATCACACGCCGTTACTCGAAAGAGGAGATACTCGAGCTTTATCTCAACCAGCATTACTTCGGGAATCTCTCCTACGGTGTGGAAGCGGCAGCGGAGACATATTTCAACACCACTGCCGACAAATTGACACTCGCACAGGCATCTTTCCTGGCAGGGCTCGTTCAGGCGCCTTCAGTTTACGATATCTACACGAACCGCGATGCCACCCTGAATCGTCATCGCCAGGTCCTCACCCTGATGGTGGATACCAGCGTTGAAGATGGATGCATCATTGTGAGCAACGCGCAGCAGCCAATCTGTATAACACCTGAAGATGCAGGCAGCGCTGCTGCCATAATCATCAATTACGAATTCCAGCAGCCCGATATCCAGATCAGATACCCTCATTGGGTGACTTTCGTGCGTGGTGAACTTGAGGAATTGTATGACCCGCAGACGATCTACCGCTCGGGTTTCACCGTCTACACGACCCTAGATCCGGTGCTGCAATCTGAAGCACAGGAGATTGTGAGCGCACAGGTCGAAGCCCTGGCCGACCATCGCGCTACGAACGGCGCTCTGGTGACTATTCGCCCAGACACGGGCGAAATCCTGTCCATGATTGGTTCGGCAGACTACGAAGCCAACGATGGTCAGATTAATATGGCTGTACGCCCCCGTCAGCCGGGATCCTCGATCAAGCCGCTTACCTACACCGCCGCATTCGAGAAGGGATGGACCCCGGCTACGCTCATCTGGGATGTCCCCTCCGAGTTCCCGCCTTCGGGGAACCCGAACGATCCTCGCCCCCCCTATGAGCCCGTCAATTACGACGAGCGCTTCCACGGCCCGGTGACCGCCCGCTCGGCGTTGGCGAACTCATACAACATACCTGCTGTCAAGACGCTTGATTTTGTCGGAATTTATGACAACCCTGAGACGTCCACAGAAGACGGGTTCATCGCCTTCGCTCGCCGCATGGGGATCACAACGCTTGACCGCGACGACTACGGTCTCTCCCTTACGCTGGGTGGTGGAGATGTCACCTTGCTCGAGTTGACTTCAGCCTATGCAACCCTGGCTAACAAAGGGAATAGAATTCCTCCTACCAGTATTTTGCGAATTGAAGACAGGGAGGGCGCCGTCGTCTATCAGTACGAAACTCCCGCAGACAACCAGGTCCTCCGCCCCGAGCACGCCTACCTCATCACTGACATCCTCAGCGACAACGCCGCTCGAACGCCCGCGTTTGGTCCCAATTCACTGCTCAATTTGCCCTTCAAGGCAGCCGCGAAGACGGGCACGACGAACGATTTCCGGGACAACTGGACGTTGGGCTACACCCCGGACCTCGCGGTCGGCGTTTGGGTCGGTAACGCCGATTACACCCCGATGGAAAACACCTCGGGCTTAACAGGTGCCGCTCCTATCTGGAACCAATTCATGCAATATGCACAAAATCGCCTGACTGGCGGTCAACCAACCGTGGTGGTCCGCCACAGCGGCATCGTTGATCGCGTTGTTTGTGCCGTTTCCGGTGCAGAACCATCCGAATGGTGCCCCTCACAGAAGAGCGAGATTTTTGCCCATGACCAACCCCCGCTTCCGAAGGAGCAAGATTTATGGCGGGAGGTGTGGGTTGATAGCTTCGCTCTTGAACTGGCTTCCCCCGAATGCGCGACGTACGTGGATGAGAAGTTGGGGTTGAATGTGGACGATCCCTGGGCGCGTGACTGGCTCAATGAGACTTCTGAAGGCGAAAAATGGGCTGAGGATATGGGTTTTGAAGATGATCCGCTCTTCTTCATACCAGATGCGGTATGTTCCAGCGACAGCCCCCAACCCATCCTGGCTTTCACCCATCCATCCGAAGGGACCACGATCTCAACGAGTCCACTGGAGATATTCGGGCGAGCGGCAGCGACGAATGACTTCAGAGATTGGATCCTCGAATACGGTCTCGGCAGCAATCCCTCCTTTTGGCCTGATATCGCTCACAGCGACTCGCAGATTAAGCAGCCAGAACAACTGATCAAATGGGATATTTCAAAATTACCAAACGGTCCAGTGACACTTCGCCTTGCGGTTCGGAGCAAGCGCGGCGGCGTCGCCATTACTGAACTGCATCTGAACATTCTGATGCCGACCCCGACGCCAACGCCAACACTCACACCGACGGCAACCGCTACACCTACATCCACGCCTACCGTGACCACCACACCCACTCCCTCCGATACGCCTAGCGATACCCCCACCCCTCCCTAGATCGTTAAACGCCCGGCAAATTAATGCATGCGGGCTCCAGTATTAAATCCAATGATCGGTAGGGGCGAGCCGGCGGCTATATATCCTACGCGTAGAGACGCAGCATGCTGCTTCTCTACAACCATCATCGATGGATTGCCCAATAACTCTAGAACTATCCCAGAAGATCGAATTCGAATCCAGCATTGCACTTCGTTGTTGAATCCATGTATATTCTGACCTACAGATAATTCGACCTTACGGATCCATGCATGAATCTAACCTGGGAACCAATCACCCTGGAATTAAAAACCGCCTTCAGGATAGCTCATGGGGTGAGCGAAAGACGCCACAATGTGCTTGTTCACCTTGATGAAGGCGTTGGAGAAGGAGCTGGTGTTCAGTATCTGGGAGAATCGCAGACAAGGATACTTGAATATCTGGGCTCAGCGGTGGAGCAATTTAGCGACGACCCAATACAGATAGAGAATATTCTCAAATCCTTGCCGCTCGGGTCATCTTCCGGAAGAGCGGCATTGGACATCGCCCTGCACGATCTCTGGGGTAAGCGTCAGGGGATACCGCTACACCAGCTTTTAGATATCAATTCACAGCAGATTCCTTCCACATCTCTCACAATTGCAATGGATCACCCTGATAAGATGGCACAGAGTGCCAGGCAAAGTGGTTGGCCCGTTCTTAAAATCAAACTGGGCAGTGCCAATGATGAAGCCATTGTGCGTTCCATCCGTGAGGAAACTGATGCAGCTCTTCGAGTGGACGCCAACGCGGGCTGGACACGCGAACACGCTGCATATTTGATTCCCCGCCTGGTGGAGTACGATCTAGAGCTGGTAGAGCAACCCCTGCCCGTTGGTGATATCGAAGGCTTACGCTGGTTGCGCGCTCACAACCCGGGAGTTAAATTCTTCGCCGATGAGAGTATCCGAACACCACAGGATGTAAAAGACCACGTAGAAGCCGTGGATGGAGTGGTGATTAAATTGATGAAAAGCGGCGGGATCAGGCCCGCCTTGCAGATGATAGAAATGGCACGATCTTTCGATATGCAGGTGATGCTGAGTTGTATGGTCGAAAGTTCCGTTGGAGTGACCGCAGCAGCACATTTGGCTTCATTGTGTGAGTATGTTGACCTCGACGGCCCATTGCTAATTAAGAACGACCCCTATCAGGGGGTAATCTATCGTGGCGCACAATTGTACTTACCCGAAGGGCCCGGTTTGGGTGTTGTAAGGCGTAGAGAGAATTAATAATCTCCAAGACTGGTCATAAGTATGCGTTAAGCTGCCAGTTTTCCATCCGCACCAGATGATTCTCCGGGATTAGCTTTCTTAAATCCATGGGGAGTTGAAGTTGTCCCATAATATTGGGTTTGAACACAACCTGTTGGTTTTTCTTCTTCATGCCCTCAATTCTAGTGATTTCGTCTTTAAGCGTGAATGGTGCTACCCTTTTGGGACAGCCTCATTATCGTCAAGCAGCGGTTTTACTCCCGATCAAACCACAGTTCGCGGTAGACACGATTCCAGTCGGACAATGCGCGGCCGGATATGACAAGACCAACTGCCAGCGCCACGCCCAGTTGCGTCCCATTTGCCCCGAAGAGCGCCCATAAGGGCATAAGAAGCAATCCTGTGACGACATTCCCCCGGGCGGAATGCTTAATCAGGAGCTGGAGCGCCGAACCAAGCCCGACCGCCAGCACAAAACCCAGCGGCCAGACTGCTAACAGCGCCCCTCCCCCGCTCGCCATTCCCATCCCGCCCCGGAATCCAGCGAAGATCGGCCAGCAGTGGCCGATCACAACGCACGCCGCGGCGACGATCGGCGCTGCCACCGTGCCGCCGAAACTGGCGGCCAGCCACACCGCTACGTACCCCTTGCCAACATCCGCCACCAACACAATTATGCCGGCAGCCCAGCCTGCTGCCCGCATCGTGTTGGTCGCGCCGGCGTGGCCTGAACCCGAGCCGCGTACATCAACTCCAGCCTTTACGCGAGTGACCAATATGGCGAAAGGAATGGACCCGAGCAGGTAGGCGATGACCGCGAAAGCGATAGTTCTCAGTACAGGTTCCATGTTTTCGATCATACTAGGATTGTTCAGAACGAGCCATCGGATGAACGATCAATCCCATGAGCATCACAGCAGCGGCAGTTGTGGATCCTGATGTTCCGGCGGATCGATTGCTAATCGCTCCCGTAAATTCTCACGCGTTAACGTCGTCTCTGCTATGAGTCGTCTGACGAGGCGGAATTTTATCACTGGCGGACCATCATGAAGCCAATCCTGCAGCCGCGGGTCTCTTCGTGCTTTCTCTGCCACCAGCTCTGCGCGGCCACCCGGAATAACATACGTAATCCCCTCCACCGCATCAGATTGGAGCACACCTGCCCAGACGGCCGTTTCCATGATTCGAAACGCATAGGCTACTTCTCCATCCTCCCCGAGCCACTTAATCATCTCCCCTTCGCTCACCTCAAACTCAAGCTGCGAGCCAAGGTTCACCAGCAGGCGCCTAATTTCAGCGCAATCCTCTTGACGTGCTGCGGCATAGTCCTCCGCGCGCAACCTCCAGCGCCCATCCGTGTCGGGTGAGCGCAGGCAGACGGCGATAAGCCGGCGGTCAGGGGTGAGCAACCCTGGAAATTGTTTGCAGATTTGTTTGTCAAGTTCGTAGGCAAATATCCAACCCTCTTTCCGCAGTGACTCGAGGACCCGGCGCTCAACGAGATCGGTAAGGCTCGCCTCCGCGAACGGCGGGTCGGAAAGCCAGTACAACCCGCTCTCTACCTCCGCCCCACGTCCCAGGTGCAGAAAGGTCTTCCGATCGTCCAGGACTATCTCCAGCGACTCACCCATGACCTGCATGAACTGCCGCCCTTCCGCCTCACGGATGCTCTCTAGCAACCCCTCATCCGTGAGGTCCAACCAAGCGGCGGCATGCAAGAGCGGGTAGGCTGAGGGTTCAGCCCGTGAGGTGAGAATTTGCCGGCCAGAGGAGCGCATGCGCTCCTCTCTCTCCTTTTTCCCGCATGCTATCGGTGCAGCGGGATCTAGGTTCCAATGAAAGATAGCCTGCTCCTCACCTGCACGCAGCGCTCGCCCCTGCAGGGCGAATCCAGCTGCGTTAAATCCAGACAGGACCGCGGCGATAAAACCGGGTTCGGCTTCGGGCAGGTATGAAATCACAGGGGTGTCCGATTTTATCGAAGACGCCATACCCGTGAGCACTGTGCGCAGCGCGGCAGCGTGCCACGACCAATCATACCGTCGACGGCGCAATGCCACTTTGATCGGAGCTGCGGTCTCTCGCCCCCACAACCAGGCTGCCCAAAGCGCTGAGAGGGTCCAAAATGCTTGATTGTGACGCGGAGGCACGGTGAGCAGCAAGCTTACCTGCGCGGTGTCAAGCGTCTCCATGAGATCCCGTACAGTGCCGGGGTAGATCGCGATCGTCCCCGCCTGCATAGGGCTGTCGCTCGGCCAATCGGTTACCTGTAAATCGGGTTGCTCCATAGCCCAGGTTTCGACCGCCTGTTCCAGCGCGCGCCAGACATTTTGCTCACGGTACCGCTGTGAGGCTCTCAATTGACGCGGCCGCTCGCGACCCTCGGGATAACTCCATAGCGCGTTCGCCCCATCGAACGCAGAGAGCAGCAAAGCATGAAGCGCTCGTAGAAGCGATCCATCAAGCGCCAATTGGTCTATCTTGTTGGTGATAGTTATGAGCGCGTAGATAGCCCGGCCGGGATAGACAGAAAGAGCTACCTCCGCATGTTGGCGGTCCGGATCACCGGCAGGAGCGACCTGTTCGAGTGCCAGGGCATGCTGCAGTCCCCGCCGCGAGAAATCGAGGGCGCGATTCCAGTCGTCCTCCGTCGTGGGAGATTCACCCGTGTGGGCACAATGATCGCAAGAGTAAACCTTATGGGTCGGACCACCCAACTCCGGGTCCCACACAAAAAACTCGACGGATATGGCTTCGCCGCACCTCGTACAAGTGCTGCGATAGAGATCAAGGATGAACCGCTCCATGCGCGTATCATCCTTGGGAATTGCAGCCAGGTGGGAGAGAGCCGCCTGCAGCTCTCCAAGTTCGAAAGGCTGAAGTGTATGCTGAAGGACGAAGCGTGTAACAGGGTTGTTCGCGGCAACTAGAACCGTACGCCCCGATTGGGCCGCCTCTAAAACTAAGCGTGGTGAAGCGCCAAAGGGATCCAATACGAGCCCAGCGGGCAGACGTTCATCGGCCAGGATTTGCTCGATGACGCCCTCCTCCAGAGGCGGCATGAACCGCTTGAGAGGTCCTTGATGACTGTTTGGGTATCCAACTGGTAAAGGTATATCCATCCTCTTGAGTATACGTCAACCCTGCCCTGCTTTAATCACCCTTTTTAAAGGAGCCGCCGGTCGACGCCCGGGCATAGATGGTACGATTCGCCCAGAGGCTGCATCCTTTTTTGATTTTCACCCGGGCTGAATATTACAAGGAACACATGGGGGTAAGCGACACCCATTGTCACCCGGAAAGATGTGGCATAGACTCTAAACTGACGTTCTGGTGAGATGCTTGATGAAACTTCGCGAGATCCTTCTTTTTATAACCATCACCTTGCTCGCCTCGGGATGCAACACGCTTAATCCCTCCACGCTGCCGACCTCGCCGGCAACCCCGACGACGGTTGTAATAGGAGATCAGCCTCAAACCCAAGCTCCGTATGCTGCTCCTAGCTTCTCGGCGCAGGTCTGCCCCATTCCCCCGGGTTCACCGGACTTACCAAACCTGAACAACCCACACACATGGGCCCCGGACATCCTCGCTTATCTCAACGCGGGTGGATTTGTTAGTTCGCTGCTCGATCACATCCAAACCTCGAATTCCACCGAACCATCAGCCAAGGCAGGTGAGATTCTCGATCTGAATGAAGACGGCCTTGAGGACCTTGCGCTCGTCCTAACACAAGCCCCCTCTGAGCTGACGCCATGGCCTTCCGGCTCTCTGCTCATCTTTCTTTGCTCAGATGAAGCGTTCCGGGCTGCGTATGTAACCTCTCCCACAAGCGAAGCCGGACTGCCAAAGCTGCAAGCGGCGCGTGACTTCACCGGCGACGGACATCCTGAGCTGCTCACCTTATGGAAATCATGCGGGGCCCACACATGTTTCGCTCAGGCTGAAATCCTGAAATGGGACGGCTCTGGATTTGAGAATCTATGGCAGGGACGCAGCGACGACCTGCCCTCCCCGGATGTTGAACTTCAAGGACCTCTTGCCGATGGCAGCACAGCAATTTCGATCACGGCGAGAGGGATCGGGTCTGTAGGCGCAGGACCCTACAGGGAAATCCGGCGCGCCTGGACCTGGCATCCCGAATCAAGACGCTTCGAAATCTCAGAAGAAACACTCGCAGTACCAAAATACCGCATTCACGTCCTGCACGACGCCGATCAAGCTGCCCTGGAAGGAGATTATGAGACAGCAACAATAGGATATCTGCGGGTTATGGAGGACGGAACCCTGGATGATTGGTCCTCCGGTGAGGACGGAAGAGCAGCACTCCGTGCTTATGCTGCCTTTCGCCAGATCGTCATCGATGTTCGTAATGGGAATACAGCGAACGCCGAAGCTGGAACAGATTTCCTTCGAGCCGCCTATCCGCCCGAGGCCCCTCACCACGTCTACGTTGGCTTGGCAGAGAGCTTCTGGGAAACCTACCAGATCGACAGGGATCTAAGAGAAGCATGTTTGGCCGCGCAAAGTTACGCCCTCAATAACCCTGAGGACATACTCGAACCACTTTACTATGGCTACGCCAACCGCACATACCTCGCGGCTGACATCTGCCCGCTCGATAACGAATAGAAATCAACTATCCTAGAGAACGCCACAAAGGACTTCGATGCCTCCACTACCGATCACCCAGTTTGAACCACAACTAAAAGAGCTTGTAGCGTTGATCGAGAACCTCGTTCAAATCGAATCTCCAACAACCTCGAAATCAAATGTCGACGAACTCGGGCGCTTTATTGCCGCCGAGATGGAAGCGCGCGGCGCCCAGGT
>RCNB010003020.1_pt1 | contig 10130 bp, 9 predicted proteins | sample 2041321 | NCBI WGS metagenome assembly RCNB01 (sample SAMN09708232, study PRJNA481090) | Marine sediment metagenome, whole genome shotgun sequencing project.
GAAATTCATAATAATTATATAAATATTTATAGCATTATTTTGTTCTTAAACAGAATTTATTTAATTTTCTTTTTGGAGGGAAAAGTGATTGTTGTAAATAAAAAAACAATAACTTTGAAAGATATTGCTGCAAGAGCCGAAGTTTCTCTAGCTACTGCTTCTCGAGTTATGAGTAAACGAGGATATGCATCTGAAATAAATAGAAGAAAGGTGAATAGAGCAGCCCGAGAATTAGGGTATAAGCCCAATAAAATAGCAAGAAGCCTTAAGTTAAAGTCTACTAATACTATAGGCTTAATGATTACCGATATAATAAATCCATTTTATTCTTATTTAACCAATGGAGTCCTCGATTGTGCGAAGAAGTATGGCTATCATATTATTGTATGTATAACTGAAGAAGATCCAAAACAAGAAAGAGAATATTTAAAAGTATTAATGGAAGAGCGGGCAGCTGGTATTATTGCCGTTCCTACAGGTTACAATCAAAAATATTGGCACGAAACTCTAAAATTAGGGATGAAATTAGTCTTTGTAGATAGAGAAATTCCCAATATTTCAAAGGCAGATGTCATTCTAGTGGATAATGTCAAAGGGGCTTATGATGCAATAAAGTATCTTATAAAACTTGGACATATACGTATTGGCATTATTAATGGTCCTACCATAACTACTACTGGAGCAGGCAGATTAAAAGGTTATTACCAGGCTCTTAAGGAAGCAAATCTTCCGGTAGATAAAGATTTAATTGAAATAGATACCTTTAAAAAAGATAGTGGAATTGCTGCCGCAAAAAGATTACTTTCTTCACCTAACCCTCCTACTGCTATTTTTGCGGCTAATAATGCTTTGGGAGAAGCTGTTGTATCAGTTATTCGCAATTTAAACTTAGAGATTCAAAAGGATATTTCGCTTATAATTTTTGACGATGTACCCTGGACTTCCTTATCCTATCCCAGGATAACCGTAGTATCTCAACCTACACACAGTTTAGGATATCTGGGCTTAGAAATATTAGATCGTCATTTGAAGGCTTCTAATGAAAAAGAAAAACGAATTAATCAAAAAACAATATTACTGCCGAAATTAATAATACGAGAAAGCTGCGCTCAATTAAAGAACTGATTAAGTATTTATTTAGTAGATTTAATTTATCCCTGCAGAGAGAAAAAATACATGATTAACAGATAAAATAAAATAAGCTCAAACTAAATAAAAGTTAAATGTTGGTTTAATAATCAAAATTGTAAAAATACTAAAATAATAAAGTTGAAATTATTAAGTAAAATTGAGCGTAGTTTTAAGGAGGTGGTAAATAGAATAAAGAAAATCGATATAGTGGAGCTTTAATTAATATTTAAAACAAGGAGGATGAATTAAAATGTTAAGGAGAATAGTAATCTTACTAATCGTATTGGCATTAATCTTGAGTTTTACTATCATAGGAATAGCACAATCAAAAGGTAAAATTGGACTTTTATGGAATACCCAACAAATTCAGGTTTGTGTTGCTCAGTTGGAAGCTGCAAAAGAACGAGTAGAATATCATGGTTATACCCCCATTGTTTTTGATGCCAATTTGGATATGGCAAAACAAATGAGTGGTATGGAGAATATGATAATTCAGAAAGTTGATGCTATTGTTACTTTACCAGTTGATGCCAAGGCTGGTATTGAAATGATTAAAAAGGCGAATAAAGCAGGTATTCCAGTAGTTACTCAGGATGTTACAGCAGATGGAGGAGAAATTTTTAACTATATAGCTACAGATAATTATAGGGCTGGTGAAATAGCTGGTGAATATATTGCATGGAGATTAAAAGGAAAAGGAAATATTGTTACTTTAAATATTAATATAAATTCAGCTGGTCGAGCAAGAATGAATGGTTTAATGAATGTATTAAAACATTATCCGGACATAAAAGTAGTAGGCGACCAGGAGGCTTATACAGTTGAAGTTGGACTTAATGTTATGAGTAATTTCCTTCAGGCACACAAGGATCTTGATGCAGTTTGGGGAGTTAATGATCCAGCAGGCTTGGGAGCAATACAAGCTATTAAAGCTGCTGGTAGGGAGGATGAAATGTTTATAGTTGCAACTGATGGAGATCCCGCGGCGGTTGCTGAAGTGAAAAAGGGTGGAGCATATGCTATGACTATTGCTCAATTCCCAGTAGAATTAAGCTATAATGCCGTAGATGCAGCAGTCAATGCAATTGAAGGTAGGCCACCTTTAGAAAATGTAAAGATTTTAGGACAACCATCATCAGCTGTACCATTATTCTTTACCCCAGTATTCCCGGTTACTATTGATAATTATAAACAATTCGGTGGCTGGAATGAACCTGCACCAAGAGCAATCCTTCCACCATGGTGGAAATGAGATAGATTACTCCTAAGACATCGAATAGTATTTTTAGTTATACGGGTGTTGAAAGACATTCAACACCCGTATAAAAAATTGATATAAAATGGTTATAGAACAAACAAATTAATAAAAAATAAAATAGCTTTTATTATTATGGTAGGAGGGGATTAGATTGCCAAACAAGATATTTAAAAATTGGTGGGAGAAAATAAAATATAATTACTTTCAAGAATTTATATTATTAGTTGTTTTATTGGTATTAGGCACCATCTTCTCTTTACTTACCGATACGTTTTTAACTATACCTAATATGTTAAATGTACTTTTACAAATTTCGATTATTGCTATCCTTGGTTTTGGAGTTACTATTATCATTATTTCTGCAGGTATAGATCTTTCTCTTGGTTCTGTTATGGCCCTTGTAGGAATGGGTACTGCGGCAATTTTAACTTCTTCTACTCCTTCAATTTTTTTAGCAATTTTAGGAGGTTTGTTAATTGGTGGAATTGTAGGATTTATTAATGGAATTACTGTGGCTTATATTCATTTACCAGCCTTTATTGCCACTTTAGCAATGATGTCAATTGCTCGTGGAGTTGCTTTGGTAGTAACTAATGCAATTCCTATTTATAATCTTCCAGAATCATTTCTCTTTTTAGGTTCGGGATTTCTCTGGGGGGTACCTACCCCTATATATGTAATGATAAGCCTTTATTTTATTTTAGATTTTATTTTAAGGAAGACTAAATTTGGTCGTTATACCTATGCCATTGGTGGGAATGAAGAAGCGACACGATTATCAGGTATTAATATAAAACGGTATAAATTATTGGTATATGTTGTTGGTGGAATTTGTACTGGAGTAGCAGGTATTCTCTTTACTGCAAGGTTAGGTTCGGGTCAACCTACTGCCGGGGTGGGATATGAACTTGATGCCATTACCGCGGCAATTTTGGGGGGTACTAATCTTTTTGGAGGTTCAGGTAATTTAATTGGAACATTGATTGGGGCTTTTGTTATGGGGGTTATTAATAATGGACAAGCACTATTAAATATTAGTTCTTATGTTCAAAATATTGTAAGAGGAATTATTGTTATACTTGCTGTAGGTATCAGCACCTATCAATATATGACTAGGAAGTAATATGTATGGGTAAAAATAAGGAGTGAATTGTGTGAACGATAAAAATATTTTGGTTATGAAAAATATATCCAAAAAATTCCCTGGAGTAAAAGCGTTAGATAATGTAAATTTTTATGTTCGCAAGGGAGAGATACATGGTTTAATGGGAGAAAACGGGGCAGGGAAATCTACTTTAATTAAAATACTTGACGGTGCATATACCTCAGAAAAGGGAGGAGAAATTTGGTTTAAAGGTAAATTAGTGCAAAATAACTCTCCTATCTTATCTAAAAAATTAGGAATCAGCACAATTCATCAAGAATTTAATTTGATTCCAGAACTAACTGTGGGGGAAAATATTTTCCTTCATGATTTCCCTATTCGAAGAGGTTTGATTGATTGGAAGACGCTTTTTGGGGAATCCCGAAAATATTTAAAAGATATTGGTTGTGATATAGACCCAGCTGCAAAAGTAAAAACTCTTAGTGTTGCCCAGCAACAAATGGTAGAAATTAGTAGTAGTATCAATCAGAATGCTGAATTAATTATTATGGATGAGCCTACAGCTCCTCTTACTAAGCTAGAAATTGATATATTATTCAAGCTCATTCGTCATTTAAAAGAAAGAGGTATTACAATAATTTATATAACTCATAATATTAAGGAAGTATTAACTTTAGCAGAAAGAATAACTGTATTAAGAGATGGGAAAGTGGTTAATTGTATAAACTCAAAAGAATTAAATCAAAATCAACTAATAGAGCTTATGGTTGGTAGAAGCTTTAAGAATGCTTTTCCTCCCCGTAAAGGTGAACCAATGAAGGAGATAATGCTTTCAGTAAGAAACCTTTCCGATTGTCATAAGTTAAAAAACATCTCTTTTGATTTAAAAAAGAGTGAAGTCTTAGGACTGGCAGGTTTAGTAGGCTCTGGGAGAACAGAGATATTGAGGGCCGTTTATGGTGCTGATCCAGGGATAAGCGGAGAAATTGAATTAAAAGGGAAAATTATTAATATCACTTCTCCGGAAGAAGCTAAAAAAAATGGCATTGGCCTTTTACCTGAAAATCGTAAAAAAGAAGGATTTATACCCCTTATGTCCGTTCAGTGCAATATATCTCTTCCGGGTATAGATAAAATTCAACGTTTTGGGGTAGTTTTAAATAAAGAAGAAACAAAGTTAGCGGAAAATTTTGTAAAAAAATTAGATATTCGAACACCTTCTTTAGAGCAGTTAGTTATTCGATTGAGCGGAGGCAACCAACAAAAAGTAGTTTTAGCAAAATGGCTTGCTGAAGGAACACCTATTATTATGTTAGATGAGCCAACAAGAGGTATTGATGTCGGCGCAAAATACGATATCTATATATTAATAGATAAATTAACCCAAGAAGGCATTTCTGTTATTTTGATTACTTCTGAACTCCCTGAACTTTTAGCTCTAAGTGACCGAATTTTAGTCATGCATAATGGGAGAATAAATGGAGAGTTTAAAAAGGAACAATTTAAAGCAGAAGATATAATGGCATGTGCCTTTGGAACAATTAAAAATGGAGGTGATATGAGTGAATCTTAATAAAGATAATTGTCTAAATCTATACAGGAAGATGCTATTAATAAGAAAATTTGAGGAAAGGGTGTCTCAACTTTTTGCCGAAGGCGAAATACCTGGTTTTGTGCACTTATATATTGGCGAAGAAGCTATTGCTGTAGGCGTTTGCTCTAATCTAAGGAAAGACGATTTTATTACCAGTACACATCGTGGTCACGGGCACCTCATTGCTAAAGGAGGCAACCCGAGATTAATGATGGCTGAATTATTTGGCAAGAGGACAGGTTATTGTAAAGGGAAAGGTGGCTCAATGCATATTGCAGATTTAGATTTAGGTATTCTTGGAGCAAATGGTATTGTAGGTGGAGGCATCCCTATTGCAGTTGGTGCGGCATATTCAGCATATTTAAGAGGTACTTCTCAAGTAACAGTTGCATTTTTTGGCGATGGTGCTTCTAATAAAGGAGTATTTCACGAAGCTTTAAATATGAGTTCTGCTTGGAGTTTACCTGTGGTGTTTGTTTGTGAAAATAACCAATTTGGAGTTTCTACTCGTATTTCCAGAATAACTAATGAAAAAGATTTAAGTAAAAGAGCAGTGGGGTATAGTATACCGGGAATAAGAGTTAATGGTAATGATGTTTTAGCGGTACAAGAAGCATCTAAAATAGCTATTGATCGAGCGAGAAGAGGAGAGGGTCCTACTTTAATTGTGGCAGATACCTGGAGGCATCATGGCCATTTTGAAGGAGAGAATGTTAATTATTGTACTAAGGAAGAAAGAAATATTTGGAAAGAAAAATGCCCTATATTATATTTTTCTAATTTTATAAAGGAAAAATTTGAATTAACCAATGATGATTTAAAGATATATTCTGATGAAATAGATACTTTACTAAAAGATGCAGTTTCTTTTGCTCGAGAAAGCGATTTTCCTGCTCCAGAAGAAGCCCTGGACAACCTTTTTTACACGATAGGAGGCAAAGAGAATGAAAACTAAAACCATGACTTATATGGAGGCTATTAGAGAAACAATTCGAGAAGAAATGAAAAAAGACAAATATTTATTTATGATTGGGGAAGATGTTGGTCCTTATGGTGGAGAAATGGGATTATCTCAAGGACTATGGGAAGAATTTGGTGATAAACGAATGAGAGATGCTCCTATCTCTGAAGCGACGATTATTGGTTGCGCCTTGGGAGCATCTCTATCTGGCTGCAGGGCTATAGCTGAAATTCCTTTTTGTGATTTTACAGGAGAATGCATGGACCAGATTTATAACCAAGTTGCAAAGATGAGATATATGTTTGGGGGTAAAGCACAAATTCCTTTAGTTATCAGAACTCCTATAGGTGGTTATTTAGGGGGAGCTGCTCAGCATTCCCAATGTCTTGAAGCTTGGTTTACTCATACACCGGGGTTGAAAATTGTAATGCCTTCTACAGCAAAAGATGCTAAAGGCCTTTTGAAAACAGCCCTTCATGATGGTAATCCAGTAATGTTTTTCGAACATAAAAAACTTTATCATATTAAAGAGGAAGTACCCGAAGAAGAATATTTTATTCCTTTTGGAAAAGCAGACATAAAAAGAAGTGGTAAAGATTTGACCATTATTGCAACATCTTATATGGTGAAAATGTCTTTAAGGGCTGCTGAGATTTTAGCCAAAGAAGTTATTGAAGCAGAAATAATTGATCCAAGAACTTTAGTTCCTTTAGATGAGGAAACTATAATAACCTCTGTTAAAAAAACTGGTAGAGTAATGGTAGTACATGAAGCTTGGAAGCGAGTTGGAATAGGAGCTGAAATTGTTGCTATTTTGGCTGAAAAAGCTTTTAATTATTTAAAATCTCCTATTATTAGGGTAGGAGCAGAAAATGTTCCTATACCTTTTAGTCCTATTTTGGAAAATTTTGTTTTGCCTAGCGAAGATAAAATCGTGAAGGCTGCAAAAAGTCTATTTGAGAAGGAGGATTAATGATGAAAGAAATTAGAATCGGATTGATAGGGCATAAATTTATGGGGCGAGCTCATACTCATGCTTATACCGATCTTCCTATATTTTTTAACCCGGGAGTAGAAGTTATTAAAAAAATAATTTGTTCCAATGAAGAAAGTGTCATTGAAATAGCAAAACGTTGGCATTGGGAAAAGTATAGTTTAGATTGGCATGAAGTAGTAAATAGTCCAGAGGTCGATCTAGTAGATATTGCTGCTCCCAGTGTAATTCACGCTCAGATAGCTATTGCTGCTGCTCAAACTGGGAAACATGTTTTTTGTGAGAAGCCATTAGCTTTGAATTTAGAAGATGCAAAGGCAATGCAGGATGCAGTTGAAAAAGCAGATGTAGTAAATATGATTGGGTTTAATTACCGCCGAGTTCCTGCAATTGCTTTGGCAAAAAAATTAATTAATGATGGAGAAATCGGTGAAATATATCATTTTAGAGGGATTTATCAACAAGGCTGGTTAATTGACCCGAATTTTCCTTTAGCCTGGAGGTTACGAAAAAGCCAGGCAGGTTATGGTTCTCTGGGTGATTTAGGAGCTCATGTAGTTGATTTGGCTAGATATCTTGTGGGGGAAATTGACGAAGTTTTATGTACACAAGAGACTTTTATTACTGAACGACCTATACCTTCTTTTGAAGATGGATTAGTGGCTATTCCTGGTAAAGAGCGGGGGAAAGTAGATGTTGATGATGCAGCAAGTTTTTTAGCTCGCTTTAAAGGGAAAAAGACTATAGGTTATTTGGAAATGACTCGATATGGAACAGGACATCGAAATCAAAACCGAATAGAGATTAATGGTAGCAAAGGTGCAATAATCTTTGATATGGAAAAAATGAATGAGTTAGAATTTTATCGGGTAAATGACCCTTCTCATATTCAGGGATATAGAAGAATTCAAGTAGGAGAAGGTGATCATCCTTATATGGCTAACTGGTTTCCTGCGGGTCATCTCATTGGTTATGGGGATACTTTCGTTAATCAAGCCTATGACCTAATAACTGCAATTAAGGAAGGTAAGAAGGTTAAGCCAGATTTTAAGGATGGTTTAATTTGTCAACAAATATTGGAAGCTGCTGATAAGTCAGTTAGAACAAAAAAATGGGAAAAGGTCACTTTTTAGAAAGGTGGGAAAAAATATGAATTATGATAAAAAAATGCCTATTAAATATGTAAGTAAGGAAAATTTTAGTGATTTGGGGGTAGTGATACAAATACCCCAAGAAGGAGAAATGAAACCCCTTTTAGAATCTTCATTCTTTAAACATTATGGACCATTAGGTTTTATAGAGGGAAAAGAAGATGTCGAATTTGGTATTACAACTTTTAAGAAGAGGGAGTTAATTGCTGAAAAGTTGGAACAGCACGCTCAAACCCAAGAGCTCTTATATGCTATTGATGGAGACTTTATTATGCCAGTTGCTCCTATTAAATATGTAAATCAAGAAGCCTATCCAGACGAAAAAAAACTTAGAATTATCCGTGTTCCCCAAGGAGTAGGGGTTATTTTTAAGCAAGGTTACTGGCATTGGGCTCCCTTCCCGGTAAAACAAACCTCTTCTGTTTTGGTAGGATTTAAAAAGGGAACAGCAGAAAAAGATATTATTATCCGTGAACTCAAAGAAATCATTTTGATGGTTGAAGAGGAAAAATAAATTGAAAAATATTTTAATGCCAAAGTTAGGTTTAACTATGGAAGAGGGAACTATTACTAAATGGTATAAAGCCGAGGGTGATTACTTTGAGGAAGGTGAAGCCCTATTTGAGGTAATGACTGAAAAAATTGTTAATGATATAAATGCAACATTTACAGGAAAATTAATTAAGATATTAGCCAAAGAAGGGGAGACTATATCAGTCTCAGCTATAATAGCAGAAGCAGAAGAATAGTAAAGAAAGTATTAGTTTTTAGATAAAAGATAAAAGGTAGTGAAGAGTATGACTCAATCCATGAAAATTAAAAAAACTCCTCTATCTCCTCTACGGCAAATTATTAGAGATAGAATGAATGAATCTTGTAAGATTCCTCAATTTTGCCTGGAAATCGAAGTAAATATGAAAAAAATTTTAGAAACCAGAGAGAAGCTCCTTCTTCGGCCTTCTATAACTGCTTGTTTAGTCTGGAGCTGTGCTCGGGCTTTAAGAGAGAAACCAAAGTTAAATGGTTATTTTTATGGTGATGAAATTGGCAGTACTTCTGATATAAATATTGGGGTAGCTATTTCTATACCAGAAGGATTATTGGTTCCAGTAATTCGAGAAGCAGATAAAAAGAAATTAGAGGAAATAAACCAAGAATTAATGATATTTAATAAAAAAATAAAAATTAAAAAACTTTCTCCGGATGATTTACAGGAGGGCACCTTTACTCTTAGTAATTTAGGTATGTATGGAATTACCAGCTTTATTCCTCTATTAAATCCTCCCCAACTGGCAATACTGGGGGTTGGAGCACTATGTGAGGGATATAAAGTAAATGAAAATAAAATAGAAACTTACAAATATATAAAAGTTTCCATTGTTGCAGATCACCGAGCTTTAGATGGTGCAATTGTAGCTGAATTTCTATCTGTGTTTAAAAAAATCAACGAAGAAGAGTTTCAAAAGGAGGCCTTACTATGACCACAAAAAGGGAATGGGAAAAAGCACATCAACGTGTTCTTGATTATTTTAAAAAAGGAAATATAGTTCTAACTTTAAAAGAAATGCAGAATATCGAAATTACAGATTTTGGTTTAGGAAGATTAGCAGAATTTGGTCTACAATTAGTAGTATATATTAACACAGAACGTGTTTGCGCAAAAGAAATGGTCCTTTTTCCTTATCAGATATGCCCCGAACATAAGCATCCTCCTATTACTGGAAAAGCAGGTAAAGAGGAGACTTTTCGTTGCAGATGGGGCAAGGTATATTTATATATTCCAGGGGAAGCAACCAAAAATCTTTTTGGAAAAATACCATTGGATAAAAAACAATACTTTACTGCATGGAAAGAGATTAAATTATCTCCTGGAGAACAATATACTATTTGCCAAGATACTCTACATTGGTTTCGAGGCGGAGAAGAGGGAGCTATA
>RCNB010004057.1_pt1 | contig 10126 bp, 12 predicted proteins | sample 2041321 | NCBI WGS metagenome assembly RCNB01 (sample SAMN09708232, study PRJNA481090) | Marine sediment metagenome, whole genome shotgun sequencing project.
CGATAATAGCACTTAGAAATTTTTCAGAATCTTTAAGGCAGCCCATCCCTGTACCTGTAATAATAGCATCTACATTTTCAAGTCCTGCTTCTGCAATTGCAATCTTTGAAGCAACAACGCTCATTTTTACACCCTTTGCCATTCTACGTGCAGCAGGAGGAGGAATATAATCCTTATAGACAGGATCTACAACAGAAATGACAGTATCGTTATATTCGGTAATTTCATCCAAAAATTCACTATTCTCAAATGTTTTTTGAGCTGAAACAGAACCTAAGCTTCGGATATATACTTTCTTCATTACACCTGTTTTGAAAAGATAACGGTTGAACAATTTCCTCCAAAACCAAGGGAATTAGACAATACTGTATCCAATTCTTTTTCCTTTAATGTTAGCTGCGGTCTAATCGAAAACTCCTTCATCTCAGTTTTATAATTAAGATTTGGAAAGATTATGTCATGCTGCAATGCTAAAACCGAAAAAACAGCTTCTATGGCTCCGGCTGCCGCAAGCGTATGTCCGGTATATGCCTTTGTTGAACTAAAATCAGGAACATTGGGTCCGAAAACATTTATAATTGCCCTTCCTTCAGACAAATCGTTATTTCCAGTTGCTGTTCCATGGGCATTGATATAATCAATTTCACTTGGCTCATAACCAGCCACTTTTAATGCTTTCTCCATCGCTAATGTCGCTCCATCACCATTTTCAGATGAAGCCGTTTGATGATAGGCATCGTTAGCGTTTCCGTAGCCCTTTACATAGGCTAATACTTTTCTATTTTCCGCTTTAACAACTTCCTCACTTTCTAAGACTAAAAACGCTGCTGCTTCTCCAAGATTGAGACCTTTTCGGTTTTCGTCAAATGGTGCACTATATGTATCGGAAAGGATCATTAGCGTTTTAAACCCGTTAATGGTAAACTTTGATAAGCAATCGGCGCCACCAACTATCACCCGATCTAGTTTCCCAGATTTAATAAGACGTGCACCTAACATAATTGAGTTAGCCGCCGATGAGCAAGCGGTACTAATTGTAGTAACTAGACCCTGTTCGATCCCTAGTTGTTCGGCTATCTTTTGAGTGGAATCCCCAGCGTGATGACCATCGATGTATTTTTGTGTAGATGTATCTGTAAGATAGTCATAAAAGTACTTCTCGGTCATATCCATCCCACCTACACTTGTAGCAGACACTAAACCCGTCTTGTACTTCTTTATATCTGTGATTTGCGCATTGGCAATCGCTTCTTTAGCGGCAACAACTGCTAACAAGGCAGTCCGGCAATAGTTATTCTCGGGAGGTAATCCAAGTAGATCGATTAACTCGTCGTTGGAGGCTACTATCTCACCAACCATTATTTCGTCTCTATGAATCGTATCGATTTTTGATATTCTCGAAATTCCTTTTCTCCCTTCAATAAGGGCGTCGTAGTTTTCTGCCACGTTATTTCCAATGGCAGAAATAATTCCCATTCCGGTAATTGCAACAGCTTTGCTCAAGAAAATCTATTTTGATCTATGTTCGGCAATATAGTCTGCCATTACTTCAATGGATTCAAAAATTTTCCTTCCTTCTTTAGGGTCAGATAGTTTTATTCCATAGTCCTTATCGAGCATCACAATTAGTTCCAATGCATCGATCGAGTCTAAGCCTAAACCATCTCCAAAAAGCGAGTCATCATCCCCAATTTCATCAATAGAAACATCTTCCAAATTTAATTGTTCAATGATCTTCTCTTTCAATTCTTGTTTTAATTCACTCATAATTATATAATCTGATTATCTCTTCTTTGTTGTGTATAATTTCACCTTTATCGGCCACTAAATATAAAAAGGCTTCGTACTTATTATCATCAAAATCTACCCAACCACAAAGGACTTTATCGGCTTTTTTAGTTGCCAGCAGGCTACTAGAATAATCTAATAAATGGCCCGCATTAAAGTGTTCAAATATAAAAAAACTATTTTCGGAAAACAGTCTATGTTTAATACTAATCTCTCCTATACAAATATTGGGTAAAGTATACACAAAAACTGATGGACTTGGAAAATAATTGTCTTTGTCTTCAATTGATTTTTGGTACTTCCTATCAGTATCTAGGCTAGAAGCCCTATTCGACAAAACTATTGCAATATTCTCTTCTTTTTCAGGATCTGAAATCTCTTGCTTTAAAAGCACATCAGCAGTTAAGAAAGCCAGTTTGCTTAGATTATCCATTTTAAAAAACTTGGGATACTTGGTATCTAAAGCCTTATAAGCAGCCTTACTAAATTCTGAAAAGCCCTCACTTTCTTCATTAAAAAGAACTTTTCCATTTAATGAAACTAAATTATTCTGGATATGTGCGTAAGCTTTTATATAGCTTTCCATACTCAATTAAAGCTATTTTTTCTTACAAACCAACATCGTATGATACTCTCCTAAAGAAATATCTTCTGTAACATATAAACCTGCTTTCTCGATAAGCCGCATCATGACCTCCGAGCTGTACATTTTACTATTCCCATTGGCCAAAACGGTAAAATAAAGCGAGGTTGCTTCCAAGATAAATTTAGCGTTATCAAATTTTTGGCGATCAGTAAATGTTTCTGTGATTCTTAACTCAGTAGTTTCGTCCATAGACTCTGCGCAAGTGCTTAATATCTTAACGATTTCGTCTTCTGAAAAACAATCTAAAAACTGACACATCCAAATAAGATCTGCACCAGTTGGTATCTTCGGATTCTCAGATAACCAATCTATTTCCTGCCCAACAACCCGATCCTCAAACCCCATACTTTTTACATTCGCAAGTGCCTTATTAAGTTGTCCAGGCAAATCAACAATCCGCAGCAATATATTTTCATCATTATTACAACAATGGATGGCAAATTTCCCTGTGTTCCCACCAATATCAAAAATCATTTTGGGTTTTGTTTTGAGAACTAGTTCCAATGCTTCATCGAAAATATCGTCAGAATAGTGGTGATCAAAATCAAACCACGCCTTTTGAACTTCAGTGGGAAGTTTTGACAATCCTTCATAAATAGTACTCCAATCACCTAATTCCTTAAGCCCAGAAGGCTTTCCGGTTTGTATGGCTTCGGTCATATGAAACAAGCCTTGATAACAAACATCTTGTGTAAAATTAATATTTGCATCTGCGGTAGAATTATAACTTAAGAAATATCCGATTTTTGTAAGCGCATATCGATTTTGTTCATCTTTTTCAACAATATCTGAGCTTTCAGCAATCTCTAGTAATACCCCAACTCCATATTCGCTTAGCGACAAGGCTTCCGAAATATCTTTGATAGTAACTCCGCCAGTATCTCGTTTATCAAATATATAATTAAAAATTCCTAATTTTCTACAGGATACAGTTGCCTGAAAAACAAAAGGTGCAAATGCAATTTTTTGTGCGGCTTCCAGGGCCTCAATGGCTCTCATTGATTTTTTTGATGTTACTTTTTTTGGTTGCTGAATATCCATTTGTCAATATTAACTATTACTATTTTACTTTTCTGAAAATTGCTGCCGTATTACATCCTCCAAAACCAGAGGCAGTTTTTAAAAATATATTTAGCTCTTTTTGTGTCGTTTCAGTAATCACATTGATAGCTTCTGAAACCCCCAATTCTGAAAAACCTAAAGAGGCAAACAGTGTATTCCGTGCTAGAGAATGCATTCCAACTATAGTTTCCAGTAAACCCGAAGCACCCAAAGTATGCCCGAAATACCCTTTTAAACTATTCAACGGAACCCCTTCCATATTCAAACGATTAAAAGCAATAGCTTCCATTTCATCGTTAAATGTAGTTGCTGTTCCGTGAGCTGAAATATAATCAATTTCTGCCTTATTTATATCGGCTTCTTTTACTGCATTAATAACGCTACGATATAATCCTTCTCCGGTTCGGGATGGCCCGGATATATGATTGGCGTCATTGCAAGAGGCTTCCCCTAAAATTTCTACAGACTCTTTCGCTAAATTAGTTTCTTCTGAAGTAATGAAAACACTGGCTCCTACTTCCCCAATATTAATTCCCGCTCTGTCATTTGAATATGGTTTACAAGGTTGTTCGCTCAGTGCCTGAAATGAATTAAACCCAGATAAAATAAATTCAGAAACCAAATCACCCCCTGCTATAAAAACGTGATCATAGGTTCCGAAATTGATAAATCGTTTTGCAGCAGATATAGCAAGTAGCCCTGAAACACAGGCGTTTGAAACAACTATCGCCTCATTCTTAAAGTCGAAGAAATCTTTAACAATCTTTCCAAGTTCACTTAAATAGGCCCGTTCTTCAGGAAAATTATTTTTTTCATCAAGAACATCTACATTGCCTTTAGTGGTTGAAATAATTAAACCAACTTTATTACCTAAGGGGATATTAGCCTGTTTAATTACGGCATTTAAAGAAACCAAAAGTATTTGCTCCAAACGAGTATAATCTCCATCTGGGTTCAACTTATCAAAGGCAACTTTCAGTTCATCTGAAGAAATTAATGAGGTATAAAGTGGTGTCTGAAAAATGTTTTTATCATGAATCAATGAAATACCCGACACCCCGCTGGCAATCTGAGACGCCACGGTTTCACTATCAAAACCAAGTGAAGAAATAATGTTGTTATGTGAAACGTAAACTTTACTCATTAATCAAGCCTTCTTTCTTTTTCCATTCTTTAAAAAACTCAGGAATTGTTAATGACAGTTCTCCGCTATCTAAAGATACAAATACCTGTACTGTCTCTCCTGTACAAACTAACCCTCCTTCCGGATTAAAAATTTCATATCTAAAGATCATTTTTGCTGCTGGTGAATCTACATAAATGGTTCTTACAGTAGCAATATCGCCATAGCGTAACGGAAGTTTATGCTCGCTTCCCGATTTTACTATTGGTGATGCATAGCCATTATCTTTCTGATCTAAATAAGATATTCCGTGATGTCTTCCAAAAGCCTCTCTACCATCTTCAAAATACTGTATATAATTTCCATGCCAAACAATTCCGAGCGGATCTGTTTCTACAAAACGCACCCGAATTTCACTCATAAATTCAATTTCCTTTTTGGAGTTATACCGCATTTTTTTTTTCATTATAGAGTATTGAGATAATCGTGGTTATGATAAAAAATAAAAATAATAAAGAAATCTCTGGTAATATTTCCATGAAACTAGCATTTCTTAAAAATACATCATAGAATCCGTTTAATCCCCAGTTCATGGGCGATAAATTTGAAATTAACTGCATAAATTTGGGCATTACAAATACTGGCACCCAAACTCCACCAATCGCAGCTAAAATTACGACAAAAGTCGCCCCAAATGGAGCAGATTGCTCTTGCGTTTTTGCAATCGTTCCTAACAGCATTCCTAGTCCAACAGCAGCTAGTCCAGCAAAGGCTGCAACAACATATAATAAAATCAGTCTTCCAGAAACATCCAAGCCTGGCAAGTCTATAATTGGAAAAAGATAGACCCCAATAAGTAACATTAAGGTAAATTGTATCAAACATACACCCGTATAAACAATTGTTTTACCTCCAAGTACTGTTGCGTAATGCACAGGATTTGTTCTTAAGCGCACGAATGTGCCTTGAGATTTTTCTTTAACCATATTTATGGATAGCGGAACTATGATAAAGAAAATCGCAAATAAGGTCCAAGCTGGGACGTTGTGTTGTGCCGAATTTGGAATGACATCTTCATTATTCTTTGTAGGTACAATTTCTTTAAAAACAATAAAGCTGTCTGTTTCAAAAAAAGCAGTGTCATTATCTTCATCGATTTGTTCTTGAAATGTGCTATAAATGGATTGAGTTTCGATTTTTGAAATCATTTTATCGATACCATTCTTTACCGAACTTTTAAACGTCGATTGCGTTGCTGGATCAAAATAAAGTCTAATTTCTTTTTGAATTTGTCTGCTTTCAGGAACAGGAGTACTTTCTTCTTCTAATCCAAACTCCGCCAATATGGCCTCCACATTTGAATTTACTTTTTGCTCAAGTGCTTCTGAAAGATTTTCAGGAATTACGATTGCTAATTGATAATCTCCTCTAAACACTGACTTCTTGGCTTCTTCCTCAGATGTATTCTCAATGATTTCAAATGAATTTGAAGTTTTCAATCCGTCAAAGACACTCTTTGAAACACTTCCCTTATCATAGTCAACTATAAGCACAGGAACCTTTACATCGCTTATTGTTTTAAAAGTACTATCCTGAATAAGAGTTATCGTAATTACTAAAACTAAAGGCATTATAAATAAGATGGCTATACCTCCTAGATCCCGAGAAAGTAACAATACTTCTTTATATGCTGATGCTATTAGTTTACGCATGGTCTCGAAGGGCTTTTCCTGTGATTGCTAAAAATACATCCTCAAGGTTATGAGCATTTTCCTGATTTGAGACCAGATTCTTTGGCACCCCTTTCTTAATAATTTTTCCTTCGTCTATAATTGCAACTCGAGTACAAAAATGTTCTGCCTCATTTAAATGGTGTGACGTATAAATAATCGTTGTTCCATCTCTATTTAATTGCTTTAAATGGTCAATAATTACATTCTTGGACTGGACATCAACTCCAACGGTTGGTTCATCTAGAAACAGCACTTTTGGTTTATGTAAAATACTGGCAATTAAATTAACCCTGCGTTTCATGCCACCAGAGAAGGTAGTAACTCTTTTATGTGCAAATCTTGTTAAACCTAAGGTTTCGAGATGTTCGTTTATCACCTGCTTTAATTCCAGCCCATTTAAACCATACATACTTCCAAAATAGGAAAGGTTTTCAAAAGCTGTTAAAGTAGGATATAAAGCATATTCCTGTGGCACGATTCCAATAAGTTGTTTTAATTCATTTTTATTTTTACTGAATGTAAGTCCATTGATTGTAAAATAACCAGAAGTTGGTTTTATCAAAGAACTCAACATCGAGATTAGAGTAGTTTTACCAGCACCATTTGGCCCAAGTAAACCAAATATCTCTTGGTCCTCAACTTCCAAATCTAAGTTTGCCACCGAAAAATATTCGGCACCCTTGTACTTTTTTGAAAGATTAGTTATTTGAATCATGACATGCCGTGAAATCCTATCCGGGATCGTAATTTGATTAATTAATAGTTTGTACCGATTAAACGGCTTTTTTCAATTTCTTAAAAAAAGCCTCTTCTCTATTAGCAATTGCTTCTAATTGCAACGCTATATCGTCGTACAAATCAATTTCAACTTTGGTACTTCTATTTCTATAAATTCTGGAAGCATCAACTGCAAAATCTCGCCATAAGTCACCAATTTGTGTCATTTCCGCAGAAAGCTCACCAAGCTTTGAATTGTCTAAAATTTTACTTGCTTCTTGTAAAAAGGCAGCATAAATATATCGAAATCCACCGCCACCGGTTCCAATTTCCTCTTGCATTCTAACTATTTGGCCTAAATAATGATTGGCGACTTTGGATCCTTTCTTCTTTGGCCATTTTCTAATTAGTTTCGCGACAAGTTTTACTCCTCTTACTCCAACAATTGGAATAGGTGCCAACATATCGCGACAGGTGCCTTTAATACCTTTGATTATTGCTTTTTCAAGATCTAGTTCCTCTGGAAATTCAACAGGATAGTACATATGCCCTTTTGGCGCAAACGCTCCTTTTGCAAAACGCACTTTTTCCAGTTCTTGCTCTGAAAGTGTTGTCACGACCTCCATCACCGGATCACTAATGAGATATGTATCTCCTTCTTTGCCATACACAACTAAATTATGTGCGTTAAAGTGAAAACGATATTCATCGGGGAAATATGTCAAATTATATACCCCAACTTGAAGTCCTACGGGATTATTCTTCTCAAGATTTTTATCTAAACGGGCCTTAGCTATTTTGGGGTCCTTAAACTTTTCGCGTTTAAATTTAACCCCAACACGTTTGGCAAATTTGTTAAAAATAGAACCCGGCATCCCTCTGTATGTAATTGCAGGAGCATGATTCACCATTAGAAAAGGTATATAGCAATAAAGTAATCCTGAACCAATTCCAAAAACCATGGGTTCACTTACAGAAAACCCATTATGTTTCATGAGGTTTGAAACCACTCCATTTTCGCAGTGTGCAGACTGATGATGATTAAAATCTATCTTCATTAATTTTTTTCAATATGCTTTAGTTCCTCAATCGATATCTCAAAAACATCGGCATATTTTTGCAACACTTTTGAATTTAATTTTTTGAATACTGATGGCTTAAAATGTCTTTTAACGCGCCACTGCCATATCCCGACATAGCTTGCTAATACAGAAACATCCATTTTATGCAGTTCCATATAATAGTCTATGGGACTGGAAACATTCTTAAGAACTCTTTGTCTGGCATCCTTTATCCGCTCTTCAATTTCGTCAAGAGTGTTATTGAGCGCGATTGTTTTTGGATCCCAACCTGTGGTATGCTCAGTTGTATACTCTCCGTTATCATCAACAGCATAGCACAATTCTCTAAAGTTAGCCGATTCCAAATTGCTTTTATCTTGTGGCACTTCACTCTTTTTCATTCCACTTCGTGAATTATAAAATTTAAAGTACAAGCTACGATTAAATCATCATTATTAAAAGTAGAGCAATCAATACTACAAATAGTTAAGGAACCTGTATCAAACCTTGAAACTAAGGAAGCCTTGGTTGTAATTATTTTCCCTTGTTTTGGTAGATTGAAAATCTCAACTTTTTTTATAGCGCTTATATATCCAATCCCTTCCCCTTCAAGATCGTCCTCGTCAAAATAGCTTTGACCAACAATCATAGAGCAAGTCTGGGCGGCGTTTTCAATTAATCCTGTTTCTGAAAGAACCCCATCTTTAACAAACACACAGTCTTCCTTAATGGTAAACTCGGTGTGAACTGAGGCGTCATTGATACGAATCAATCTCGTTACCATTAACATAGGTTCTCTATGTGGCAAAAAGTTTTTAAGATCAATATGTTCTTCTCGAGTTGTCTTCACTTAGTTAGCAATCACAGTTTTCATTTCACTTTTGGCGATAACAGTTCCATCGCATATGGTATCTATTTGAACCAGCGTAACACCCATGATTAAAATTTTTACAGACGTAACCAATTCATCTAGCATTTTAGGTAACTGAAAAATCTCTACTTTTTTAATTGCGCCAATATATCCAGTGGGTGCCGGTAGATTTTTCAAGAAATATTGATATCCTGTATATAAGGCTACTGTCTGCGCCATATGTTCAATAACTCCGGGAGCAGTAAACGTATTATTTTTTGAAAATATATTTTCTTCGGAAACAGTGAGGCCAGAGACTACTTTTTCTTCCGAAAAGAAGATCAGTTTGTCGACCATAATGAAAGGCTTTTTTTGAGGAATTAAGCTTTCAACGAAAGTCTTATCTGTGATAATATCGGACAGTAAATTCATCTAACATACTGTTAAATAAGCATGGGAATAAGAAAATCTCGCACTCTCGGGTACAGTAAGTAGAATCTTATCTCCTTTTTTTAGTTTGCCCGAATTCGCCAATTCTTCAAGCATGATATATATTGAAGCAGCTCCAACATTTCCTACCTTATTTAGATTCATAAACCATTTTTCCCATGGAATCTCAATGTTTCTATTTTGCATTTCTTTGTAAAGGCCTTCCTTAAAATAATAGGAGGATATATGCGGAAGATAATAATCGATATCTGTATGCTTCACCTGATGCCTATCAATGGCCATTATCAAACTGTCAACTCCTTTAACAAGAATATTATCCCCCAAAAGGCGAGTATCCTGCTTCATAGCAAATATCGATTTCTTAGTCCATAATTCAGGATCGTATTCACTCCACGGCACCAAATCTCCATTCTCTAATTTATCTGCCCCAGCATACATACAACTTTCCATTTCATGAGCATATGAAAACCCTTCAATCCATTCTATCTTTAATGAAAGGTCACCATTGGGTTTATCCTCTAAAAGAAAGGCACCAGCCCCATCAGATAACATCCACCTTAAAAATTCCTTATTAAAAGCGAGTATTGGTTGTTCTTCGAGCTCCTTGAGGCTATCGACCTCTGATTCAAATTTATCCGACTTCATCCATGAGGAACATCTCTCTGAACCAGTACAAACTGCATTCTCCACTTGTCC
>RCNB010003022.1_pt1 | contig 10125 bp, 6 predicted proteins | sample 2041321 | NCBI WGS metagenome assembly RCNB01 (sample SAMN09708232, study PRJNA481090) | Marine sediment metagenome, whole genome shotgun sequencing project.
CCAGTCGGCCTACGATCGTTCACTTGTTCACAGAAATAGTCTCAACGGTGCCCAACGGTGTTTACCTTGAGATTCTTGAACAAACCGGCAGCAGTCTTAAAATTGACGGGCAAGCCGAATCCAATGCACGTGTTTCGACCTATATGCGCAACCTCTCCGACTCAGAATGGCTTAAAGATCCAAACTTGACCGTGATTGAAATCGAAGACATCAAAGTTAATCGGATTAGCAACTTCACGCTCACTGTGCAGCAAACCTCGCCCGGTGCGTCAGATGATGATCAAATCGAAGATAGTGGATTTAAAGAATGAATTGGGACGATATCCAGCATTACCTGGAACCTGAAAACATTGGCAACGCACCTGCTCCGGTCAGGCTCGGCGTAATGGTTACTATTTTTAGCATCATCGTTGGCGCAGGGCTTTGGTTCGACACCAAGAAACAGCTAGAGGTGCTTGAGCGAGCCGAGCAGCAGGAAATCAAGCTGAAGGCGGACTTTGAAGTTAAGGCCCATCAGGCTGCCAAGCTAGACCTCTACCGAGAGCAGTTGGCAGAGATGGAAGCCACTTTTGGTGCGCTAGTGCGACAATTACCCGAAACCACCGAGGTTGAATCTCTGCTAGTAGATGTTTCGCAAACCGGCCTTGCGGCAGGCTTGGAGATAAAAAAATTCAAACCCAGCGCTGAAGAGAAGAAAGGGTTCTACGCCGAACTGCCAATCGCACTCGAAATTTCAGGCTCCTTTCATCAGCTAGCCACTTTCATCAGCGGGATTGCCGCTTTGCCTCGAATCGTCACTATTCGCGGGATGAGACTAGCACCGCGTGATAAAGAAGAGACGCTAAACGGCAAGCTTAATATGACCGCCACTGCGACAACCTATCGCTATCTGCAAGAGGATGAGCAATGACGGTAGGCATCAAACAACAGCGGATTCCGCTCGTCATGGTTTTGCTTACCCTGCTCGCCGGCTGCGGCGAGAGTGTCAGTGATCTGCGCTCTTATGTATCCAACACTCGAGCTGCACCGCCAGGTCGAATCGAGCCGATTCCCGAGTTTCAACCCTACGAAAGTTTTGAATATACCTCACATGACTTGCGAGATCCGTTCAAACTGGTCGATTTCAGACGTCCCGACGAATTACCCACCCCTGGAAACACCATTGGCAATGGGTTGCAACCAGATTTTGACCGACCTAGAGAACCTTTGGAAAATTTTCCACTTGATACACTCCGATTGAAAGGAACCATTGATGATAAAGACGGCGTCAAGTGGGGCCTAATATTTGCGCCCGACAACACCATACACCGTATCATTGAAGGCAATCATATGGGGCAAAATTATGGTCGCATAATTTCATTGACCGACCAAATTGTCGAATTGACAGAGATCATTCCGGACGGACTCGGGAACTACATCGAACGCGCGTCAGCAATCGCGCTGGTAGAGTAACCTGAGGTTATAGCAATGCATCGCACCAACAATTCAAACTTCGATAACCAACTGCTGAAGACGGTGATGGCCGTATTATGCGTTGTGATATTTAGCGAAGCGAACGCAAGAGCATTGATCGGCCTAGACTACTCAAGGATGAGTGGCAACGCGATGCAAATCGTTTTCACTTTTGACGAACCAGCGACTGAACCTCGGACCTTTTCAATTGACGAGCCCGCCAGAATTGCGCTCGATTTTGATCAAACCGAAAACAAACTTAAGCAGCGCAATATTGAAGTGGGCGTAGGGTCGATGATCAGCATCATTTCGGCCGCCTCTAATGACCGCACGCGGGTGGTTTTAAACTTAACCAAAAAAACCGAGCACGTGACTCGAGTCAGCGGCAACCAAGTTACTGTCACCTTATCAGACAACAACCCAGCTTTATTAAAGCCGGCCGTTAGCCAGTCGCCTGTGCCTAGCACCGCCCGAGGCACCACCATTAGCAACAGTGGCATATCGGCTCCAAAGGCCCGCGGCGTCACCAATATAGACTTTAAGCGCGGCTTAAATGGCGCTGGTCAAGTCATCATCGACCTCACCAGCACCTCGATCAGCACTGACGTTTGGCGAGAAAACAAGGTCGTCTACGTTGAATTGGTTGCCGCTGAACTCCCTCGTGAACTGCAACGCCGGATGGAGGTTAGTGATTTTGCAACGCCGATTAACCATATCGACGCCATTCAGGACGGTGCCAATATTCGACTTGCAATCACCTCCGCCGGAGAATTCGAACACCTGGCCTACCAAACTGATCGCGTTTACACTATTGAAGTTGCGCCCATCTCAAAAGAAGAGGAAGAACAAAAGCGTAAAACCAAGTTCGGCTTCACTGGCGAAAGATTGTCGCTCAACTTTCAAGACATCGAAGTTCGATCAGTTTTGCAACTGCTTGCCGACTTTACCGGCTTGAATATGGTGGTGTCCGATTCGGTAGAAGGCAATTTGACCTTACGGTTAAAGAACGTTCCCTGGGATCAAGCAATGGACATTATCCTCAAAACTAAAGGTCTGGCTCAACGCAAGGCTGGTAACGTTATATTGATTGCCCCCACGGATGAAATTGCGGCGCGCGAAAAGCTTGAGCTAGAGTCGCGCAGGCAAGTCGAAGAGCTTGAGCGTCTGCGCACCGAATTCATTCGAGTTAACTATGCCAAAGCTCAGGAACTGGCCGATCTTTTAGGCGGGGAAGACAACAAAATTTTGTCGCAGCGCGGCTCCGTCAGCGTCGACGTGCGCACCAATACGCTGCTGATTAAAGACACCAACTCATCGCTGGGCGATGTTCGCGCGCTGCTGACTGAACTAGATATTCCGGTGCGCCAAGTGTTGATTGAATCACGCGTTGTTATCGCTAACGATGACTTCAGCAAGGAACTCGGTGTTCGTTTCGGAATCACCAGCGACAATGACGGAATCGGTCTAGTCGATCAGGCCGTCGCCGCCGGAAACATCGCTGGTGTAACCGAAGTGTTTGCCGGCATAACCCCAAATCTCAATGGGCTCAACGTCAATTTACCGCTTATAAACCCGACGGGCAGCATTGCACTCGCGCTCGCTAAATTGCCGCTCGGGACCTTGCTCCAGCTTGAACTTTCAGCGGCTCAAGTCGAAGGGCGAGGCGAAGTGATATCTAGCCCACGGGTTATCACAGCTGATTCGCATACTGCCAAAATTGAGCAAGGAGTCGAAATCCCTTACGTATCCTTCTCCGACGGCGACGGTTCCGTCACATTCCGCAAGGCTGTATTGTCGCTCGAAGTAACACCCCAAATCACACCGAATGATCGCGTCATTATGGACCTCGATGTGCATAAAGACTCTCAAGGTGCGGACGTTGAATTCAGTGATTCGCTAAGCGCACCCACGATCAACACACGACAAGTACAGTCACAACTGCTAGTTGACAATGGGCAGACGGTTGTCCTTGGTGGCATCTACGAAACGACACAAAGCACCTCGACCAGTCGGGTGCCTTTTTTCAGTGAACTGCCTTTTGTTGGCAGGCTTTTTCGCAGATCAAAAACTATCGATGATCGCAGTGAATTACTGATTTTCGTGACGCCTAAAATACTCCAAGGTGCCACTTTGGATGCCGCTCGCTAGCCAGCCAGAAACTGCGCATAAAATAATCATACGACTCCGTTCGCGCGCAATCTCAGTTGCGTTGTCGGTTCAAGCGCACTAACCTGACGCTAATCCCATCGATAGCGCATCACGCTAGGGTTTAAAGCATCGGCTAATCTTGGGTTTTCGAGTAGCATGAGTTATCGCAACATTATTCTGATCGGTCCCATGGGATCCGGAAAATCAACGATTGGCAGCATTCTGGCCAACCAGCTAGGTCGCGAGTTTCAAGACAGTGATCACTATATCGAGGATCGCACCGGCGTTGACATCGCCTGCATTTTCGACATCGAAGGCGAGCAAGGTTTTCGAGACCGCGAGTCAGGCGCATTAGCCGAACTGCTGAGTCAAAACGATCGAATCATCGCGACCGGTGGTGGCTCTGTGTTGCGCAAGGAGAACCAACGCCTACTCAAGCAAAAAGGCTACATCGTTTTTCTCGACACCACTGTTAATCAGCAAATTCGTCGCCTGCAACGTGACAAGAAGCGGCCCTTATTACAAACCAAGAATCCGCGCGAGAAACTAGAAACGCTCTGGGTCGAACGACACCCGATCTACGCCGACCTAGCTGATCTCACGATCAAGACTGATAAGCGCGTGGCGCGAAAACTAGTAGCTGATATCATTGGCCTTCTTCCCGACACAATCAAATAAATATGTCAGTCGAACATCAGTTAAAGGTAGATCTTGGCGATCGAAGCTACCCGATATACATCGGCAAGGACTTACTCGGTGACGGCAATTTAATTTCACCGCATGTTCGCGGCCAATCAGCCTTGATCGTTTCAAATACGACGGTCGCACCGCTGTATCTGGGGAGAATTAAAGAATCTCTGGAGCAAAATGATGTCAGAGTCGATCAGCTTATTCTCCAGGATGGCGAGCAGTATAAAACCCTAGTTGCGGTTGAAAGCATCATTGATTTACTGCTAACCAATCGTCACGACCGTCACAGCACGGTGATCGCATTAGGAGGCGGCGTTATTGGCGACATCGCAGGATTCGCTGCCAGCATTTATCAACGCGGGATTAACTTTATTCAGATTCCAACCACACTGCTTTCACAGGTCGACTCCTCGGTGGGTGGCAAAACAGGCGTTAATCATCCATTGGGCAAAAACATGATCGGCGCCTTCTACCAACCTCAATGCGTAATCATCGACATTAACAGCTTGAGTTCACTGCCTGATCGAGAGTTGAGTACTGGGATGGCTGAAGTGATTAAGTACGGTTTGATTCACGATGCCAAATTTTTTGAATGGCTCGAAAACAACATCGATCAACTGTTATCGCGCGACCCTAATCTGTTAGCGGCAGCTATTTTGACTTCTTGCCAAATCAAAGCACAAGTGGTCGAACTCGACGAACACGAGACCGGCCTGCGAGCCATCTTAAACCTCGGCCACACTTTTGGTCACGCGATTGAAACCACGATGGGCTATGGCAACTGGCTGCACGGGGAAGCGGTAGCAGCCGGCACTATGATGGCAATTGATTTATCGATTCGACAAGGCTGGCTGGATCAACAAACACGCACCCGCAGCCTCGCCCTTTTCAGCCACGTAGGATTGCCGGTTGCGCCGCCACCGACGATGACTAGGACTCAATTTCTTGAAACCATGGCAATCGATAAAAAAACAATCGATGGCAAGATCACCTTGATCTTATTGCAAAGCCTGGGCAAGGCGATTGTCAGCCAAGATTATAGCCAGCAGAACCTAATGCTAACGCTGCCTTCGGCTATTTGATCGCATTACGGCAGGCGCTCGGAGCGACGAGACAACGTAAACTCTATTAAACCCCGCTGCTTGCCGAGCCAAATTAGTCGCTCAAGTGATACACTAAAATCAATTAATCCTTAATGTTGATTTCTCAATTGATGTCTCTGTGGTTATAATAATACGCCTTTTGCCTCGCTGATCATGACTAGACAACCGGACCAAAACAGCCTTTACCGGCCGAGCTTCGAGAAAGATAGTTGTGGATTTGGACTGATTTCCAACATCGACGACAAGCCCAGCCATTGGCTGGTGAAAACGTCCATCGAGGCACTCGCCCGGCTAACCCATCGTGGTGCGGTTGCGGCAGATGGAAAGTCGGGCGACGGTTGTGGCCTGTTACTAAAAAAACCAGATGGTTTCCTGCGCGCGAAAGCTGCTGAGCACAACATTCACTGCGCCCGCCGTTACGCAGTTGGCCTCGTATTCGTCTCGCCCCATGAAGGTGAAACCGAAACTTCATTAGACTTAATTGGCCAGCAAATCGAAGCGCAAGGGCTCGAAGTGGCTGGCTGGCGCGAACTGCCGACGAATGATTCGGCCTGCGGCGAAGAAGCCCTCAAGTCAATGCCGGCGATTTACCATGTCTACGTCAACGCGCCTGATTCAATGTCGCGCGCAGACTTCAACCGTCTTCTGTATTTCGCCCGTCGCGCCGCAAGCAAGGCTTTCGAAGCGCAATCCAACCAACGGCTCGAAAGTTGCTATTACATTTCCAGCCTTTCCAACGATGTACTCGCATACAAAGGGTTGGTTACTCCTGAAAATCTACCGATTTTTTATAGCGACCTAAGCGACCCGACGCTGGAATCAGCGATTTGCGTTTTTCATCAGCGCTTTTCCACCAACACTTGGCCACAGTGGAAACTAGCGCAGCCGTTTCGCTATCTCGCCCACAACGGCGAAATTAATACCATTCAAGGTAACCGCAACTGGGCCAACGCGCGCGCTTACAAATTCAAATCAGACCTATTGCCCGACATCGAAGCGATCAGTCCGATTGTCAATATGACGGGTTCAGATTCCAGTTCACTCGACAACATGCTTGATTTTCTGCTCTCAGGCGGGATGGATCTTTTCCGCGCAGTTCGTCTTTTGATTCCACCCGCTTGGCAAAACGTCGATCACATGGACCCAGCACTTCATGCCTTCTACGAATACTCTTCAATGCACATGGAACCTTGGGATGGCCCCGCGGGCATCGTCCTGACCGATGGGCGGCACGCCGGTTGTGTAATGGATCGTAATGGCCTGCGACCCGCCCGTTGGGTAATGACCAAAGATCGTCACATAACCTTAGCTTCAGAGATTGGCGTTTGGGACTATCAAGCCGAAGACGTGATTGCCAAAGGTCGCCTCAAACCGGGTGAGATGATGGTGATCGACACTAAAACCAGCAAACTGCTGCTATCGGAGGACATAGACAAACAATTAATGAATCGACATCCCTATGAAATCTGGATGCGCGACCGTCTGATTCGCCTCAGTGCCGACCCGATCAAATCGCCATTTTCAGCTTTGGCAATGACTAAGGAAACGCTGGCACGGCTAGAGAAGCTGTTCCAGATCAGCTACGAAGAACGCGATCAGATACTAAAAGTTTTGGCGAAAAACTCACAGGAAGCCACCGGCTCGATGGGCGACGACACGCCTCTGCCCGTGCTGTCGACTCACAAACGTTCGCTTTTCGACAGTTTCCGGCAGCAATTTGCGCAGGTCACCAACCCACCCATTGACCCCTTGCGCGAAAAAGTTGTGATGTCTCTTGAAACCTGTTTTGGTCGCGAGCACAACCTTTTCGACGAAGCCGCAGATCACGCCAATCGCCTGATCGTTAGCTCACCGGTGCTGTCTGAACAAAAATTCATCGATTTGCTCGCATGGCACGGTCGAGATTATTCTCACGAGGTTATTTCACTCGGTTATGATCCTGACAAGCGAACACTCAAACAAGCCATCGTCGAGATTCAAGATCAGGCCGAAAAAGCCACGCGAAGGGGCATTGTGGTGCTCGTGCTCAGCGATAAAGACCTACCAAAAGAACAATTACTGGTGCATGCCGCGTTGGCGACAGGTGCGGTGCATCACCGACTGAGCAACACCGGTGGCCGTTGCGACACCAACATCGTGGTCGAAACCGGCAGCGCGCGTGACTCGCATCACTTTGCGGTGCTGCTCGGCTTTGGCGCCACCGCAATCTACCCTTATCTTGCTTATGCCAGCATTGTTGGGATGACTCGAAGCGGCGAACTACCCGAACTGAAATGTCCCGACACCGGTAGCAATTACCGTCGCGGCATCAACAAAGGCTTGTACAAGATTATTTCCAAGATGGGAATTTCAACCATTGCCAGTTATCGAGGCGCGCAATTATTTGAAATCGTCGGTTTGCACCGAGAAGTCGTTGATTTGTGCTTTCCCGGCACCACTTGCCGAATCGACGGGATTGGTTTTGACGAAATCGAAACCGAACAAAAAGCACTCAATAAATTTGCTTGGAACCCACGTAAAAATGTTGACCACGGTGGTTTACTTAAATATGTGCATGGCGGCGAATACCACGCTTACAACCCCGACGTAGTCCATAGCTTGCAAGCCGCAGTCAACAGCGGCAGCTATGCCGAATGGAAGAAATACGCCGAAATCGTCAACAACCGACCACCGATGACACTACGCGACATGCTGCGACTGAAACCGCAACAGGCAATTGATATAGAGCAGGTCGAAGCCATTGCGACCATTCTGCCGCGTTTCGATTCAGCGGGAATGTCGCTCGGCGCACTGTCGCCTGAGGCTCACGAAACGCTAGCGCAGGCGATGAATCAAATCGGTGGACGTTCCAATTCTGGCGAAGGTGGCGAAGACCCAGCTAGGTTTGGCACCGATAAAGTTTCCAAGATAAAACAAATTGCATCCGGTCGTTTTGGCGTCACTCCCCATTATCTGGTGAATGCCGAAGTGCTGCAGATCAAAGTCGCGCAGGGCGCTAAACCCGGCGAAGGCGGACAGCTTCCGGGAAACAAAGTTAATCAGATGATTGCCGAACTGCGTCACTCCGAGCCGGGTGTCACGTTGATTTCGCCCCCACCGCATCACGATATCTATTCGATTGAAGATCTCGCACAATTGATCTTCGACCTGAAGCAGGTTAACCCCGAGGCACTAGTGTCAGTCAAACTGGTATCCGAGGCGGGCGTCGGCACGATTGCCGCTGGCGTTGCCAAAGCCTATGCCGATTTGATAACGATCGCCGGTTACGACGGTGGCACGGGCGCCAGCCCGCTTACATCGGTTAAATATGCCGGGTCGCCTTGGGAGCTTGGCCTCGCCGAGACCCATCAAGTGCTGCGAGCTAATAAGCTGCGCAGTAAAGTTCGGATTCAAACCGATGGCGGCCTGAAAACCGGCCTCGATGTGGTTAAGGCCGCGATCCTCGGTGCAGAAAGTTTTGGCTTTGGCACCGGGCCTATGATTGCAATGGGCTGCAAATACCTGCGCATCTGCCATCTCAACAATTGCGCTACCGGAGTCGCCACACAAAACGACCTGCTGCGCGAGCTGCACTACGTCGGCACCGCAGAAAAAGTCAAAAACTACTTCCGTTTCGTTGCCGAAGATGTTCGCCAAATCATGGCCAGCCTCGGCATTTCACGATTGCAAGATTTGATTGGTCGCGGCGACCTGTTGGAAGTCATCGAAGGTCAGACACCATCACAACGAAAGCTCAATCTTGCACCTCTGCTCTCCGACGGCGGCGTCGACCCGGCGTTGCCACAATATTGCAGCGAAGCACAAAACAAACCTTGGGATCGGGGCGAATTGGCTGAGCAGATGGTGCTCGACTGCATCACAGCGATTAAAACAGCCAGCGGTGGCGAATTTGCCTATCGAGTCAACAACACGCATCGTTCCCTCGGTGCGCGACTCTCGGGTGAGATTGCGAAGATCCATGGCAATCACGGGATGGACGACAATCCGATCAAAATCCAACTTAAAGGCAGCGCAGGACAAAGCCTAGGGGTGTGGAATGCGGGTGGATTGCACCTCTATCTTGAAGGCGATGCCAACGATTACGTCTGCAAAGGCATGGCTGGTGGCAAGATTGTCATCACACCACCTCCAGGCAGCCAGTTCAAATCGCAAGATACGCCGATTATTGGCAACACTTGCCTCTATGGCGCCACGGGCGGAAAGTTATTAGCGTCGGGTCAAGCCGGTGAAAGATTCGCGGTGCGCAACTCAGGGGCGCATGCAATTGTGGAAGGCATTGGCGACCATGGCTGCGAGTATATGACCGGCGGTGTGGTCACCGTTCTCGGAAACACTGGCAGCAACTTCGGTGCCGGAATGACCGGCGGACTCGCTTATGTGCTTGATCTTGACCGCAACTTCTATGACCGAATTAACAAAGAATTGATCGACATTCATCGAATCGTCGACGAATCTATGGAGAGCCATCGGGTCTATCTTCAAAGGGCGATCGCCGATTACGTTGAAGAGACTCGCAGCGAATGGGGGCAGTATATTTTAGAGAATTTCAATCATTTCCAACGCAAGATCTGGATGGTCAAACCTAAGGCCGCAGAGTTTGACTCTCTTTTGGCATCACTGCAGAGCAATGCCGCATAGCCGAGTGGTTTTAACCACATTGGCCGGCATTCAACCCGCTTGAAAAGAGCCTAAACCAGTGGCTGGCCGAATTCCGCGTCCCTTTATCGATGAC
>RCNB010003023.1_pt1 | contig 10123 bp, 13 predicted proteins | sample 2041321 | NCBI WGS metagenome assembly RCNB01 (sample SAMN09708232, study PRJNA481090) | Marine sediment metagenome, whole genome shotgun sequencing project.
GACCCCGTGAGTAGCACGGGGGTTTCAAAGCAATAAACAAGCGGTGCAGCAAGGATTTTCAACCCGCAGTAGATGGCTACTGCAAATTCTGGGTTTAGGATCCTGGTCTAAAAATTGATATAGTCATATAGAGGATAGCGTAAGACTTTAGCCTCTAATGTATTTGATATAACTATGTGATAACTTTATTTTTATATATGAAGTACATAGAAGACAAAAGGTTAAGACAAAGATTTTTCAGGGCAGGAACAATTAAAATCTATACCTCACAATTCGCTTTATTTAAAACCGCTTTATTATAGAGCGCAAGTCGGCTCTTAACGTATAATTTTAGAAACAGAATATATAACTGATCCTTTAGGTATTTAGTCTATGGAATTTATCCGAGGATGGGATAAGATATGATTATACCTCTTAAATTTCTGAAACATGTTTGGGAGGTTTTTCATCAAGTGTTCAAGAAATATAGCATTGTTTTCAAATCATGTCAAGTGTTTTCTATCTCTCTTTATCTTTTTTTAGCAATTCTCTTTATCACCCTCACAGGCAGAAAAATCCTCAGGTTTTATGCGGTTAATGCTTTATAAACCTTCTCAACCTCTTCTCTGGTTTTACTCAAAGATACTTCATTCTCAATTATATAATCTGCTACCTTCAGTTTTTCAGTTAAAGGCGATTGGAGATCAATTCTACTCTCTGCTTCTTCTTGACTCATAGCATCACGAATCATAAGCCTTTTAAGTTGTGTTTCTTTACTTACATAAACGACGATTAACTTATCATAATGTTTATACACGCCCGTTTCTACTAAAAGGGCAGCATCTACTATTACAAGAGCTTGAGGATCTTTATCTTTAATTTCCTCTATCATCTCTTCGATTCGTTGCATAATATATGGATGGACTATTCGATTTAATTTTTTAATCTGTTCAGAATCTTTAAAGACAGAAATCGCTAATTTCTTCCTGTCAATGGTAAGGTCTTCCAGCAATAAGTCACTGCCATATGACGTTATAACTTCCTCCCAGCATTTCGTGTGAGGAATCATAATTTCCCTGCTTATCTCGTCAGCATCTATTATGCTGGCCCCCAGATCCCTCAACATATTTGAAACCACACTTTTGCCACTAGCAATGCCACCTGTAAGACCAACTACGAACATTTTTCTTCTTCAAGAAGGTTTAATATTTTGTCTAATTCTACAGGCAAAGGAGCAATAAATTCCTGATATTTATCGTTTTGAGGGTGGAAAAAGCCCAGCTTATGGGCATGAAGGAATGGCCTCTCTAATGATTTTAATTGCTTCTCTAGAGTCATGTTCTTTCTTTTCGATAGAGCCTTTTTGCTTCCGTACACAGTGTCTCCAACAATCGGGTGATGAGATGTAGCAAGGTGAACACGGATCTGGTGAGTTCTTCCCGTTTGTATTGATACCTCGAGAAGGGATAAACAGTTGTATTGCTGCAAAACCTTCCAGCTTGTTACTGCGTGTCTTCCTTTACTGGTATGTGTGGACATCTTTTTCCTGTCTGTATAGTGTCTACCAATCTCAAGTTCTATCATACCGCAACTGTCCTTCATCTTATTGTAAACCAGGGATATATAAACTTTTTTTACAGAACGGTTTTTAAATTGTCGAGATAAGCTTTGATGGGCAATATCGTTTTTTGCAACGACTAAAACACCAGATGTCCCCTTATCTAATCTGTGGACAATTCCAGGTCGAAGAATACCACCCACTCCTGAGAGAAAAGAACAATGGAACAGTAAAGCATTCACCAGTGTTCCGGAATAATTACCTGCCGCAGGATGAACAACCATACCAGCAGGTTTATTCACTACGACAATATAATCATCCTCTAAGAGAATGTCTAATGGAATATTTTGAGGTTCAATGCCGGGTTCCTGTGGCTCATTTAACTGCACCTCAATCAAATCCCCATTTTTAATTTGGCAGGAGGCTTTCACTAACGAGTGATTAACTTTTACAAACTTAGCATCAATCAACTTCTTAATTTGAGAACGGGTGAGGGGGAGATTCTGTTCGGAGAGATAATGATCCAATCTTCCTTTAAGGTGATGGTGCTCAACAGTATAAATGTACTTATGAGAAGGAGTGTTCAATCTTAATCCTTATTCCTGAAGCTCTGTATTCCAGTAAGAAATGTCTATAATGGAGAGGAATGGCAACCACTCCTTGCGTTTGATATCCTGAAAAGGGATCCTGCTTAGGGGTGTCCATCGAGGCTTATGGGGAGGAGATAATAGCTTCATGCCTGCCTGCTTTGGGGTTTGTCCTCCTTTTTTCCTGTTACAGCTTAAACAAGAACAGACAACGTTATCCCAAAGACTTTTACCTCCATAAGAACGCGGTATTACATGATCAATGCTTAACTCATTCCTGATAAAAGCCTTTCCACAATACTGGCATGTATTTCTATCTCGAGCGAAAATGTTAGCTCTGGTAAACCTGACCTGAGTTTTAGGAACTCTATCATATGCCATCAGTATGATCACCCTGGGGATTTTGATGAGTCTGCCCACTAAACCAATTCCATCGTCGCGTTGTTCGACTGTAATCTGGGACCAGTTTTCGTAGTCGAATGTTTTATATTGTTCATCAACAACTTTGGCAACGCCTCGACAAACCATACAAAAAGCATGTTTTACAGTGGTCAAATTAACAGGGAAAAATGAACGATTGAGTACCAAAACACTTGAATTAACCATTTAAAAATTCCTTAACTACAGAGATGCAATAGAGGCAATCAAATACTCCTCTTCACTTTCATCTACAGTCCTTAGATCAATGCGTAATTGATCCTTATTTATTCTGGTAATAATTGGCGGTTTATTTTCTCTAAGTCTCTTCTCCAGATCCTGAACTGAAATAGCTTTAGAGGCTATTGCAATCACTTTAGTGGGTAACTCCTGTGATGGGAGGGCTCCACCACCAACCTGAGATGTGTCATCTATAATCTGAACCATGATATGATCAGGTATATTTTCCTGCAACTTCCTTTTGAAATCAAAAGCTCTTTTTTCTATCGTTTCCAAGGGAAGTGTAATCATTCTAAGCGTTGGTATTTTTTGTATCACAGTCTCCTGATCAAGATATAAACGAAGAGTGGATTCCAAAGCAACCAAAGTAAGTTTATCAATTCTAAGAGCACGATTCAAGGGATTTTTTATCAATTTATCAAGAATGTTTCTCTTGCCCAGGATTATTCCTGCCTGGGGACCACCTAAAAGTTTGTCACCACTAAAGGTAACAACATCTATCCCTGTTTTTACCACATCCTGCACTGTAGGTTCATGAGCAATTCCATATAAGGAAAAGTCAATTAAGCTGCCACTACCAAGATCGTTCAGGATGGGCAAATTATGTTTTTCACCCAATTCAATTAATTCAGATAAGTCTACTTCAGAAGTAAAGCCAACAATTCGATAGTTACTGGTATGAACCTTTAGTAAAATCCCTGTCTTTTCACTAATCGCCTTTTCATAATCACTAAGATGGGTCTTGTTGGTCGTTCCAACCTCAACCATCAGCGCCCCGCTCCTTTTCATTATATCCGGTATGCGAAAAGATCCTCCAATCTCAATAAGTTCTCCCCGGGAGACAATAGCCTCCTTACCATCGGCGAGAGCATTTAATGTTAGCAATACAGCTCCGGCATTATTATTAACTACAAAAGCAGACTCCGCTCCAGATATCTCGCAGAGCAATTCTTCAACATGCGAATAACGATGTCCCCTTCTGCCTTCTTCTAAATCATATTCAAGATTAGAATAAGAATGTGCTATATCTCGAAGATTATCTATTGCCTCTACTGGAAGAATAGATCTCCCCAGGTTTGTGTGGAGGATAACCCCTGTTGCATTTATTACCTTTTTTAAATGGTTATTAGAAAAGGATTTAATTATTTCTTTTATTTCATCGCCGGAAAAATCAACTGTTATTGGTTCTTTGTCAGAAAGTGGTTCTTGAGCATCTAATATATTTTTTCGTACATTTTCTAACTTCCTCTGAATAGCTTTAAGCACAAATCCTCTTGAATATTCCCGTAAAAGTGCTTTCACATCATCACGCTCAATAATTTTATCTACCGAAGGTATACTCCTTAGAAGCTCCCGTTTATTGTTTGCCTTTACTGAGTTCATTCCCAATTTCCCCCGCTATCTTCCATTAATGATCGTCCACATAATTTTCTGTTTGCGATTTCACAAATGAGATCATCATGATCATATATGAAGAAAGTTACCCCTTATAAAAAATCTCAAGCATACCTTAATGTCTTTGCTTTTTATAAAAAAATATAATACAATAGTCGTATAAAATTAACGTAACATTTAATCAACTCATTTAAAATTCATCCTATGAAAAACAGCAATCAAAAAAAACGTGATAAAGTAATCTACATAGAAAAAGCAAGAAAGAAAAAAGAAGAAAAAGGGTCAATAACAGTTCTCCTAAAGGATAGCCGAAAAGTTGTCCGTGCAATACAGAGCAAGACTTGCCTTCTTTGTCAAACAAAGAAAATGTGCGTTAACAAAACAGGCCTTTGTTCTGGATGCTATCACAGTCTCATTCCCAGAGAAAAGAGTGTTGCCGAGCAGGAAGCCAAACACAAAATTATTGAGGTGAAAATAACAGATGATCGATGGGAAAATTAGGATAATAATAAATTACCTCTTTATTTCCCCCTCCTTTACTTCCTGATGTATAGCTTTAATCTTTTCTTCCTTCTTTCTGTTTAGCTCCTGCAATTCCATAGACAGTTCTTCGGCACCTGCAAGTAATATTTTCTTTTCAGCAACCTTCGCTTCGTACTCTTGTCTTACCTCAGCTATTCTTCTCTTTTGATCATCGCTAAGGTTCTTCTCCTCTTCACCAAGCATCTGCTTCATCCTGCCCATGGCCACATCCAGTGTACTCTTCAACTGATCAGACATAACAATCGCTCTCCTTGTGCATAAAACAAATTTTTGCTATTAAATTTACGACCTCAAGTTCGAGAACATCTTAATATAAATTTAAGTAAATGTAAACCCTATTAGAGAGCCTGTTAGAGATCATCAGAATTGGGACAAATCATTTTTAATCACTGAATTAAGGTGTGATCCTTAAAAGAAAAAGTTGATTTATTCTTCAAAATTGCTATAATTACCCTTATCAGACATTCTGCTGGTTAAAAGAGATTGAAACACTTCCCTAATCATAACAAATTTACTTTTCATTACTATTTGTATATTCCTTAATGGTGCTCAAAAACAATAACTTATAGATTGTTTTTACCAATAGATAACTCATAAATCTTTTTTCGTATCTCCATCCTATAGAGAGGTGTTGCATATGTTACCCAAGGAAACACTCCACAAGGAAATTCATGATCTTCCAGATGAATTTGCGGGTGAGATCCTTGATTTCATATCTTTTCTCAAAGGAAAATATATGAAAGAAAAGATGGAAGCAACTTTGCTTAGCGAGTCTTCTCTGCGAAAAGATTGGTTGTCTCCTGAAGAGGATGAGGCATGGGGCATCGATGTATTGACATTTGATACTTATTAATTAAGGAGTAAGGCATGAGTGCAAAACAAAGCACAGGGACAATCAGTTCTTATGAGCAGGTACTTATAGAAAAAATTCGGGCACTGCCAAGCGAGCGAGTTCTGGAGGTGGAAGACTTTATTGACTTTCTGCGCCAGTGCAGTGAGGATAGGCGCTTGAGTCAAGCCGCAGCTAAACTTTCCGAAAAAGCCTTCCAGGAAGTGTGGGACAACCCGGAGGATGCAGAATATGACAAATTATGACTTTGGCGAAGTCGTCCTTGTTCCTTTTCCTTTCACCGATCAAACGATGACCAAAAAGCGTCCAGCCATAGTAGTAAGTTCTGCTGCCTATAATAGCGAGCGTCCAGATCTTGTCCTCATGGCAGTAACTAGTTAAACAAGGCTTTCAACTTCTTTCGGGGAAGTGACTGTCTCAGAATGGAAGCAAGCAGGTCTCATAAAACCTTCCGTTATAAAGCCTATTATTACCACTGTTGAGAAAGGGCTTATTTTGAGGAGGCTTGGACAACTTCAGGAAGAAAATAGAGAAGCTCTTCAAGAAACCCTAAAATCAATCATGGGGTAACATCTATTAAAAACACCGCCATCCAGGCTATGGCTCTAGCTGGCTGTATTATGCCTTGCGAACTACACATGTTAGGTGGAGTTGAAAGACATACAGTGTAAATAGCAGATTAATTAAACCTTTTGATACAAAAGAAACAATATTATAGGTACTTATCATGTATATCGTTTCCATTGAGACTCACTTCTCCGCTGCCCACTTACTGAGAAATTATAAAGGCAAGTGTGAGAATCTTCATGGGCACAATTGGAAGGTTGAAGTGACTGTTTCTACTGAAACACTGGATGAAGCTGGTATGGCTATCGATTTCACTGAATTAAAACAAAAGACCAATTCAATAATTGAACAGTTTGACCATCAATATCTCAACGAAATCAAATATTTTAAAAAAGTTAACCCTTCCTCAGAGAATATAGCAGCTTATATATTCAATCTCCTTAAAGAAAAATTGGAAGATAAGAACGTTAGATTAACAAAAGTATCCGTTTGGGAATCTGAAAACTCCAAGGCTTCTTATCTTCCTTGAAAGGCACATTTTTATGCCAGAAAATGAATGTATGGCTGATGTACAGAATAGAAGAGACTACCGCAACATTCATATCAGTAAGGCAGGTGTTAAAAGTATCAAGTATCCAATTACCGTTTTGGATAAGAAAAATGAAACTCAACATACCATCGCCAGTATCAATATGTATGTTGATCTCCCCTACCACTTTAAAGGCACACACATGAGCCGCTTTGTTGAAATTCTCAACCGCTATCGTCAGGGGATCAACGTCAAAAATCTATCTACCATTCTAGATGAAATGAAAAAGAAACTTAATGCCAAATCAGCCCATATTGAAGTAGAATTCCCTTACTTCATAGAAAAAACTGCTCCTGTCTCGAAAGCAAAAAGCCTGATGGAGTATACATGTAAATTATGGGGTTCTCTTAACGACGATATCGATATCTGTTTAGGTGTTGAGGTGCCTGTAACGACTCTCTGCCCATGTTCTAAAGAAATGTCCGAGAAAGGAGCTCATAACCAGAGAGGAATCGTATCTATAAAGGTTAGATTTAAGAAATTTTTTTGGATTGAAGATTTTATAGAAATAGCTGAAAGGTCAGCTAGTTGTGAAGTTTATGCTCTCCTAAAAAGGCCTGACGAAAAATATGTTACAGAGAAAGCCTATAACAACCCAATGTTTGTTGAAGATATTGTGAGAAATGTAGCAAAAGAACTGGAAGAAAATCCTAACATTACCTGGTTCAGTGTAGAGTCAGAGAACATTGAAAGCATACACAATCATAGTGCCTATGCACTGGTGGAAAAATCCCTTTGATACCCCCGCCACATCATGCTTCTGGGTTTAATCACTCATAATCTAAAGGATAAAAAATGGATGTTATCTCATTTGATTTGGATGGCACTCTTGTTACTGATGAATTCAGCCAGATTGTTTGGCACAAAGGGATACCAGAGCTATATGCAGAAAAATATGGTTGCGGATTGGATGAAGCCAGAAAATTCATTCTTCAGGAATATGAGAAGGTAGGTGATAAGGCCATTGAATGGTATTATATAAGATACTGGCTTAGATTCTTTGGTCTCAGTGACAATTGGGAAAAACTATTCGAGAAATTCAAAGATCGTATTAAAACATATCCTGAAGTACATGAGGTGCTTTCTACCCTCAAGCAATCCTATAAACTTATTATTACCTCAAATGCTGCTAGAGAATTTTTAGATATAGAAATTATGGAATCCAACATTTCCTCATATTTTGCTCATATCTTCTCTGCTACTTCGGACTTTAAGGAAGTTAAGAAAACAGAACAATTTTACCTCAAGATTTGCAATCAGCTTAATGTTAAACACAGTCAGATGATTCATATAGGTGACCATTTTGAGTTTGACTATCTTGTCCCTCAGCAGTCAGGAATAAACAGCTTTTACCTGGACAGGGAAGGAGAAAGGAAGGGACCTGCAATAGTAAATGATTTAAAGGAGTTTATGAAGAAGCTCTAAATAATATCTATTATATCAATATGATAGATAAGCCTAAAAAAGTATTAACAATACTGGATTCCCGCTTGCACGGGAATGACACGTTTTTTCGATCGGTTCCATACTTGCCTGTTATCCCTGCGAAACTTGTCCTCGACCCTGATCGGGGAGCAGGGATAACAGGGATTAATAGACAACTTGAGATTTCCGGATAACCAGAAAATATTTTTTAGAATACTTGACACTCAAATTGTGTTTTTGTTAAGATGTGCCACTTCTGAATTCATTGTTTTAACGTGGTATATCCTTAGCGAGTTCATTTAATCAAATTCAAGGAGGTAACTATGGAACTTACAAAGGACTTATTTGCCTATCCCTGGACCAACTTCTCAATAAATAACTGCAACACCTATATGATAGGTGGAGAAAACTCCATACTTATCGATACCGGACTTGATTCGTGTTTGCAAGGTGTATTAGATGATATCAAGAAAGATGGTTTTGATCCGGAGAAGATTGAACTAATCATAACTACCCACAGCCATCCTGACCATTTTGATGGTATTAGGAGTTTTATGGAAAAAAATACACAGATGGCACTTCACCCGGAGGAAGACAGATTTCTTAAGGAAACGGGTATGGGATTTTACAACATGTTTGGTTTGCAATTACCTGAATACAGAGTTGATATACCTTTGCAAGAAGGGGAATTCAAGGTTAAAAACACTACTTTTGAGATTTACCATACACCGGGGCATTCTCCTGGTTCCATTTCAATTTACTGGCCAGAAAAGAAGGCACTTATTGTTGGAGATGTTATTTTTCAGGCTGGTGTTGGAAGAACAGATTTTCCGGGTGGGGATGGAAATCTTTTGAAACAGAGCATCGAAAGATTGTCTAAGCTTGATGTAGAATACTTACTCCCCGGACATGGTGAGATAGTGCAAGGCAAGGATAATGTAAAAAAGAATTTCGATTACGTTGCAGATGTTTACTTCAATCTCATATGAAGTGACTTAATTTAAGTAGAAACTACCCCCTTGCTCCACTTCTCTCAGCCTGTATCCCTAAAGAATCCTACTTGCAAGGCTCTTTTAAAGCATTTCATTTGACTTAAGATGACTCATATTTTATACTTATTATAACTAAAATGTCTCTATACATGCTAACGAATTTCTTTTTCTAATATTTCATCCCTAATATGTATTAATTGTATAATAAGATTTAAGACGAGGTGTCTTATGGTAAAAACAATATTTCACCGTGGACAATTAATTATCTGCCTTGCTGTTTTTATGGCGCTAACTATTACAACCTGCACTTTCGATGATTACAAACAAATTGATGTTATCGACAATGGTCTGGTGGCCGTTGACGGGCAGGAAATCATCCTTGCGGAAAACACCGATACAGACAGTTCACTCTGGCTGGTGGCAGGCGACAGGGTCGGCGAAGTTATGGGTACCTTAATCGTCCGTTCAACCGGCAGCTTCCAGGCAACCCTAAGCGGTGCCGTGTATGTAAGTCCTGACGGTCACGGGTTTACGGTTATTCTGGATGCCAATGGTTTCCCGGGTACCATTACATTTACCGACGGCACTGTTGTAAAACTTACTAATTATTCTAACGACACAGTCTATGCGACCCTTACTTTAGCTGACGGCACATCATCATCCCAGAACGTTCAGCTTGATGACCGTTTTCACGATCTAATAAGCCTGATTGACGAGCAAAAGGTTCCCGTCACTATGGTTACCGTCGGCCGTAAAGGGCTTGACGCCATGCGGCGCTACGGGCAGGACATAAGGGCCGAGTTCAACCGCCTGGGCGATGCCCCCGGGTTGATTGATACCTTGCCCATATCACGGATTATAATTGACGATTTCTCCAACGGCCTGGTGGATGTGGTTTACCTGGCTTATTCCCGTTTCGTATCCACGGCCGTGCAGCGTGCGGAGATTGTCCAGTTGCTGCCCGTTGAGCCGGCTGAGATG
>RCNB010003024.1_pt1 | contig 10123 bp, 11 predicted proteins | sample 2041321 | NCBI WGS metagenome assembly RCNB01 (sample SAMN09708232, study PRJNA481090) | Marine sediment metagenome, whole genome shotgun sequencing project.
GATGCACTTGGCGGTCGCCTTGAGGTTATCGATGTCCACGACCATGTCTATTTTCTTGGGGACAAGGAACTCCACGTCATTGATGTAAATGAACTCGTCCATTATGTTGAAGAGGAGGCTTTTGAGGTCGGTTCCCCCAGCCTCAAGGGTGAACTCCTCCTTCTCGGCGATGCCCTCCAGTGGTGTAATGATGTTGAACATGGCGTAGGCTATCTGCTCGAATGCCTCTCCGAGGGTCTCAGCCTCAGCCGCTACGAGCAGGTCAGCCGGGGGGCCTTCATCGGGGTAGGAGTAGCTCATATTATTCAGTGTACTCCGCCTGTGTTTATGGGTTACTCCCCTATCTCTCCGCCGTGGAACCTGAGCCAGTGGACCTTGATACCGTTGTGCATGATCTCCTCCTCGCCCCAGAACGAGTAGACGTTGCCCCTACTCATGAACCTGTACTCCCATAGGCCCTCGCTGAACCTCTCGGGTCCTCTGTACGGCTTCTTCTTTTCGACGGCTCCCAGCGCCTTCCTGAGAAACCCGAACACCTCCTCGGGGTTCCTTGATGTGGCCTTCCCGTAATAGTTCATAGACCAGATGGGGTCGCCCTTCCAGTAGACCACCTCCTCCCCGACGAATGGGTTACCACCGAAGTACCTGTCCCTGAAGATGTAATCCTCTATCTCGAAGCGGTACTCCTTGGAGCCATCATCGAGCTGAACCGGCTCAGTCTCCTCCGATCCGTTGGTACTCCGCTTTGCCTCTACCAGAAAATCCTCGAGTTCCATCAAGAGTAGATAGATGGTGGGTTTATGAAGAATTGCTTTTACTCCCACTCGATGGTACTCGGCGGCTTGTGGGTGATATCGTAGACTATCCTCGTCACCGACGGGATCTCGTTCCCGATCCTGTTGCTGATTCTCTCAAGTACCTCCCAAGGCGCGAAACTGAAGTTGGCCGTCATGGCGTCGAGGCTCTCAACGATCCTCACCGCTATCGTGTAGCCATAGGCCCTCTCATCTCCCTTGACCCCCGTGCTCTTTGTATCGGTTAAAACTGCGAAGTACTGCCAAAGTTTCTCGCTGAACTCATGCTTCTCAATCTCCTCGACGACGATGGCGTCGGCCTGCCTCAGTACCTCTAGCTTTTCCTCGTCAACGGTTCCCACGATACGTACCGCCAGACCTGGCCCCGGGAACGGCTGTCTCCACACCAGCTCCTTGGGCAGGCCGAGTCGCGTCCCTAGGCCCCTGACCTCGTCCTTATACAGGTCCTCCAGCGGGTCGATGACCTGCTTGAAATCCATCACGGAGGGCAGGCCACCGACGTTGTGGTGGGTCTTGATGGTGTCGCTGTTTTTTGTTAGCCCGGACTCGATCCTGTCAGGGTAGATGGTGCCCTGGATCAGGTAATCGGCCCCGAACTCCTCTGCCTTCTCCTCGAATACCCGTATGAACTCCTCGCCGATTATCTTGCGCTTCGTCTCAGGCTCTAGGACCCCCTGAAGCCTATCCAGGAACCTCTCACGGGCATCAACCACCACCAGCTGCATGCCTCTGTCTCTGAACGCCTCCTCCACTTGAGCCGACTCGTCCATCCTCATCAGGCCCTGGTCGACGTGAACAGCCATGAGTCTCTCCCCAAGAGCCCTCGCCGCAAGCGCGGCTGCAACACTGCTGTCCACTCCACCACTGAGCGCGATGATGGCCTTCCCTTCCCCCACGATGTCATTAATCCGGTCAATGGCCTCCTCGACAGCGTCTAGTGGCCGCCAGTTTGTCTCGGCCATGCAGACGTTGAGGACAAAGTTCCTGAGCATCTCCATTCCGTGCTCGGTGTGGTTCACTTCAGGGTGCCACTGAAGACCCCATATCCTTTTCTCCTCATGGACCATGGCGGCCACTGGTGCCCTGTCCGTGTGGGCTACGGGGGTCCAGCCCTCTGGTGCCTCGAAGACCGTGTCCCCGTGGCTCATCCACACCTGCTGGCGTACGTCCATTCCCTCAAGGACCCCGAACGGCTTGTCCACAATCGCCTGTGTGACTCCGTACTCCCTCGCCTTCTCCACCTTGCCTCCGTGCATGCTCGCCAGGAGCTGCAGCCCGTAGCAGAGACCCAGTACCGGTACGCCCACCTCCAGAATCTCAGGGTCAAGCCTGAGGCCGTCCGCCGCCTTGACGCTGCTGGGGCTTCCGCTGAATATGATGCCCTTGAGGTTCATCACTGAGCCCAGCACCTCTATATCGGCCCTTGTGGCGTCGCTGTGAAGAATCTCCGAGTACACGTTCATCTCGCGTACACGTCGGGCGATGAGGTGGCAGTACTGTCCTCCAAAATCGAGAATCGCTATTCCGTCCGGTAAATCCTTGGGAGCCATTACAGAGTATGAAAACCTCGATGATTTAACGGTTCTGTTAAAAAAACGATGCAAATATCACCGATATTACATATATCAATGATTTTTTCGGGTCCAGTATACCACAACCAGCAGAATTGAGCCCAGGGTTGTCCAGACCGGGAACCCGGGGATGGCAAATCCAGTTGATTCCTCAGATACAGGTGTGTCCTCAGCCATGCTCCAAGTCGCGCGCGCGTGTAGCCCTGAAGAAATCGTGAAGGCTAGGGGATGTTGGAGAGGAGCTTATCGATGTCCTCCCTTGTGTTGTAGAAGTGGCCGCTTATCCTCATGTGGCCTCCGTGGGCCTCCCTTCCAGTCACCTTGATCTTCATGTCCTTGAGCTTGGCCGCCAACGGTAGCGGGTCATTCTCAAAGTAGCTGACGATGGGTGATGTCGGCGTATCAGGTGTGTACATCCCCTTGCCCTTCGCGATCAGACCGTTATACAGGTAACCCGCCAGTTCCAAATTCCTTTTCTCAATATTCTTTGTCCCGATGGCGCTCAGGTAATCGATGGATTTCTCCAAAGCGAACACGCCCTGGAAGTGAATGGTTCCGTACTCGAACTTCTCAGCAGACCCCTCGCTGACCGACTCCTCCGGGTTGTCACCTTCATATATCTGGTTCTTCCATCCGGTTCTATCTGGAGTCAGCTGGTCGATGTTCTCCTCGCTGACGTAGAGGAAGGCGAGCCCCGTAGGCCCCATAAGGTACTTGTAAGGGGCCACAGCCACGAAATCAACACCGGACTTGCGATAGTCCACGTCAAGGGCGCCCACTGCCTGCGTTGCGTCCACCAGTATCTTGGCGCCGTGCTCGTGAGCCATCTCGGTTAATGCATTCAGGTCCATGGTGTCCCCGTTGACGTAGCTGACGTGGCTCACCTGGATGAGCTTGGTCCTGTCATCGATCTGCTTCTCGATATCTGCCAGCTCGAAGCGGTAATTTCTGGCGTGGACCACCCTTGCCTCGACGCCATGTCTCGCGGTTGTGTTTGTATAGAGTGCGTTGTGCTCCCACTCGGGGAATACCACGTTGTCCCCCTTCTCCCACTCCATGCCATTGACCACGATGTTGAGACCAGATCCGGTACATGTTGTGAAGGCAATCTCCTCGGGCTTGACCTTCACGAAGTCGGCGATCTTCCCCCTTAGCCTCGTGGCCCTCGAAAGCCACTCCTGGAGAATGGTCTTGTCCCCGGGGGGACTGAAGTTGTACCAGAGGTCAATGTACTCCTCGTATCCCTCCTTAACTTGTTTCGGCATGACGCCCACGAAGGCGTTGTCAAGGTACACCCACTCCTTCAGGAGGGGGAAATCGGCTCGAATCTTATTGATATCCATCGTATCACCAGAACGTTACAGGTTACTAGGCGTCGAAATATAACTATAAAACCGATGGTTCCACTCACATCACCATGTTCAACAGGATTGACCACACAGAGATAACTACAAGGGACATGGCGGGTTCCGTAAAGTTTTACACCGAGATTCTTGGCTTCCAGGTCACCAGCCAGCACAAGATGGACGGATCGAGGGGCATCACCGAGATCGTGTTCATGAAGCTGGGGGACACGAGCCTTGAACTCCTGGAGTTCCCGGACGCCGAGCCCATCTCTGAGAAGCCCCAGGTTGGTTACAGGATGATGGCCATCACAGTGGACGACATGCCATCAGCCATCAAATACCTCAAAGAGAAAGGCGTCACCATCAGCAGGGAGCCCATGAGCCTAGGCGAGAGCTGGAGGGGCGAGTTCCTCGACAACAACGGCCTAGCCATAGAGATCAGGCAGTGGTAGCCCCGCCTGCCCATAAACGTTAAAATGGCACCTTTAGCAACTTAAATTGAGTGATTCTATTGAGCGGATTTATCATAGTTCGAGACATAATGGCGAAGAACATCAAGACCGTGAAACCAGACGACTCAGTGCACGCTGCAGTGAAGAAGATGAACAAGTTCGGCATCGGATCTGTCATCGTGATTAGCAGCGGGAGACCCGTAGGGATAATCACCGAGACAAATATAATGAGACGGGTCGTAGAGCCCAGGATGGACCCGGCGACCGTGTGGGCGAAGGACATCATGACAAGCCCCCTCGTGACCATCGATCAGACCGCTGCCGTTGAGGAGGCCGCCAAGATCATGGTGGACAAGAATATCAGCAGGCTCCCCGTCACAAATGGGATCAAACTCGTCGGCCTCATCAGCAGCACTGACATAGTCAAGGCGAACCCGACGCAGCTCAGAATCCTCGATGAACTCTTGAGGGTTAACTAACCCCCAAAACTTTATCGAAACAGGATTTATTGAATATTATTCCCTTTTTCCGTGAAAAATATTATACACATTCACCGCACATTATCAACGGTTTACAATGAAAGAAGCATGGGAGAGCGAAGCAACCAACCCCGACCAGTACCACTATGTTGAGTGCAAGAGGGGACGCGAGTTCATCATCAGGCTGACCACTGGAGCAGACGTTTACAAGGCCATCCAGAAGTTCGCCATCGACAAGGAGATCACATTCGGAAAGATACACGCAGCGTTCATGGGCGGCTTTAATCCAGCCAAGATGTACTTCTGGGTCCCCGACACCGAGAACCCGGAGAACTGGCACATGGAGAAGACGGCCACCTTTGAGAACCTGAGCATGCTCATCAGCATGAACGGCATGATCCACACGAGGATCGAGGACGGCAAGCCGACACCGTTCCCAGCTATCCACTACGCCATCGGAGGCGCATGGGACGTACCCACAGTCGGAGGGCATCTTACTGAGGGAAGCATCGTCAAGGGAGTAGTTGAGGTCTTCATCACGGAGATCCTGGGCATCGAGGCAATCCTGCCCGCGGGATACGACCCTGAGAAGGATAGCGCTCCCGAGGAATGGTACAAGGAAGCCTAACCACTTCCACCCAATTATCTATTACTTATTATTTTAAGCCAGTAGCACCATCTCAATTGGATCAGGCTTGGACAAGGTAGACATAGTGGTCATCGGCGCTGGCGTCGTGGGGCTGGCAATCGGGGCAGCGATAGCTGACAAGGACAAGGAGATGTATCTCCTTGAGAAGGAGGCGGTTTACGGCCAGGGGACCAGCAGTAGGAACAGCGAGGTCATCCACGCCGGTATATACTACCCCACGGGGACACTGAAGGCCGAGCTCTGCGTCAAGGCGAACCCCATGATCTACGATATCTGCGAGCGGCACAAGGTATCCTACAAGAAATGCGGCAAGCTCATCGTAGGCAACGGCGAGGAGGAGGTGGCACAGCTTGATGGAATCATCAAGCACGCGAAGTCCATCGGAGCTAGGGACCTTGAGATGATTGACGCCGACCAGATCAAGAAACTGGAGCCCAACGTCAGGGCAGACCAGGCCATACTGAGCCCCAGCACGGGAATAGTGGACGCCCACGGGCTAATGGACCACTTCCACAGGGATGCAAGGAGGAAGGCGGGAAGCGACCCGCTTGTGCTTGACACCGAGGTCACCGGGATAGAGCAGACCAAGGACGGCTACGTCGTCAGGATGAACAGCGGAGGAGAACCCTTCGAGATCGAGTCAAGTGTGGTAATAAATAGCGCCGGCCTCTACTGCGACAGAGTAGCCGAGATGGCTGGGATGGACATCGACAAGGAGCAGTACAGGCTCCACTGGAGCAAGGGCGAGTACTTCAGCCTCACGGGGAAGCCCCCGGCGCTCATGCTGATATACCCGCCCCCACCACAGGACGCCGCTAGCCTGGGCATCCACAGCGTACCCGACCTCACTGGCAGGCTCAGGTTCGGTCCCAACGCCTTCTACGTTGATGAGATCAACTACGCGGTTGAATCCGAGAAGGAGTCCTTCTGGCGGGACATAGTCCAGTACTTCCCCTCCGTCAAGATGGAGAACCTGCACCCTGACATGACCGGGATACGCTCAAAGCTTCAGGGTCCGGGGGACCCGGTGAAGGACTTTGTCATCCGCCACGAGGAGGACAAGGGTCTACCCGGGCTCATCAATCTAATCGGAATCGAGAGCCCCGGACTGACATCAAGCCCTGCTATAGCTGAGATAGTTGATAAAATGGTCAAGGATTACCTAGACTGAGTGCTGGGCAACCTGATCACATCCCATAAGCAGGGCAGGTATTACACTTGGCGCCGCATGGAGCCCTCTCTCCTTCGATTTTGTCATAACTTATCATGAGTTCTGGGGATTGAACCGCGTCAATGTACTCGATGCGAGCCTCGGTTCCACCGAACGTGTTCTCAGGGTTCTCTCCGACGTAATCAGACCAGAACTTGTTGTCCTCCGGTACCTTCAAGATGATGTGGGCTTCATCGCCTTTGTTTCCCCAGAAGTGCACCTTTGGACATGAACCGTACTTTTTCCCGGCTTTCTCTGCCTCCTCGACCGAGTTAAAACGCATCCAGAGTGAGGCAACATGGGTCATAGAAAGCGCGCGCACCCTATTTTTACCTTAGGAAAATGATAGGTGGATCAAGGCGGAGCTAGCTAACGTTACAGCAGCGACGACAGTGAACGCGAAACCGTAGCCACTGGAATCGATGAGAGCCCCCACTGCCGAGGTTGATAACGCCCCAACTAAGTTGCCGAACATCGTTACCACTCCCAGCCCAACCGGTTTCAGGCTGGAAGGAAGAGAGCTAGTCGTGGATGAGTAGATAATAGGTGAGAAGCTGTACAATACAAGGCCCAAGGTCAGTAGATTCAGTCCCACCCACGGTCCATCGGGGGTCCTCACCAGCCCAGCCATGAATACGGCGCTCAGCGCTGTTGCCCCGCTGATGGACGTCTTGGGGCCCAGCCTCTCAAGGATGAAGCCGCTTCCCATCTTGGAGAATATACCCGCGAAGGGGAGGACCATGGCTAGGTAACCTGCCGCGGTTATCGCCATGCCCCTGTACTCGACGAGGAAAGAAGGCATGAACGTGAAAGTGGTTCTCAGGACCAGGTTATACGTCGCGTGGCTCAAGGCCAAAGGGATGAGAATCCGGGAATACTCCCATAAATCACCGTTAGATGCCTCAGGAGCATCACTCTCCTCCTCTCCCCTCATCAAAGCAAGCGTTGCGGCGGCCAGGAGGAAAGCCGGCAAGGATAACGCGATGAACGCCGCCCTCCAACCCCAAACGGAGAGGAAGCTGACGGCGACAGGGAACGCAAGGGTGTTGCCCACGTTGGCGCCGGACTCGTTGAACCCGATGGCCCTGCCCTGCCTTGAGCCGAAACGGTCACTGAGCAACGCGTTGGCGACGGGCAGGTGGACACCCTGGAAGAGACCCACCAGGAACCGTAGCATGAATATATGGGAAAAGCCCTGCGCCGATGAGGTCAGCAGGGTTGATGCGCCGTAACCGACCATGCTGCCGGCCAGGACTTTCTTGGCGCCAAAACGCCTGCTGAGCTCCCCCGCCGGGACCTTGCTTATGATGTACCCGATTAGGTACGCCGTCTCAAGGAGGCCGCTCTGGGCGTGACTTAAACTGAACTCCTCTGTGAGCACGGGCAGAACCGGTGGCAGGACTGAGCGTGCCAGGTATATGCTGATCCAGCCCATCCAGGTTATCATCAAGACGGTGTAGTTGTAGTTCCACCACCGGGGCCTGGGCATCATAGAGAAAAGAAGAGGGGTGGTGAGTAGTTATTTCCTTTGCTGTTAACTGTGCTCCTCAACCAGGGCTTTTACCTTCTCCTTGGCACCGCCGATGATGTCCTTGCCGTGGGTGTATATGAAGACATCAAAATCGTAGTCAAGAAGCCGCCTCATCTCCCGGGTCGCCTGCTCAACGTCCAAACAGTACCTCTCAGGGGGCGGCATCAGGTTGCCGTCCTCGTCACCGAAGATGGTATCACCCGCGATCATCGCCCTATGCTTTTTCAGATAATAACTGCTGTTCCCCTCACTATGACCCGGCACATGGATGAGCTCGATGCCCCCACACCAGGGTAACACTGTGTGATCCGCCAGTCCCTTAACCTCAACACCAACAGTTTCCTTGATCAACGGAGCCTCATATTCATGGGCTTGAACAGGGGCGCCAGTAAGCTCAACCAGCTGGGGAAGGTTCCTGATATGATCGCCGTGCTTGTGGGTGATTAGAATCGCCTTGATGTCGCTCCATTTCTTACCCATTGATTTGAGTTCAGCCGCGATATTATCCACGTGCTGGGGCGTCATTCCCCCATCGATGAGAATTGTTCCCTCACTGCAGTCCAGTATCCATGACTCCATGCTGTGGTTCTTCGCCTCAGAGTGATCTATACTGTACACGTTATCGAGAATCTTTACCATTGAAACACCGAGATTACAGTCGAACAAAACTACTTAAAATATGGGAGCAAGGGGGATTCACAGATTGGCGGAGTTCTCCCTGCTAATCTGCATCGCCGCGGTCGGGTAAAGCGCCACAGTAGCGTCCTCCCCATGAGTAGCCACCAGCATCTCCAAAGCTTTTTCCCATGATTTGACCCAATGGCTCCCCTCTCCATAATAGTACTCATCCATCTTGGCTAATTGAGGCGTGACACAGATCACCCTGTCCATCCTCCATGGTTTCTTCACGTACGTGGTCTTGGTCCAGCCTCTTCCCCCAAAGTCCGTGCCGAAGCGACCATTGTAGTGGTGTACCCTGCACCCCTCAGGCGTGTAAAGCAGGAAGACCATGTCACCGCCCTCACGGACGCTGTCCCTGAGTATATGGTACGCCTTGTAGCCCTCGTTAGCCATGGGGTACCCGTTGCCTATGACGATGTCTGCCTCCCTGTACAGCTCCGTGGCGTAATGCTTTCGTGCAAACTTGACGCCCTCCCGGTGGGCATCCACCACATCACCGCAAACAAGACCGGCCACATCGCTCTCATGGTTAAGGAAAGCATTAATCACAAAATCCAACCCAGCCATCCTCGTCGCCTCCTCTGAGTCAAGACGCCTGATGTTCTCCATAACCTTCCCAGGCCCAGTGCCCTCCATTATCCTGTGATTATGTGTTATACTATCTATCCCCGCTACCCCTGGAAGCAGCATCTTGCTCCCCCCACCAAAACCGTACCCGAAATGGGGCATCATGGCGCCCAACGTGACCTTTAGGTCGCAGCTCATGATCTCTTGGTTTATGTGAACAGGGGTTCCGTTGCACGTCTTACCCAGGTCTACTAGGTTCTCGTAGCAGTTGTGATTGAACACGTTGAAGCGTTCAGGGATATCCTTGCCCAGTTTTTTCTGGAAATCAAATAATAGGCGTCCGTGGTGAGCACCGGTGGCCATCATGAAGACTATCTGATCATCACTGAGCCCTCCTCGATGCAGCTGCCCCAGCACAGAAGGCAGCATCTGAGATTGTCTTGTTGGGCGCGTCATATCATCGAAGATTATACAGCATTTTTCCTTGCCTCTCGCTAGTTCCTCCAATGGATCAGTACCCACCGGGTTCATCAGTATCTCCGTTATCTCTGACTCGGAGAGCCTTGGGGCGCTGTGACCGTTCATCCTCTGTTCATGAACAACCCACCCGTCTGGAAAACTCAGAGATTCAGGGCTCCACCCATAAAACTCCCACGCGGGAACATTGAATGACTTCATGTTAGAAACATATCATCTTGCCTTAAAACAGGTGGCGCCGGGAAAGGGATTCGAACCCTTGAGTCCGAAACGGACACCAGCTTTCCAGGCTGGCGCTATACCAGGCTAAGCGACCCCGGCAACCAGACAATATCCCCTCTACCC
>RCNB010008146.1_pt1 | contig 10123 bp, 10 predicted proteins | sample 2041321 | NCBI WGS metagenome assembly RCNB01 (sample SAMN09708232, study PRJNA481090) | Marine sediment metagenome, whole genome shotgun sequencing project.
GATCCGGACAATAGTGCCTCAGCGAAGTTGCTTAAAAAATTGGGGTTCTCGTTGGAAGGAAGGTTAAAGCAACGTTGGATAGTAAATGGGAATGTTTCGGATAGTGAATTATACGGGCTTGTCCGAGACGACTTTAACAATAATAAGGCTCTGAAGCCGCAGTCTTCGACTCCTGGCGGCGCCTATTAGCGCGGAGTTATGGGTATTTCCTAAGGTTTATTGGGCTCTAGAAACTCGACCTAGGGAATTGTCACTGAAAAGCAGTGGTAGTTGTCCGTATCCACCAGGGCAAGTTTTGGCGTCATGATAGGGTAGAGAGGCCGCTCCAGAAAATTCTCCCGAGCAAGACGATGCTCTTTATCACTTCGCGAACTTTGCAAATCTCTACCGAGATAATATCGCCGAGACAGGTGGAGTCCGTGCTCCATGCACCATCGAGGAAAGTTGTCGCATTCGTGTCGTGACCATTGATGTATTAAATCCAGGCTCTAGTGTCGAGCAGGATTATCTAGCATTTCTTATTTCGGTAAAATCGCCTTCCCATGAGCATTTAACTCCAAATTTCCGAATCCTTTTTGCTGCTTGAGTTGTATCGATTTCTTAAGGCTAATTTAGGTTGCTTTCTTTTTTGCAGACAAGGCTGTAGCCTTCAATACATCGCTCATAGGGTTGTCATCAATAGCGATATTGGTCCTCATAGTGTCACCGCATGGAAATAAAAACACACATTTTACTCTGCAAATATAGACATAATAAATGCAGTTGGGTCAGCATGGCGCTGACCGCCGAATTGAGCGCTAAAGCGGATCCAAAAAACTAACCGGGAACCAAAATGTTTTATTATGTTGTTGATGTTTTCTCGGATAAGCCATTTATGGGTAATCCTGTTGCTGTGGTGATGTGCGATGAGCGCTTGCCCGATTTCCAAATGCAACGAATCACTTCTTGGCTAAATTTGTCTGAGACGACATTTGTTAGTGATTTTCGAAGAACAGAGAGTCAGTACAAGGTGAGAATTTTCTCGCCCGATGGAGAAATGCCATTCGCCGGGCATCCAACTCTAGGAACTGCCATAGCGGTTAAAAACCATTTTGATTTTGACGGAAATTCGATTAAGCAAGATTGTCCTGCTGGGATTGTAGATATCCGATTTGACTCACGAAATAACAGCATTCATTTGGTGGCGCCTGACCCTAAACTTGAAAATATCTCAGTCGCAGAAACGAGAGATTTAGAAAAGGCTCTAGGGCTAGAAGTTCCGATTAGTATTGCCGCTAAAATAGATGCTGGTCCTATTTGGATAACTGCACTGATCGATTCGTCTGAAGCTATAGAAGCGCTCCAACCAGACCAAACTAAGATAAAGTCGTTTTCCGATAACCTAGGAGCGACAGGTATCGTGATCGGTGCGATAAAAGCGGATGGCAAAACTTACAAAGTTAGAACCTTTGCACCATCAGTTGGTGTCTCTGAGGATCCAGTGTGTGGAAGTGGCAATGTCGCGGTTGCATTTCTGCGCTTGCAAAATGGCCAAGCCCCAGAAGATTACCTATCCATGCAAGGGCAAGAAGTTGGGAGAGATGGGAAGGTTCAAATTAAGTATTTATCTTCTGGCCAAATTGAATTGGGTGGGAAAACAAATATCACATCTCACGGAGAAATTCATGTCACTCAAGGTGCGCATTAAGGTGGCGTTGTTGTCGGAATCATTCGCTTCGCTCGCTCTCCACAAAGCGCAGCATTAGGAATTAAAAATGGAAAAACTAACTACATCATCAGCATTACAGGCTCTTAGTTGCGTTGACGAGCCGTATAAAGAATTGTTTAAGCATGGCTCATTGAGTGTTGAGGTTTACAAACCTGAAAAAGTAGACCCACAGGAGCCGCATGATCAGGATGAAGTCTACGTGGTAATCTCTGGTTCTGGGATATTTGTCAATGGCGAAAGTAGAAAACCATTTGAAATGGGTGAAGTACTGTTTGTTCCAACGGGCGCAGTTCACCGATTTGAAGAATTTACTGACGACTTTGCCACCTGGGTCATTTTTTATGGCCCAGTGGGTGGTGAGATCGCCTAAAAAACTTTTTCAGCCAGATCATCCAATGCTCTCTCTGCTCGCAGCGATCGACCACTGAACCGAGCGGTTAACCGAACTCTAGAAAATGACTAAGTCTCTAATACAGGCATTTCTACTGCTAGCGCTTTCCATGCCCGCTGGGGCCAACGATGCCGATGTAGTTGCTTTTGCGAATCAACTCAAATCTGCAATTATTGCTCAAGATTCAGCGGCGATAAGAATGATGGGATGCGTACCAACTCCCAATCAATGCTTCAATCAGCCTATTGCCAATTACTTATTCGGTTCAGGTGAGGGAACTGGGGAAATCGGTAAGTTTCTCAACCAACCCAATGTAAGGTTAAAAGTATTCGGTCCCTACACTTATGAACACATCTATAAGAATTCCAGTTACGTCATTGTATTTTTTGACCCAGCGATTGAATTATTTAATGAAAATGGATTCTTGAAACAAGAACTAGCAGAAAAATATTGGAATAAAGGCTATGTAGAAACTGTGGTCACCAGACTCAATGGCAAAATCAATCTAAACCGTACAATGTTTTACTATGGTGCACACTGACCTTGGGTAGGTGATTATGGTGAATATGAGTAAGTGAACATTAGTTCTGTCTTGTACATGCATATTCGTGGTCAGCAGAAATAGGTTCCACCTGAACCGTCAAAAAAGGAAGCCAGGCTAATGGTGGAACGGAGCAACTATAAAAATATTCAGTCGGATCAAAAATACTCTGCACGCTTTTTTGATCGCTGATGTTAGCGTTATGAACTCATTCAAGGCCGATTTGGGTGTCAGCCTAAATCGCCTGGCAAGCGAAAAACTTGCTAGATAGAGTTCATGACAAATCGTTGCTGACGGATCGTCCCCCAGTTTTACACTCATTCTAATTGCCTGAGTGGTTTTTGAAATTTGCGCATCGAGCCCATTCTCTTTTATGATCGTGCGAATTGCTTAATTAAGGTAAAGGCTTGAAACCGTCTGATAACCAATCATCCAGCGAAGACTTTGACCCGTTCGCAAAGGAGCAACAACTCAAATCAGATTCTGCCTCATGGGACACCAGTCGCCCGCTGGAGGCCGCGGCAGGTGACATTCCGTTGATTGATTTGGAGGGTTATTTCAGCAGTGGAGCAGATGACGCGCTGGTCGAAGTGGCTCGCCAACTCCGCATTGCATGTCAGGAGGTTGGCTTTTTTACGATTGTTGGTCATCAAGTGCGGCCAGCATTACAGCGTGAAATGTTTGAGCAAGTTCGCCAGTTTCACGCCTTACCGCTTGAGCTGAAGCAGCGCTTACTCATGGACAGGCCTGATTGGCCGGTCGGAGGCGTCGGTTACATGCCGGTTAAAAACAGGAAGTTGCCCGCGCGAGCCAAGGGTAATCTAAACGAAGCTTTCATCATCAAATGCGATCACAAACTCAGTATGCAAGACAATCAATGGCCCGATCGCCAGAGCCTGCCGGACTTTCGGTCAGTAGCGGAACGTTATGCAGCGGCAATGACCGAGCTGGGCACACGTTTGTTGCCTGTTTTTGCGGCAGCGTTGGAGATGCCCGCTAGTTTTTTTGAGAGGGCCTTTGAGTCACCGGTGTTTCGCTTGCGAATGACGCACTATCCGCCGATGCCGACTGGTCAGCAGGACGAATTCGGCATTGCACCGCATGTTGACACCACCTTCTGCACGATTCTCGCTCAGGATCAGCCGGGCTTGACGATTTTCAGCGAACGCCGGCAGCAATGGATCAGAGCGCCGATGTTGGAGAACGCGTTTATTGTTAACTCCGGAGAATTGCTCCGGCATTGGAGCAATGACCGTTTCATTAGCGTTAAGCATTTTGCGAATAATAATACGGGGCAAACCTCGCGCTATTCGGTTCCGTTTTTTCTCAACGCCAATGCCAATCATGTGATGCATTGCATTCCGAGCTGTTGCGGCCCAGATAACCCAGCTAAATATCCACCCATTTCTTATGCTGAGAGCCAGGCTGTGGCGCAGGGTGAATGAATCATTGTTCTTCTCAATCGGTTTTGTCATTTGGCGTTGGTCCAGAGACATACGGAGAGACATACGAACTCAAAAATATTAAGCTGTTCTCGAACCTAACAGTCTTAGTCGTCGACTTTTGACGGGTTCGGCGTGTTGCGATTATAGAAAATGTGGCACTGTGCGGTGGTTGTTAGATCGGTAGATAGCGAAAAGAAAACGACGGATAGGCTTTAGTGGGCCACTTCACGCGTGATGAGTTTCAATCATGGGCTGGCAAGTCCAATTAAAAAAATAACCTTAAGAGGAGAGTAAAAAATGAACTCAATCGGGAAAAAATTGTTACTGGGGGTCACTTCCGCCAGCTTGATTGCGCTGTCAATGGTGTCTGCACCGCTGCACGCCGCGAACGGAGACACCCTCAAGGCAGTCAAGGCACGCGGCAGCTTATTGTGCTCTGGGCACAATGGCAGCTTTCCACCATTCGTCATGGTCACCGATGACAACAAATGGTCAGGATATGATATCGATTATTGCCGAGCGCTAAATGTGGCGATCTTCGGCAGCGTGAAAAGTTTGAAAGTGGTGCCGATTAGTTGGGCTCAGCGTTTCCCTTCGCTGCAGTCAGGTGATGTCGACATCATCATCAAAGCAACCGGTTGGACCATGGGCCGTGATACCGAGTTGGGCATTCAGTTCTCTGTGCCTTACTTTGTTGGCGCGACCAACGTGATGATGCCAAAAGAATTGGGCAGCACGGCACCGGAAACCTTGCGGGGTGGTTCGCTTTGCGCCAATGCAGGCACCTCAACTGAGCGCCTCGCGGCTAACTTCTTCAAGAGTCGCAAGATCGATATCGAAATGATCACGTTTGAAAAGTCTGAGGAAACTCGCGCGGCTTATTTTGCCGGACGCTGCGATAGCATCGTTGGTTGGGGGCCGAATCTTGCGGTCACTCGACAAAGTGCGGACAAACCAAATGACCACGTGATGATGGACGTCGCACTTGCGCTGGAACCAGAAGCAGCGGCAATGCGGCAGGGCGATGACAACTGGGTAGACATTACTAATTGGATGTTTGCGGTCACTTGGATCGCCGAAGCAAAGGGCATTACCTCGGCTAACGTCGATAAGATGAAAGCCAATCCTGCGGATGATACGGTCTCCAAACTGTTAGGCGTGTCGCCCGGAATTGGCGAACGACTGGGGCTGTCGGATGACTGGGCCTATAACGTGATTAAACAAATGGGTAACGCCTCGGAAATTTTTGAACGCAATATTGGTGCTAAGTCGGTTTATAAGCTTGATCGTGGTCTTAACGGCTTGTGGAGCGATGGCGGCGTCATCGTGCCGATGATTCTGGACTAATCGAAAAGCGTTTAGATGCGATGGCTGGGCAGGCCTCAGCCTCGCAATTTCAACTCCTCTGGCGAACTTTGAGCCTTAGTCGCCCGGGAATTGATTTGCGCTGAATCATTGTTCGAAGCCATGGTTGATTTGTTTATAAAGGGTGACTTGCTTAGAAACCGAAAATTTCGAGAAGCCGTGTTTCAGGCACTGGTGGTGTCGGCTACTGCGGCTATCTTAATTGCGATGGTGATGAACACTCGGGCGGCTCTGGAAGCGCAGAGTTTGACCACCGGGTTTGGCTTTCTGCAACGCTCCACCGGCTGGGATTTTTCGTTTTCGGTGCTGCCTTACACCATCAGCGACACTTATAGCCGCACACTTTGGATCGGCGCCCTCAACACCTTGTTGCTCGGAACTCTCGGCATTACGTTGGCCACGGTTGTTGGCATCATCATCGGTCTGATTCGGACTTCGCACAATTATCTGTTGTCGCTGCTCGGCACCATCTACGTCGAAACCTTTCGTAATCTGCCATTAATATTGCAGGCTATTTTCTGGTACGCCATTCTCACGCACCTGCCTCGGCCGCGCGCTGCTATATCAATCGGCGATGCGGTTTTTATCACCGGTCGAGGTTTCTATTTTCCAGTGCTAAACATCGAGCTGTTGGCCGTTTTCGTGATGGCCCTATTGGCGCTCGGTTGGGCTGTGTTGCAACCCTGGTTGCGCAATCGGATGAACCATTCGCCGCAGTATCATCAGCTCAGAAAAGCGGGTTGGATGTTGCTGCCATTGGTGTTCATCTTCATCGGCTATGCCGCTCGCATTCCGCAGACCCCATTGATTGATCTACCCGCGTTGCGCGGCCTGAACTTTGTCGGCGGCATGCGGCTGCCGCCTGAGTTGCTCGCACTGGTGGTGGCGATTGCGCTCTATGGCGGGGCTTACATTGGTGAGGTGATGCGCGCCGGTTTGATGTCAGTGCCGCGCGGTCAGATCGAAGCCGGTTTCGTCAACGGCTTGAGTCGCGCGCAAATATTTCGCCACATTCGAATGCCGTTGGCGATCCGCGCGGTGCTGCCATCGCTGACCAATCAATATGTGCAGTTGATGAAAGCCACCACCATCGGCATTGTCGTCGGGTTCTCCGACTTCTTCATGATTGTCTCTACCTCGATCAATCAAAGTGGCCAAACCTTGGAATTGTTGGCGATCTTGATGGGCGGCTTTTTGATTATTAATTTGAGCATTGCCTACCTAATGAACACCATCAATCGGAAGATAGCGATCAAGGGTTATGAGGTGAAAAGCTAGCCTGATGAATGCCACCACTAGCTTACTTACTCCGCCAAAGGCCTCGCTCACGGAGCGAATCAAGGTCAATTTATTCGGCAGTCTAATGGACAGCGGAATCACGATCTTTTGCAGCTTACTGCTGGTCTATTTGCTCGCGAACGCGATCGACTGGGTGTTTTTGTCGAGTGTCTGGGCGGCCGAGGATGAACCTTTGTGCCGCGAAAGCAGCGGCGCTTGCTGGTCGGTGATCGATGCCCGCCATCGAATCATTTTCTTCGGATTGTTTCCCTATGATGAACATTGGCGCTCGACCCTCGCCTGTCTAGTGATGATTGCGACCGTCGTCGCATCTTGTTTCCCGTGGTTTTGGAGTGGGCTCAAACTCAGCCTGTTGTGGTTGAGCGGCTTTGGCATTTTCTACGTTTTGATGCATGGCGGAATACTCGGCCTCAGCGTGGTCACCCCCGAACGATGGGGTGGTTTGGCGTTGACGATTTTTATTTTTGCCGCCGTGTCGATCATTGGAATGCCACTATCGATTCTGCTGGCGCTAGGCCGACGTTCAAAACTCATCGTCATCGCTCGAATGGTCGGCCTGTTTATCGACTTCTTTCGTTCATTGCCATTGCTCACCATTTTGTTCGCGGCGGCAGTGATCACGCCTTTTCTATTGCCCGGCTGGTTAAACGGCGACAAGCTTTATCGGGTGATTGCGGGGTTTGCGATTTTCTTCGCCTGTTATCAAGCAGAAAACATTCGCGCCGGGCTGCAGGCGATTCCGAGTGGTCAAGATGAGGCGGGCTTGACCCTGGGTTTGAACTACTGGCAGCGGGTGACGCGAATTCAATTGCCGCAGGCGTTTCGCAATGCATTGCCGGCGATGGTGAATCAGTTTGTGATTACCTTTAAAGAAACCTCGATTGTCACTATTGTTGGTTTTTTTGAAGTCTTGGCTTCGGCGGCAGCAGCCTACGGCACCGGTGAGTGGACGGTGCATTACATCGAGGTTTATGTTTTCGTTGGTATGATTTATTTTATTTTCGTCTTTTCACTGTCCCGATACGGCGCGTATCTGGAAAAGAAACTGAGAGTGGGTCATGGCTGAACGAACACGTGGCGAGACACCGGCGGTCAAGATGACCGCAGTGAACAAATGGTTCGATGATTTTCATGTGCTGAAAAATATCGATCTGGAAGTGGCTGACGGTGAAAAAATCGTCATTTGTGGGCCGTCGGGTTCGGGCAAGTCGACCCTGATTCGCTGCATTTGTAAATTGGAAGATCATCAGCGAGGCAGCATTAATGTGCTCGGCACCGAACTCGATGACGATGTCGCACATATCGATGAAATCAGGCGAGAGGTGGGCATGGTGTTTCAGCAGTTTAATCTGTTCCCGCACATGACGGTGATGGAAAACTGCACCTTGGCGTTAAACTTAGTGCGGCGCATGTCACGCAACGAAGCGGTAGAAATTGCGACCGGTTTTTTGCAGAAGGTGCGAATTCCAGAGCAAGCGAATAAATACCCCGGCGAACTCTCTGGCGGCCAGCAGCAGCGCGTGGCAATCGCCCGCTCACTCTGCATGAATCCCGAAATTCTATTGTTCGATGAACCCACCTCGGCGCTTGACCCAGAGATGATTTCGGAAGTGCTGGATGTCATGGTTTCGCTCGCTGAAGAAGGCATGACGATGATTTGTGTAACCCACGAAATGGGCTTTGCGCGCCGCGTGGCCGACCGCGTGATTTTTATGGATCAAGGTGAAATTGTGGAACAGAATGACCCAGCCAGTTTTTTTGACCACCCTAGCAGTGATCGAACCAAGCTGTTTCTAAGCCAAATTTTGCAGCATTAGCGATGACCAAAAAACAACCCAATGTAGTGCTTTTCATGGTGGACCAACTGACCGCATTTGCGCTCAGTGCCTACGGTAACCAGGTTTGTAAGACGCCGAATTTGGACCAGTTCGCGGCCAATGCCTGTGTCTTTGAAAATGCGTACACGCCTTACCCTTTGTGTGCACCCGCTCGTTTCTCGATGATGTCGGGGCAATTGCCCTCGCGAATTGCTGCCTATGACAACGGTGCCGAGTTGCCAGCGTCGGTGCCGACCATCGCTCATCATTTGCGCGCGGCTGGCTATTACACCTGTCTTTCAGGGAAAATGCATTTTGTCGGGCCGGATCAATTTCACGGCTTCGAAGAGCGATTGACCACCGAAATTTATCCCGCCGATTTCTCCTGGACCCCTACCACCGATTACGGTGATGTGTCGATCGACGATGAGCGGCGCTATGCCGCCGGGGTTTCGACGATGGACACCGTGTTTGATGCCGGGCCAATGGCGCGCAGCATGCAAATCGACTATGACGAAGACGTTGCACATAATGCAGTTCGAGAGATCTATCGAATCGCTCGGTCGGAAGATCAACGGCCATTTTTTCTGACCGTTTCATTGACCCATCCGCACGATCCTTATGTCATCACTGAAGACTATTGGGATCGCTACACAAACCAGGAGATTGATCCACCGCGCGTCGGTTTTATTCCGCTTGAGGCGCGTGACCCACATTCACGCTCGCTCTATTTTCACTATGGGCAAGACAAAGTCGAAGTCACCGACGAGGCTTATCGCAATGCACGGCGCGGCTATTACGGCATGGTTTCCTACATCGATGAGCTATTCGGCAAACTGCAAAACGCGCTGGAAACGGCCGGTTTCGCCGATAATACGATTGTCTTATTCACTTCGGACCACGGCGACATGCTGGGTGAACGCGGCATGTGGTTCAAGAAAACGCTGTTCGAACCGGCGGTTCGAATTCCATTGTTGATTTCCGTGCCAGGCGGTTCCGGTCTGCGGCTTGATTCACCCACCAGCTTGCAAGACCTGCTGCCAACCTTGCTAGAACTAACCGACACGCCGAATCCAAACGCTGGCCAGCCGAGTTTGGGCGAATCGCTGGTGCCGGCGATGAAGGGTGCCGAAAACAGTGAGCGGCCGATTTTTGTCGAACATATCGATGGCGGCACGGTGGCACCACGGGTGATGGTCCGTCGAGGCGATTACAAATACGTCTATTCGCGCGCCTATCCACCTCAGTTATACAACTTGCGGCTAGATCCGAATGAGCTAGAAAACCTCAGTGATCAAAAAGCGACGGATGATATCGAACAAGAGTTGCGGCAATTAATTGAAGCACAATGGGACCTCGACGCGCTTGGCCTGCAAGTGGCGGCCAATCAAGCCGATAGACGGCTGGTTGAAAATGCCCTAAGTCAGGGGCGGGTGGAAGATTGGAACTTTCAACCTCGCGCGCAAATTCATAACACTCGCTACGTGCGCCGGGGTGATGCCTTTCCTGATGTTGAGCGTCGTGGTTATTTGGTTAAATCAAAAAAATAGTTCGACA
>RCNB010003025.1_pt1 | contig 10122 bp, 7 predicted proteins | sample 2041321 | NCBI WGS metagenome assembly RCNB01 (sample SAMN09708232, study PRJNA481090) | Marine sediment metagenome, whole genome shotgun sequencing project.
GAGTAATGAAACTTCATAAAAATATTGATAAGAATAAAATACTAGATGTATGCAAAAGTTTTGTTGGAGATGTTTCTCAGATTCCACCAGTTAGATCTGCAGTAAAAAGAGTAAGAAGAAAAAGAAGTATCTATTATTTTGAGGTCATTCAGATTAAAGAGAAGAATGTTCTATTTCGTGTTGGATGTGAAGCAGGTACTTACGTGAGAACATTATGCGTTGATATCGGTAGAAAATTAAAATGTGGTGCTCATCTTGCAGAACTTAGACGTACAAGGGTGGGAAATCTAAGAGAAGAAGATATGGTAATACTACATGATGTAAAGGATGCATATGTTTTTTGGAAGGAAGAAGGAGATGAAAAAGAGTTCCGTTCAAAGATTCTTCCAATGGAACGGATGATGGATCATATTCCAAAAGTTGTTATTCGTGACTCTGCGGTAGATGCGATTTGTCATGGTGCAAGTCTGGCCATACCTGGAGTGGTGGAGATTGATACGGATATTAAGAAGGGAGATATGGTTGCAGTTTTAACCTTGAAAGGAGAGGGTGTTGCATTAGTAAATGCTTTACTTTCTACGGAGGACATCATTCAAAAAGATACTGGGATGTGTGCTAATATTGAAAGAGTTTTGATGAATAAGGGAACATATCCTTCTATCTGGAAAAAGTCTAAAAGGTGAGGTTTATTCCCTGTATTTGCTTTTTGCCGAGGTGGCCCAGCCTGGTACGGCGCGAGACTGGAAATCTCGTGAGGCATTGCCTCTCAGGAGTTCGAATCTCCTCCTCGGCGTTACATTCGATTAAGCTAAATAATCTAATAGTTTTAATTCGAGGAAGTATCAAAGATTAATGCCAGTATTTTAAGCTCGATCAGTAATATTTTCGTTTAATTACAGTGAAATTTTTCCTTTAAGTACATGTCGTAGTTGCATACCTAAAAAAGAATAATGATTTAACTTATAAGTGACATTAAGAAAGAAAAAATGTCAAATAAAAAATATGATACACTAATTATTGGAGCGGGGATATCAGGACTTGCTTGTGCTAGACAACTTGATAAGTATGATCAAGATTTTTTAATTATAAGTAAAGATATTGGTGGACGTATTCTTACTTCAGATGATAAAACTGTTAATTATGGTGCTTTTTTTGTCTGCTCCGATTATAAAAATGTCTTAAAATATGTTACTTTGAAATCAAGAATAAGATTGAGAGATTTTTGTTTTCATGAAAATAAAAATGCATATGTTCTTTTTGAAACTAAACTCATAAGTTATCTATCTCAATTTATAAAGACATATAAATTACTATATAAATTTAGAAAAAAATTACGATTATTAAGGAAAAATTCTGAGATTATTTCTCAGAAAAAAGCTATTGAAAATGATTCTTTTTTACATGATTTATATATGCAAAAAGCATCAGATTTTATCAAAGAGAATAGAATTGTTACAGGAACAGATATGTATCTCTCAAAAGCCTTGTATTCTACAACTTTTTCTGAGGTTACTGAAATGAACGCCTTTAGTTTTTTACAATTTTTATTACCTCTTGTAACACCAATTTATACATTTACATTTGAAAAAGAAAAAATGATTAAACCATTTCAAGATAAAATAAAAATTGGAAGTGTAACAGATATTAAATTTAAGGAGAATAAGTATAAAATCATAACTGATAACGATATATTATATTCAAAAAATATTGTTTTGGCAACAGATATTTTCTGGTCTAAAGATTTTGCAGGTGTTAAAAAAGCAAACTCATCAGTAAATACAAATATGCTACATATAAAAGGCATTGCAAAAAAAGAAATATCATGGAAAAACTATCAGTTATTTTCACCACCTGGGAATATTCAAGCAATTGCTAATTTAAAAGATGGTACTTATCTTTTATATTATAAAAATGAATATCCATCTTTAAAAAATTATTTTAAAAAATTTCAGATTATCGATCATAAACTCTGGAGTCCTGCAGGTACCATTAATGGCCACAATCTTATAGAAAGTAATAGAGGCAATAACATGTATCTTATTGGTGACTGTAATGTTGCAGGTTTGGAGGAAACTTACATAACTGGATTATTTAGTGCTAATCAAATTATCCAATCTCGTTAGAATCTGTATTTTTCTTCCATTTTATACATTTATAAGTACTGAAATAGCAATATAATATCATAAATCACTGATGGATGTAAATAATATAGATCAAAATCCTTTGATTATTTTCATGGAATTTAAAAAAGTTGTAGAAATTCCCCATCATTCATATGATAGTCAATGAAAAATTATAGAAGGTTTCAATTAAGATTATTTTACTGTTCTTTCAATACCGTGTCAATCCTTGTTTTTAAATCCCTCATGTCAAAAGGCTTCTCAATATGATTATTATCACCTGAAAAATCAGAGGCTCCTTCAAATTTATCTTTCCAGGCAGTAAGAAACATCAAAGGAATATCTTTCCATAAATGATTTTCTTTCAATTTATTCGATAGTTCTCTGCCGCTCATTCCTTTCATCCTTGTTTCCGATATTATTAGATCTGGTATTTCACCATTGTTTAGCATTTCAAGACATTGTTCACTACTACCAGCACCAATGATCTCGAATTCTTCATCAAGGTTCTCCAATACAATTTTAGCTGCGAATATTTGGTCAGGTTCATTGTCCACTACCATAATTTTTTTCATATACCTATTTCACCTCTGCATATTTCATATCACTATTATTTCATCAAGGGAAATCATTTCTTACTCTTCCTCATTCAAGACTGTGTCTATTCTTTTCTTCAAATCTTCCAATTCAAAAGGTTTTTCGATGTAGTCCTCTCCAAACCATCCACCAACTTCTTTTGAATCTGCATCTGTTGCACCTGTAAGAAAGATTATTGGAATATCATTATAAGGTGAATCCTTCTTTTTTAATCTGTCATGAACTGTCCAGCCGCTCATCCTTGGCATCATAAGATCTAAAAGTATAAGATCTGGAATCTGCCCATCTTTCAGCAGTTCAAAGCAGTGTTCACCACTATTGGCTCCTATGAATTTATATTTACCATCAAGTTCTAATCCTATTTTAGCAGTGAATATCTGGTCAGGTTCATCATCTACCATCATTATCTTTTTCATAGTCCTATTTCACCTCTGCAATCATTATATTTCAACCAACTAACATCTAATCATTATTTCTAATATCTGCTTTTTTAGAAGGCGCAGGAAGAGTAAAAAACACAGTTGTGCCTTTTCCTTCTCCTTCACTTTCAGCCCAAATTTTTCCACCATGTTTTTCAACAATACGCTTACATATTGGCAGTCCAAGACCACTACTATCAAAGTCATGACGTGACAAATCTGCCTTGTAGAATTCATCAAATATTTGACCAAGTTGCTCCTCAGTTATACCTATGCCAGTATCCTTTATAGAAACAGTAATGAAATCCTTATCATATTTAGTATCAATTGTGATAGTGCCGCCATCTGGACTATATTTAACAGAATTAGTAATGAGATTATCAAATAATTCCGTAAGTTTAAGTTTATCTGTCTTGATAACGATGTCATTATCAATATTGTTCTCGATCTCTATATTATTCCCCTCAAATAGAGGGCCATTCCTTTCTATAATTTTGTTAAGTTCATTCAACAGATTTGTTTCTTCAATATTCAACTTCACATTTGGGGAATTAAGTCTCCCAAGTTCAATTGTATTAACCACTAGATTCTTCATATGATTAGCATTCCTATTCAGTACCTCAAGCATTTGTTTTGATTTCGCATCGGTTTCCTTTTTCTCCAAAAGAGGGAGTAAGTTTATGAGTGGACCCAATGGATTTTTAAGATCATGGCCAAGCTGTCCAATAAACTCGTCTTTCTGTTTCAGGAGTCGTTTTATTTCATCGGTTCTTTCATCTACTTTTTGTTCTAGCCCCTCATTAATCGTCTCAAGCATTTTATGAGTATCTTGTAATTCTTTATTTTTTACATTCAAATCTCTTGTGATATGAGACATAGCAAGTTTATTTTTTTCTAATTTCTCGATATTGTTTTTAAGAATATCTCTTGATTTTTCTAGTTCTATTGTTCGTTCATTGACCTTTTTTTCAAGGTTTTGACTGTAGTCTTGTAACTCATTCCTTGATCTTTTCAAATCATTTTTCATCGTTCTAAAAGTAGATGCAAGTTCCCCCACCTCATCGTTTGAATGAACGTCAATATTTACATCTAAATTTCCAGTTCCAATGTCTTTAGCAATATTTCTTAATTTGATGATTGGTTTTGAGATAGATCGTGAGATAAAATAACCAAATAATAAACTGATTACTGCTACAAGTATTGACGACAATATTATCATGTTCCAGAGATTATAAATTGAGCCAAATATATCATTTGCATCGTATTCCATTATTAAAGTCCAATCTAAACCATCTAAATCCATTATAGTTTCTGAGCGTGAATAAGCAATTAATTTATCCCCCTCACCATATTCACTATCACTTATTATTAAATAGGAATCTTCTTTTCCAGAGTGATCAATTAAAAAATTCAATATATTTGATCTATCTTCTAAAAATACAAATTCTTTCGTTGAGTAGATCAATCTTCCATTACTATCTAATAAAAAGCAATTCATTGATTCAAATTCATCGTTTTCTTGAACCAATCTAGAATACCCTAGAAGGCGATTTATCTCTTCGATATTCCAAACGGCTTTGAATATGCCAATAAAATCTCCGTTTTCATCTTCAATTCTAATCGAAATATCTATAGAATAAATATTTGAACTATCATCAAAATCAACGTTTCCAATATACAATCCATCTTGTCTACTGTTTTGCCACCATTCTTCATCTGCTTGATAATAATCAGATGTTCTTATTGTTTGACCAATATTTACTCCATACTTATTCGTTATAAATAGCTCACCAAATAAACTGTAATTGTATTTATTTTCGTAAAACCCGATATTTCCTTTTAATCTTTTAGAAATATTGTTATTCAATATGTTCTCCATAAAAGAAGTGGTCTCGTTTTCTGGTGTGGTAATCCATTCCATGTTCTTTTCGTAAATATAATCATAAATATCTTGGTCTGTATCAAATGTATCAAATTCTTGATTTGATTCTATAATACGTTTCTGAAATCCATAGTTATGATCATCAATTTGAAGTTGAAATGATTCAACTCTATTATATATAAGACTATCAATTTCATCCATTGTTTGACTTACTAATGATAAACTTTCATCTCCAATATTTCTTTGCAATAATTCACGATTATTAACTGCAGAGAAAAAACCAACATTTAGAATTAGTATAATAATAATCAAAAAACTTGCGACTAATTTTCTATATATTGAGAAGGAGCCCGTTATCATTAGTTTATGTCTAACAATTGCATATGCAATTATTATCGCCGTGATTGTTGTTAATATAGATGTCAACGGAATCATCTTTATTCCAATTACGACAGGAATAATCTGTGTCGCGATTCCGCCTATAAGTGGAACAGATACAGCAATTATAAGAAGTTTTGTTTGAGTTTTTTCTTTTTTTGATATAGATTTTGGAAAGTATCTAAAGCATAAGAGAAAACCAATAATAACATATAAAACTAAATAAAGAGTGTAAGGAATATACAGTTCTCCACGCACAATGTAATATCCCCACCAGATAGGTATTGCGGATTTTGATATAATATTTGTTGTAAGGTCTGTTAACACAAAAAATAAGACTGGCAGATATAAAATTACAAGATACATTTTATTTAAGATGAATTGATTTTTTGTAAAGATCATAAAGAAATGGAGTAAAAAAGCAACAGTAAGACAGGCACCAATCAGTGCAAAATGGTTCCAAAATAATGCCAAATCAGTTGACGTGGATATAAAAGTGAAAAAATCACCTAAACACCAAATCACCAGCGCTAATTCAAAAAGAATGAAGAGTTTGTTAAGTTTGTTCTCAAGGCCATTATAATATATATAGCAACACATTGATATATTCGTAAAAACAGCAATTAACGGCAAAAGAGAAAAAACATTCATTCAATTACCCAATACATTACATATACTTTCTTCATATGTTCACTTTCAATTATTAAACATCTTATCTCTCTAAATATTAATCATACTCAGAAGTATCATATCTAGAGTTCTCACCAAGTTTTTTACAAAGCTCGTTTACTTCTTTTTCCAAATTTATCATTTTAATTTCTCTATCAATTGCAACTTCATGGAAAGTTTCAAGTTCTTCTAATTTCTGTTTTAATTTTTCTTCTGTTTTTTTCCTGTCATTTATATCAAGTGATACATTTGCAAAAAATATCGGTTTATCAGTCAGAACATCTTTTATCATAAATGTCTGAGCTTGAACATCAGTTATTTTACCTGTTTTTATGTTTTTATACTGTAATTCTCCTTCCCATTTACCCTTTTTTAAAATAGATGGAAGCACTGTATTTTTTACCTTTAATTGTAGTTCATCAGGTATAACATCCAAAATAAAGTGTTTGTGGACTTCATCTGGATTTATTCCAAGTATTTTCCCACCAGCTTCATTTAAAAATATCATTTTTCCATCAAGAGTGGCAAGATTCACAAGTTCACTGCTATGTTCTATAACTGATGCTAATTTTTGTAAATTTTCCTCCGATTTCTTCTTACCTGTAATATCTCTTACATATTCGATAACACCTAAAATGTTACCATTTTCATCTTTCAGCGGATATGAAGAAAGATTGAGCCACCCTTCTGTTTTTCCTTCGTAAGGAAAAGGAACAGTTTCAGTTTGAGTTTTTCCTGATTCCATAGCCGAAATTGAAGGACACCAAGGACACACAGATTCTCGTTGTTGATAAGCTTTATAGCATTTTTTCCCAATTAAATTCATACTTTCCGGATACTTATCTTTCATGAATTGATTGACTCTAATTATATTGAAATTCTTATCAAGTATGCTGATTCCGTCAGTAATAGCATCAAAAACATTTTGAAGGAAATTTTCATTAAATCGTATATTGTTATCGATTTTTCCATTATCAGCAATATCTTTATGTACTGCAAAAACACCATTTTCAACAGAGCCGATTGTTTCTTCCGTTAAACCCTCAAATGATTCCTCTGGTAACTTCTCAAGAATCTCCACCTTTTCATTATTTCCATGACTTTTTAACTTTCCTAATTTTTCCTCTTCCATCAATCTCTTTACAATTTCAGGTTTATACAACATTCAACTCACCAAATACTAACCCATCTTTTAACAAACAGGATAATTCCCTTCTATGATCTATGTAAATAATTTTTTTCTCACCAATATACAATTAAATTGTATTACAATATAGGAAATTCCATTTTTAGTATATAATGTTACTGTGAAATAGATTCAACATTTCTCACAATATTGTCATATTGAGCTAATAATTACATTTTACTTAATCATAAACTAATCACATATACGATTCAAATCTTCTTTAAATTGATATTTGAAGTTTAATAAACCAACATATTAAAATTAGGATAGCTACAAGTATTACCAATGGTATTTTTTCTTTCTATACTACTCATAGACGGAGAGATTTTTTTATGGAAAAACTCTATCAAAAGATGTTAGATCCATATCATCCCAATCATCAAAATCATTTAAACCTCTGGAACCGTCAGAATAATCAACCATTTGATACATATATCCATAGTTCATCACGCTTCTGTATGGTCTCCATTTCCACCAGTTGATCTGGTAGAAATACATGGAATTTCGATCATCGACTCCTGGATTATTAATTTCAAGAGTATGTCCTGTTTCATGCATATATGCACTTGCATATACAATATCTCTATCTAGTAACATTTTATTTTTATTATATACATTTTCATGACCATTGCTTGTAATATAAAAACAATCAGATCCAAACATTGCACCTGCTGCTGAAGTGCTTCTGTGTATCAAAACACCATAATGAAATACACCACGCCGCCAATTATCTTCATCTCCATTCAGGAAATAATTATTATAGATTTGATCAAGTTCATTATCCTGTGGACCCCATGACATGTTTGTTATTTCATCAAATGGGATCATATCTGATTCCGAATTTTCCCAGCTACCATCATCAAGATGATATACGATATTATGTTTATCATATGCAGTTTGAAGTAATTCTTTTGATCCTTCAGGAAGAAGACTTGCAAGTTCCCCATTAGGACCTTCTTCCATCTGATCTAGTTCTACAAAGAGATCTTTACGGAAAGGATCAGAACCCCATTGTGATGTTAGATATTCCTCCATATTATTAAGCCCATCTTCGTCTTCATCTATATTTTCGTGATCATCCCATACAAATGGATTATATTTCCAGTCATGTATCCAAGTAAAATTTTCCCAGTCTATATTAAGAAAGTATCCCCATTTATATTCCCATTCTATAGGTATACCATCTTTATCAGCATCTTCACCAGTATTATCCAATGTTGGGTCAGTGTTAAAAACATTTATTTCAGTCCAATAAGGAATACCATCTCCATCGAAATCATTTTGATAGATATCAAACCATAGTTCACAATCTCTATCATTTTGATAAATACTATTATCGTCGCATCCATTTAACCGACCATAACCGCTTTGGTCAAAACCACCCCAAAGAGGATTTAACCAATCATCTCCACTCCAATGTCCAGTTTTTAAATTATATGACAGATCAATGTCGTAATTTTCATCAAGGAATCCATAGTTATCGCTAAGATCGCAAAGTCTATCCCCTTGTGAATTTGAATCCCAAAGCTGGATAGTGATATTGACAAATTCCTCATCATCAGGAACGTCAAGTGTCGCTGACCATTGAGGATCATAGACATATTTCTTATTTTCCCAGACAGGGCTAGTGAATTCATCATCATTAATGATAACTTTCACATAGAAATCAGGGTCACTAAATAGATCAATTTTATCAATTGGGAAAATGCCCAGATCAGTTTTTTCCAATGATCGAATCTGTTTAATTTCCAATGTTATAGAAAGATCAACCAAAGGATCGATATCATCGTTGACATTAATTCCTGTTACCAAGACACATGAATTTGTTATTATCATGATGATGGTTATTATTGAATATGTTTTATATTTCATAAACTAATCACCGACATAATTTTATTTATCTGACTAATCTAAGAGGAAAGATATTTAGATGTAAAGAATTGGGAATTTTTCGAAATTCCCTATTAGATGTTAAATTTGGAAAGGATTAAACAGATCTAACCTGTTTTCCAGGGATAATTAATCTAATTATCCAACTAATAATTTTTCCCAGAGTTCCAAATATTAGTCCAATAATTGTCCCTAATGTCCCTACGACTAAACCAAATATTGATCCGATGATTCCTACAACAAATCCAATCAGTGAAGCAATAAAACCTATTATTCTTCCGATAAACCCTATGGTTTTGCCAATTGTACCAAATATAAATCCCATAGTTTTACAAATTACTCTAAGGAACAGTTTAATTATTGACAGGATAATTGAAAAACAATGTGATTGAATACCATTTTCTTTAATTTCCTTACTTATTTCAGAGATATCTATTGACTGAATGTCCTCTATTATACGTGATTCATTTGCCTCTACTGCAGAATTGAATTCAACTGCTGAAATCGATGGCAACATAGATAATAGAAATACTGCCAACAAGCTTCCAAATATTATTTTTATTTTCATGATTTTATTCTCCATTACAATAAATATAATCATGAATTAATATATTAAACTTTGTCAAATACTTATTAAAATAAATAAAACAAATGTGATATTCATTCAAATCAATTTAATTTCCCATATTTTCAAAAAATGAAATGTTTACATTCTCCTCCAAATTTCACACCCTGTAAATAAATTCATCTTAAGAATATTATATATATGACATTTATATCTCCAGTCACAGAATAGTGTAACGGGTTCTGCTATAACATTTCTATTTTAAGTGGGAAACTTTACACTTATTCCCTCCCTTTAAAAATCAAGTTTTTTGTTGAAAGAAATTCAAGAAAGATATTTCACGATATTTGCTTCATAATTATACCAGCTAGATCGAGCTAATTTAATTACCTCGAAATATGTTTGAGGTATATATT
>RCNB010003272.1_pt1 | contig 10121 bp, 7 predicted proteins | sample 2041321 | NCBI WGS metagenome assembly RCNB01 (sample SAMN09708232, study PRJNA481090) | Marine sediment metagenome, whole genome shotgun sequencing project.
CAAAACTATACACTTCAAAATACTTCGGTCTTGTTCAAAGAAGTTTTAGACCCATCCCCCCAGACTTCTTTTTTACCAATTAAAACAGAACAAGATCAATTAGGATTCACGCATCAGAAACTTCAGCAATATTATAGCGGAGTTAAAGTTGAATTCGGAACATTAATTGTTCATAGCAAGAGTGATGCTGTCGAATCACTAAGTTCTGAATATTATCCGATTCAAGAATTTGATATAACTCCTGGAATTAATAATACGCAGGCATTCGCAAAAGCAGTAAGTCATATTGGTGCCCAAAAATATATGTGGGAATTTCCAGATGCTGCAAAAGAAATGAATAATTACGAAAAACCTGTTGGTGAATTAGTAATCCTACCTGATTTCAATAGCGGAAGGGGTGTAACAGATGTAAAATCATACAAACTGGCTTATAAATTCGACATGTTTGCTACAAACCCAATTAGTCGAGGGAATCTATATATAGATGCAAACAATGGTCGGGCGTTATTTTATAATGCAATTATTAAGCACGCAACTACTTTTGGTCATGTAGGGGAAGCTCCTGTTACAATCGAAACGGAAGCCGATTATTGTGCGAGAATCGAGGCAGAAGCGGCAATGACTTTGGTTAGTGGAACAGCAGATACCCGTTATAGCGGTTCTCAAACTATCGAAACGGCTCCTAGTGGTTCAAATTACATTTTAAGCGATGCAGGTAGAAAAGTGTACACCCGAGATGCTTTGAATCAAGCACCTGGAAATACCTACCCATATGTAAATAACTATTCTCAGTTTACCGATAATGATAATAACTGGACCACAGCAGAGCATAGCGCTAATAAAGATAACGCTGCACTTGATGCTCATTGGGGTGCCATGAAAACTTATGATTACTGGCAAAATGTTCACGGTCGAAATAGCTATGACAATGCGGGTACACAAATAAGAAGTTATGTGCACGTAGATAATAATTATGATAATGCATTTTGGAATGGAGCCGTTATGTCTTATGGAGATGGTTCTTCAAATGGAAATGAAGGAAATGGTTATTTTGATGCGTTGACTTCGATTGATGTTGCCGCTCACGAAATTGGACACGCCGTAACTGAATTTACAGCCAACCTTGCTTATCAAAGAGAATCGGGTGGACTAAATGAAGGTTTTTCGGATATCTGGGGTGCTGCTGTTGAGCATTTTGCTAAAGGAACGGGTACCGATGCTAATCCATCAGCTGAAGTATGGCTTATTGGTGATGAAATTGACAGACGAAGTGGTTCTGCTGCTTTACGCTCTATGAGTAATCCAACCTCTTTGGGTCAACCAGATACATATGGTGGAGCTAATTGGATAAATCCAAATTGTGGAACGCCAACAAATAATAATGATTATTGCGGTGTCCATACAAATTCTGGTGTTTTAAATCATTGGTTTTACAGAAGTGTAGTTGGTGGTTCAGGAACCAATGATATTGGTAGTTCTTTTAATGTTACTGGTATAGGTATGAGCAAATCGGCTCTTATTTCATTCAGATTGTTAAATGTTTACCTTTCTTCTAACTCAACCTTTGCAGATGCAAGAGTTGGAGCTATTCAAGCGGCGAAAGATCTTTATGGAGCTGGTGGCGCTGAAGAGCAGGCAGTTACCAATGCTTGGCATGCAGTTGGAGTAGGTGCTGCTTATGGTGCTCCTTCTAGCTACTGTACCTCAGCAAGTACAAATACAAATGACGAATATATTAGTCGAGTAGAATTGGGATCAATCGATAATGCATCGGGCGCACAATTCTATTCTGATTTTACTAGTCAGTCGACTGATCTAAACGAAGGACAGGCCTACACAATTACTGTAACCCCAACTTGGACGGGTACAGTTTATTCCGAAGGATATGCCGTTTGGATTGATTATAATGATGATCAAGATTTTGACGATGCAGGCGAACTTGTTTGGTCTAAAGCTGCTTCAACGAATACGCCAAATAGCGGATCGTTCACTGTGCCTACAGGAACAGCTGGTACGGCAACTCGAATGAGAGTTTCAATGAAGTACAATGGTGTACCAACAGCTTGTGAAACTTTCACTTATGGTGAGGTTGAGGACTATACAGTTAACTTAGGTGGTTCAACGGCCGATACACAGGCTCCAAGCAATCCAACGAGTTTAGCGGCTTCAAATATTACTCAAACTACAGTGGATCTTTCTTGGAATGCTTCTACGGACAATGTTGGTGTTACAGGCTATGATGTTTATCAAGGAGCTTCAAATTTAGGAACCGTAACTGGAACCTCTGCTCAAATAACAGGTCTTACGGCTTCAACATCTTATACTTTTAGTGTTCGAGCAAGGGATGCTGCGGGGAATGTTTCTGGTGCTAGTAATTCGGTAAATATAACAACGGATGCATCTTTAGATACACAGGCTCCGAGTAATCCAACAAGCTTAGCTGCTTCAAATATTGCTGAAACTACATTGGATCTTTCTTGGAATGCCTCTAGCGATAACGTTGGCGTTACTGGCTATGATGTATATCAAGGAGCTACAAATTTAGGAACTGTAGCAGGAACATCTACTCAAATAACTGGATTAACCGCTTCAACAGCTTATACTTTTAGTGTTCGAGCACGTGATGCTGCAGGAAATGTTTCAGGAGCTAGTAACGTTGTGAGTGTAACTACTACCGGAAGTGGTGGTGGTCCAACGGTATTGCACCAAGGATTCTTTGAGTCTGGATGGGATGGGTGGACAGATGGTGGAAGCGATTCCTACCGATATGCTGGATCACGTTCTTCGGAAGGTACGTATTCAATTCGACTAAGAGATAATACTAACTCGTCTACAATGACATTAGGGAACTTTGATGTTACCTCTTATAATTCAATAGATATCGAATTCTATTTTTATGCACGAAGCATGGAGAATAACGAAGATTTCTGGGTTCAATTCTATAATGGTTCAAGCTGGCTAACAGTTGCTAGTTATGCTAGAGGTACAGACTTCAATAACAATACGTTCTATACAGCGACAGTAAGTATAGATAGTGGTAGTTATAATTTCCCATCCAATGCACAGTTCCGTTTCAGAAATGACGCAAGTGGAAATAACGATCAAGTTTATATTGATGCTGTTACTATTACCGGAAATACAGGAGCTGCTTTCGCACCAACTATAAATTCAATAACTATTGTAGGTAATGGAATTCAGGGGCTTACAGGAGGCGATGATGACGAATTTGATTTTGAAGGTGACTTCTTTTTATATCCAAACCCAGCGGAGACTATGTTGAATGTTAAGATACTTGATGTTAGTGACAAGTTTACTTATAGAATTTTAAACATGCTTGGGCAAACAGTAAGAAATGGAAATTTATCTTCTACTTCAATTGATGTTCAAAATTTACAAAGTGGAGTATATTTTATTGAAATAAACGACGGAGAAGAACTTTCTACGCAACGCTTTATTAAGAAATAATTATTTTCCTTAATTCTAAAGAAAACCCGCCAAATGGCGGGTTTTTTTATTTGCGCAATGTTGAATTTTTTTACTACAACGCTTCTCCTACTTTAACATCACAACGATGTCCGGGTTGTCCATGTGCCGGATTTGGCGTGCCTTTTGGTAAAGCACTTCCTTTGTCAAGCACAACATCCGACATTTGGTCGTTAGTTTTTACCGGAGTTGGAGCTGAATCTAATGGCGCGCCCACAGAAATATCACAACGATGTCTGGGTTGCCCATGAGCAGGATTCAAAGCAACACCATCGACTGATTTAACAGGTGCCGCAGTCTTTTCAACCGGAGTAATTGTTTCGGCTTGAGTGTTAATGGTCTTATCATCTGTTTTGGGATTTTCTCTACAAGAATAGACAAAAAGTATACCTATGGAAAATAGAGCAAGTGAAATCTTTTTTGTGTTTTTTGAGTACATTTTCTTCAATTTTTATGTAAAAGTGCCAGAAATGTACAAAATTTTGACCATTCCAGTCTCTTTCCACATTTGAATGATTTGTATAAATTTTAAACTGAAAGAATCTCATCTTCGTTTAAGGTCTCTTCATTCCGAAGCCTTAAAATAATTTGAGCTACTGTAATTGTATCTTTTTCGCAGTATATAACAATACGGTCGATATCATTCTCTTCATAATATACATCTCTCACCTCACTCCCATCAATATCATCTTTAGGAGATGGAATGCCTAAAACATGAGCCATAAGTTTCAAGGAGGTAAAAGTCTTGTAATCACCAAATTTCCATAATTCTAAGGTGTCTAAATGTGGAACTTCCCAAGGCTTTTTTCCGAAGAGATTCAATTTAAAAGGAATATCAATCGAATTAATAATCATTCTTCGCGTGATATATGGGAAATCAAATTCCTTCCCATTATGAGCACATAAAATGTGATGAGGTCGGTTAAAATGTGATGCAAGTATGGATTTAAAATCGTTGAGAATTTTTATCTCATCGCCGTAAAAACTAGTTACTCTAAAGTTGCGTATGTCTCCAGTGATTTTAAAGAAACCCACCGAAATACACACAATTTTACCAAATTCGGCCCAGATTCCAGCGCGATCATAAAACTCATCCGGAGAGAAATCTTCTTTCCGTTGATACCTGGTTTTTTGTTCATATAAAACCTTGGCTGTATCATCTAAGTCATTAAAACTTGGGTGCTGTGGAACAGTTTCAATATCCAAAAAAAGGATATGTTCCAGATTAATTCTTTTAAGCATAATTTTGAAGTAATAAACGAGGAGTGGAAATATAAAATTACAAAAAAATTAAGAGCCCATCTGAATCATTTCATAAACCTCGTCAATATAAACATAGAATTCATCGGTAAACGGCTTTCCTGATCTTCCACCGCGCTGATGCCCAAGACGAACTATAATAAGATTGTCCTCTGGAATACTAATTACATATTGCCCTAGAATACCTCGCATTACAAAGATTTTTTTATTGAGATGATCGCTCAACCAAAATCCATATCCGTATTCGGGACTTTCTTTAAACCGCTGCCGAGTTGAGGTTGTAACAAAACTAGAATCTAATATTGAAACGGATTTCCAAGTTCCAGAATTAGAATATAATTTTCCGAAGCGAGCAAAATCACGAGCATTACTTGCGATACAACAATATGATTTTGCAAGACGATGTTCTGTATCATCTACTTGCCATAGGGCTTCGTTTTCAAAACCCATTGGCTCCCAAAAACTTACAGTTAAATATTTTGACAAGGACTTTCCGGTTGCTTTTTGAATTACCATCCCAAGTAATTGCGTATTTCCACTTAGATATTTATAGCTTTTACCGGGAGTCTCAATAACTTTTTGATTTAGTATGGTTTCGGATAAATTGTCATCGTAGTAAGAACGGGCTGTAACGCTAAACGGGCTTGTATAAGACTCATTCCAATCTAGTCCCGATGCCATAGATGAAAGATCACCGACGGTCATTCCACTTCCTGCATATTGTGGGTAGAAATCCCCAACAGGCTGGTCCAAATTAGTGATAAAACCATCTTTAATTGCTTTCCCTAATAAAGCGGAGGTAATACTTTTTGCCATCGAAAAGGAATTCGTTTGTGATTCTTTGCCATAGTTCTCGGCATATTTTTCATGCCAGATGCTATCATTCTTTATAATTAGAAAAGCGACCGTTCCTAATTCACTATTTATTTCTGAAAGCTTTTGCGTGGGTTCAACTTTGTTATAATCCTTATGAATTGACCAAGGTTGAGGATTTGAACTAGCTGGGATTTGCTCGTTTTCAAACGAAGGATGGTCGTCGATATAGGCTGTAGTGTGCCCCGTTAAATAAACAACACGAACCCCTTTTAATATGTAATCATAGTCGGTGAGGTACAGTAAAGCAATAATGAGAGCGATAATACCTATAAACCATTTGATAATTTTTTTCATTTTATGTCTTTAAAAAAGTGACTGTTGTTTTACGGGACTTTCATGTTCCAGAAGCCATTTTTTTCGGTGCAATCCACTTGCATATCCCGTTAAAGAGCCATCACTACCAATAACACGATGGCAAGGAATTACTATTGAAATTGGATTCTTACCATTGGCCGATGCTGCTGCGCGAATGACTTTTGGATTCCCCAATTGATTTGCCATTTGCTGGTAGGTCATAGTTTTACCAAATTGAATTTCTTGAAGCTGTTTCCAAACTCTTTTCTGAAAATCTGTTCCTTCCGGAGCTAATTTTATGTCAAATTGAGTTCTCTTTCCTTCGAAATATTCTTCAAACTGTTTTACGGTATCTTCAATTTCTCTTATTCCAACGCCATTCGCAGCTGGAAGTATTTGTTCTTTATCATTAAATTGGGCCGCGGTGAGTTGAAATTTTGAATTAAAATTAAGCGATATAATCCCAATTGGAGAGTCGATATAGGAGGTAAAATCACTTTTCATCTTCATCTTCATCAGATTTGTCGTGTAATTGAACACCCATTTTTTTGGCTCGAAGTTCCCAGTTTTTACGTGCTTGTAATTGCATATCTTCAATGGCATCACTTTCATCCATGATCTCTAGACCTAGTAATGTTTCTATTATATCTTCCATAGTCACGATACCTGTTGTATTTCCAAATTCATCGACGACTAAGGCGATATGTGAGCGTTGATTGATAAAGGTATTGAAGAGAACGGGAATAGGGGTGTCGTCCTGTATCACAGGAAGTTCTCTTTTAATCTCGCTTAAAGGTTTGTTACCATGGTCGTCAACGATTTCGGACAAAAGATCATCCCTTAGGATAAACCCGGTGATGTTATGACTTTTATCTTTATAAACAGGAATTCTTGAGAAATGTAAATCTTTATGGGTGTCATGAAATTCGCTCAGACTGATAGATTCATCTTCACTGGTTACAACAGGAAAAGGTGTCATTACATTTTTTGCAATTATTGATTTAAAAATCAGTAGGTTTTTTATAACAGCACTTTCATTTTCTTCAAAAACTCCTTCTTGCTCGGCCGCGTCGGTAATTGCCATGAATTCTTCTCTACTCATATTGTTTACATGTGCCGATTTACCAATGAGTTTAGTCGTTAAGGTAAGTAGCCAAAGTATTCCGGTATATTTCAGTGGGAGGATAATAATCTTTAGGAAAAGGGCGGTGAAACCTCCTAGTTTCTTCCAATAGGTAGCACCAATAGTTTTAGGAATTATTTCAGAAACAATTAAAATGAGTAAAGTCATAATTGCCGATACAATACCAACCATATTAACACCGAAAAACTCCACCTTATAAGGAAGCTTTTCTGCCTGTACACCAACTAGAATCGCTCCAACGGTATGCGCAATTGTATTTATTGTCAATATTGCAATAAGGGGTTGATCAATGTCTTTCTTAAAGTTTGTGAGCGTTTGAGCATACCCTTTTCCTTCTTTTGTTTTAATACTTAAAAATGTTGGGGTAAAACTTAATAGCGAGGCTTCTAGTATAGAACATAAAAAGGAAAAAAAAATGGAAAGTACAGCGTAAGCTATTAGGAGTGTCATTAAGATTTTTTTACAAGTTAAAACATTAGAAAAAAATATGTACTTAAAAGAACAGCGAATTTAGTCTCAAATGCCATTTGAAAGGAAATCACAGCACTTATTTTTATAATCGAATCAAAAAGACAATAAATATTATCTTTTATGTCCTCTATTACCAACCAACATATTTTGGAGGCTCAAGGTTTTTAAGGTTAATATATACAATTATTTGCCCTCGATGGTGCGTCACATGATCTTGTAATAAATTAAGAATCTGCAATTTACTTTTTGGCCCAGCAAAAAACTCAACAGTTTCCTTAAGTTCTTCTTTGGAGGCTTTTTTGATTATTTCTGAGCTTGCAGTGAAGGCCTCTTTCAGCAATTTAATAGTCTCTTCCTTTGAGATTGCAGGATCTGTTTTTGCTCGATTATACTCTTCCGAAGAGAAATAAGTTCCGCTTAGCCAATCCATATTCCCTTTTATATGTAGTAATTGCTCCTTAAAACTACGTTGTCTTTCTGTAGGTTTAAAGTCGTAAAACTGTTCTGGCATTAGTTCGGCCATAGCAATTAAGTAGTCTCTTGAGTTGTCCCATTTTTCCAGAAAGGCCTCCTTAGGGTCAGCCTGTTGTGAAAAACTAAAAGCGAAAATCAAAAGCGCAATTAAAAGGATAAACTTTTTCATAATTAAATCAAAACTTCCATTTAGATTTTGAAGTTTTAGGAGGAACTAAATTTACGAAATTAATTTCACTACGTCCTTTGCGAAATAGCTTGCTATAATCTGTGCGCCAGCTCTTTTAATTGCGATAATTTGCTCCATCATTACGGCGTCATGATCCAGCCAACCCCTTTCAGCAGCGGCTTTTAACATGGCATATTCTCCGCTCACTTGATAGACGGCAACAGGAACATCAACTACATTACGTATATCACGAACTATATCGAGATAGGCCAATCCAGGTTTTACCATGACGATATCTGCCCCTTCCTCAATATCCATTAGCGTCTCTTTTATTGCCTCGTTACGATTGGCAAAGTCCATCTGATAGGTTTGTTTGTTTTTTGGAACATCTTTTATATCAACAGGAGCCGAATCTAAAGCATCCCGAAATGGGCCATAAAATGCCGAAGCATATTTCGCACTATAACTCATAATACCGGTATCATGAAACCCCTCATCTTCAAGCAAACTTCGGATTTCAAAAATACGTCCGTCCATCATATCGCTTGGAGCAATAAAATCGGCTCCGGTTTTTGCGTGTGAAAGAGACATTTCGGCTAAAATCGCATTCGTGTCATCGTTGATTATTTTTCCTTCGGAAACGATCCCGTCGTGACCGTAGGCCGAATAAGGGTCTAGGGCAACGTCTGTCATAACAAGCATATCAGGAACAGCATTTTTAACTGTTTTAATAGCGCGTTGCATTAAACCATCAGGATTCAGGGCTTCTGAACCCGAATTATCTTTTAAATTATCTGGCACTTTCACAAATAATAAGACAGATTTAAGACCTAGGGACCATAGCTCTTTTACTTCCGAAGCTAATAAATCTAAACTATAGCGATAGTAGTTTGGCATAGACGGAATTTCGTCCTTTATCCCTTTGCCCTCAACAACAAACAGCGGTACTAAAAAATCATTTGGACTAATAATAGTTTCTCTTACGAGGCTTCTTATTGCTTCGGAGGTTCGTAATCGACGGTTTCTTCTAAGTGGATACATGCTATTTTGATTTTGTCTGGTCGAGCGCAGTCGAGACCCTTCGTTTATTCAGAGTATAAAAATACCTCTCGATTGCGCTCGAGGGGACATATCTATTTAAATCCAGTTTTTCGGATTTTGTAATACGTTAATTAACTTTTCTTCTTCACTTCCAGCTTCTGGATGATGATCATAAACCCACTGAACGTGTGGCGGCAAACTCATTAAAATACTTTCAATTCTTCCGTTTGTTTTTAAACCAAACAATGTTCCTTTGTCATGAACTAGGTTGAATTCAACGTAACGTCCGCGTCTTATTTCTTGCCAATTTCTATTTGCTTTTGAAACAGGCAGGTCTTTTCTTTTTTCAACAATGGGGACATATGCTTCCAGAAAACTATCGCCAACATCAGCAACAAAATCATACCAATCACTCATTTGCATGGTTTCAGAAACCGCTAAACGGTCGAAAAACAATCCTCCTATCCCACGACCCTCGTTACGATGTGTATTGTAAAAGTATTCGTCGCATTGTTTTTTATATTTCAGATAAAAATCGGGGTTATGGGAGGCTCTTTTACATACCGAATGAAAATGTTTTGCGTCTTCTTTAAATAGGTAGTAGGGAGTTAGGTCCTGTCCGCCTCCAAACCAACTATTTACAACGTCACCAGCCTCATTATAAAGTTCAAAATAACGCCAATTAGCATGCACTGTAGGTACAAATGGGTTTTTTGGGTGTAAAACTAGACTCAAACCACAGGCGAAGAAATCGGCGTCTTTAACTCCAAAATACTTCTGCATAGATTCTGGTAGTTCCCCATGAACTTCGCTAATATTTACCCCTCCTTTTTCGAAAACATTTCCGTTTTCGATTACCCGAGTTCTACCGCCACCACCTTCTGGGCGAACCCATTTATCCTCTCTAAA
>RCNB010006266.1_pt1 | contig 10121 bp, 8 predicted proteins | sample 2041321 | NCBI WGS metagenome assembly RCNB01 (sample SAMN09708232, study PRJNA481090) | Marine sediment metagenome, whole genome shotgun sequencing project.
GTTTCTTCAAAAATTACTTCTGAATCCCTTTTATCATTAACATCATTATTGGGGCACAATACAATTGCCTTGCAACCAATGGATAGTGAGAGATTAATTAATTTTTTTAATTCCTTTATAGCTTCAGGCAGAATTGCGCCTAAATTAAATTTTTGTAAGGCATTGATAGTTAATATTTCCATTCCGTATTTTTTTGAAAGTTCTTTCAATTGCCCAGGAGTATAGCCATCAATTATCTTTCCTCCGGAAAGGTCATTTCGCAGTTCGATTTTATTTAAATCCAAATCTTGAGCAAATTTGAAAAAATCTTCTAATTTTAATTTAGGATAAATAATTCTGTTAAGACTAATTTTTGATCTTTTAATCATCTTAGTTCTCCTTTTTTTATGTTTTGTAATCTACAATTTTCAATTATATTATTTTGTGATTTGGAAATTACTCTTGAGGTTCTACAAATTAGTATAGCATAGTCTTTTAGTAATTTCATTTTAAATATTGAAAAATTAATTAGCATTAAAGTAGAAATTATCTGCAAAAATTTAAAAACAATTATAAAAAAATCTTTGACAAGAGGGATTGTCTTATTATAAAATAAAATCACCTGCAATCGAATGCATAATTATAATATTGTTTTTATAATTATAAAATTTCACCGAAAACACTTTCTTATTTTTATCACCATTTTGAATTTTTGTTAATGAGCTTAAGCAAACCATCAATGAAAAAACTAAACGTGAATCCTCGAAAATTAGAAATCAAAAGAAGTAATTTAATCAAAATAAATCAAAGAAAAGAATTTCATAGGGTTTAAATTATGATAATGTAATCGTTCTCGCATCTTTTTTAAAGAACGAAAAAATTAGAATAAAAGTCTTGTCTATTGATCTTTTTGGTGTGAATTAAAATCAACTCCTGCTGAAAATGCGGTAAAAAAAATAATCCTGCGAAAATTAGAAAAGAATTTTATTGGTATTCTGTAGTACAAAAAATAAAGAATTTTTCTTGAAGAGGTAGGGAGTTGACGAAGGGGGGTGGGATAAAGAGAAGACGATTTTCCTTGATTATTTTAAAGTGCGAAAATATTTTTTTAGGAGGTAAAAAATGAAACGTATTTCGAAAACTAGTTTAATTATCTTTTTAGTTGTATCAATGTTTTTGGTTCTTTCACTGTCTTCTTTTGCAGTTGGAATAACAACAGTAGCAGAAGCAGCTGAAGCTGGAGCTTTCGAGGGTATTAAAATTAGATTCTTTACAGGCGGTGCTGAAGGCGATCCTTTTGGTACGATTGTTTATAATGGTGCCTTGGAAGCTGAAAAATATTTAGGTGTACAAGTAGAATATCTGTTTTCAGGTTGGGATAATGAAAAAATGATTAGCCAACTTCGAGATGCAGTTGCAGCAAGGCCTGATGGCATTGCAATGATGGGTCATCCGGGCAATGATGCAATAATGCCTCTTGCTGAGCAAGCATTTAAAGATGGGATTTTGATGACTTATCAGAATGTTGATGTTCCAGAAGTACGTGCAAAATTTGGTGGAGGGTATGTAGGTGCCGATCTAGTATCTCAAGGTAGAGCATTAGGTGAAGAGGCAATAAAATTATTTGATCTAAAAGCTGGGGATGGAGCTGCAGTATATGGTAATTGGGAAATGCCCGGACGTTACATTAGAGAAGAAGCAACTGCGATAGCTTTTGAAGATGCAGGATTAAAAGTAAGGAAAATATCCGTACCAACACCGGCAATATCAGATACTGAGTTACTTCTACCAGTTTTTACTGCTGATTTATTAGCTAATCCTGGAACTAAAGTGATCACTTTTGCAAACTCAACTAGTCTCGGAGCTTCACCAACCTATTTGGACGCTGCAGGAGTAAAACCAGGTGATGTGAAAATTATTGGTTTTGATAATAGTTCAGCTATTATGGATGCTTTTAGCAAGGGATATGTTCAGCTATCATCAGATCAGCAACCATATCTACAAGGTTTTATACCTGTTCTTAGCTTAGTTTTAACTAAAGCTTATGGCTTAAGTGCTATGAGCCTTGATACTGGTAAAGGTTTTATAACTGCAGAAAATTATAAGGATGTTGGAGCATTAGTTGAACTTGGATTAAGATAAAAAGATAAAGTTAGCGCTATAGATATCGTGATTAGATGAGTGCTTGAATTGCTCATCTAATCACGATAGAAATGTTTAAATTTTAATTATTTGTATAGATTTTTATAAGGAGAAAATGTCATTATCGAATGATGGATAAAAGATTTTTGAGAGATTTTATAAAGAAAAGGAAAATCGAAATCGCGGTTAGTTTAGTATTTTTTATAATAATGGGTGTATTTATTATAGCCAACCCAGTTGTTTTTCTAAATTATAGGTTATATATGGCAGTGTTTACTACACTCCCTATATTGTTTATTTTATCTACTTCAATGGTATTTGTGATAGCTAGTGGTGAAATTGATTTATCTTTCCCGTCAATAATCGGAATTTCAGCATGGGCCTTTGCAACTATAGCAAAAGCAGGTGTAAATCCATTTTTGGCATTAATTGTTGCCATAATGGTAGGTTCTTTTTGTGGACTCTTAAATAGTTTGCTAATAACAAATTTAGGGCTCTCTTCGTTAGTGCTAACCTTAGGCATGAATTTCCTTCTGAGAGGTCTTATCATGATTATTACTGGTGGAAAGGGAATTCCATTGGCATTTCTCAGAGATACTAAAATTTTTTCAATATTTACAGCTAAAATTGGCGTTTTTCCCGTTCAGATGCTGTGGGCCATTGGATTTATAACGATTAATTGGTTTTTATTTTACAGGCATAAGTTTGGAGGCCATGTATGTTATATTGGTGACAATTTAATGAGTGCAAGAGAGATGGGTATAAGTGTTAATAAGGTAATGGTTTCAACATTTGTATTAATGGGAGCAAGCTCTGGTTTTGTTGGAGTATTACTATGTTTAATAAATAATCAATTTTGGCCGACTACTGGAGATGGCTATTTGCTAATAGTATTAGCTGCAGTATTTTTAGGAGGGACTCCAACATGGGGAGGGGTCGGTACTATTTTTGGAGCAATTATGGGTTCGCTTATTTTAGGTTTTCTCGAAACAGGAATTATTTCATCTGGCTTAACGGGTTTTTATACAAAATTTTTCTTTGGTTTAATTCTCATTTTAGCGTTAATCAGTCATAGATTTTCAGGATTAAATAAAAAAGGGAAATAATATCTGGAAAGAATAAAAAAATATATTTACTATTTATTTTAAAAGACAAAAAAGGGATTTGTCTGGAATGGATAAGGTAATAATGAGTGAAAAAATGAACTTTTTAATGGAAGCAAAAGGTGTAAATAAATCTTTTGGAGGTATCAATGCATTAGAAGAGGCAAATCTGGAAATAGGATATAACGAAATAGTTGGACTTATTGGTGATAACGGAGCTGGGAAATCTACCTTAATAAAGATTTTAACAGGAGTACATAGTGCTGATAGCGGAGAATTATATTGGAAAGGCCAAAAGTTAAATAAATTAACAGTATCTTTAGCTAGAGATCTTGGAATAGTAACTGTTTTTCAAGATAGAGCTCTATCTGGTCAACATTCTATTTGGAGAAATATTTTTATGGGTAAAGAATTAACTAATAGATTGGGCTTTACAAATATAAGAAAAGAGAAAGAAGAAACATTAAAATTAATGAAAGGAATAATGGGCTTCACTTCTACTTCTGCCATTTCTCCTGATAATATTGTTGGAACTATGTCTGGAGGAGAACAGCAGGGTGTAGCAATTTCAAGAGCTCTTTATTTTGAAGCATCTCTTATTATCCTTGATGAGCCCACTAATGGACTTTCATTAACAGAAACACAGAAAGTATTTGATTTTGTTCAAGCTATTAAAAAAAAGAAAAAGTCTTGTATATTTATTACTCATAATTTATTTCATATATATCCGATAGCGGATAGAATTGTCATTGTTGATCGAGGGAAAATAGTTCAGAATTTAGTAAAAAACGAATTAACATTAGGTGAATTAGAGAAAAGAATGTTTGAAATTGCTGGCACTGATATTTTCAAGATAGAAAATACTAATTAAAAAATTAAAAGATATCTTTAAAAATATAGGCAAATTTTATATTTACTGAATTTAATTTATTGAAAGGAAATTTTATCTATTAAAAGATTAAAATATTCCATAAGACTATTTTTAAAAGTTATTTTATGAACTCAAAAGATTGGAAGGGAAATATTTAAATAAGGAGTATATAATATTATGCTTAACGCGACAGGTGTGTGGACAGGATGTAACCATCAGGATACATATAAATATGCTGCAGGTGAGGCCGGTCAGGTGTTTATTTCTGTCAAGGATAGAGAGGTGTTGCGAAAGTTGGCAGGATCAATTGCTGGTCTTGCATTAAAAGATAAGGAAAAAGAAAAAGTTAAGCTATGGTATAAACATAATTCTTTGAAACCCGAGCGCCCATTGATTTTCTGTGACCCCGAAAATGGTTGGAATGAGATAATTATTGAAAATATGCTGGAATGTAAAGGATTACTTGCTCGAAGGTGGGAGGTAGTTCTAAGAAAAGAATTATTCTGGGGAGAAGAAATTTTAGATGATAAGCCTATTGAAGCAAACTTTAAGATTAGTTATACATATACTGAAGATGATTGGGCTGGAGAAAGTAAATTAATTACAGGTGGAAAAGAAGGCGGGTCATATGTTTGGGATCCACCTATCAAGAGTTTAAAAGATTTAGACAAGATAAATACTCCTCAGATAAAAATCGATTATAAAACTACACAGGAAACGATAGAATTAGCGAAGGATGTTTTTCATGATTTACTTGAAGTTAGATTAGAAAGTATTTGGTGGTGGAGTTTAGGATTTACTTTAGATTTAGTAAAATTAGTTGGTCTCAGTGATATGCTTATGCTTTTTTATGACAACCCTGAATTTATACATAAAATCAATCATATAATAATGGAAGGTTACTTAAAAAAACTTGATTTTTTAGAGAAAAATAATCTGCTTTTTCTTAATAATAAAGGAACTTATGTGGGTTCTGGAGGCTTTGGATATACAGGAGAATTACCTGCAAAAGATTTTGATGGAACACATGTTAGACCAATTGATATATGGGGATTTGCTGAAAGCCAGGAAACTGTGTGTGTTTCTCCTGCTATGTTTGAAGAGTTTATATTTAAATATCAATTGCCGATTATTAAAAAATTTGGTCTTTCTTGCTATGGATGCTGCGAAGCAATGGAAAGCAGATGGCATATAATAAAAAAAATACCCAATCTAAGAAGAGTGTCTGTAAGCCCTTGGGCAGATAGAGAAAAAATGGTTCAGTTTTTAGAAGATAAATATATCTTTTCTATGAAACCTAACCCAGCGGATATTGCTGTATCCCAAATTAATAAAGACTATATAGAAAAAAAGATGGAAAAAGATCTAGAAATTACAAAAGGTTGTATTGTGGAGATAATTATGAAGGATAATCATACTATTGGAAAAAATCCTAGTAATCTTACTAATTGGGTTAGAATTGTAAGGAAGGCGATAGACAAGGTTTATAATTGAAGGAAATAGCTAAGTAAGCCGCTAAAAGGAGTTAATGATATCCAAAGTAATCAAATAGTCAATCATAGTATTATGAGAAAGATTAAAGATTAAATAAAATTTTATTTCACAAAAGAAGAGGAAAAATTATAATGGGGCTTTTACCAAAAGAGAGGGTTCTAAAAACAATTAATTTAAAAGAACCTGATGTAGTGCCAATTTATATAACAATTACTCCACAAGTTGCAGAGAAGCTTGGTAGGTATCTTGGAATGAATTCCTATTCACACGCAGATTCACCTCTAAGCGAGAATAGAATTTCTTTTACAGAGCTTTTGTTAAAACTTGGAAATGACATTGTTGGTATTGGAGCATGCTCTCCCAAGAATAACCCTACAAGAGAAGTTGAAAGTGGAATTTTAACGAATGAATGGAAAGTAAAATATAAAAAAATTGGCTATTATACAGAGATGATCGAGTATCCCCTCTCTAAATCCGAAACGGTATATGATATTGATAATTATGAGTTTCCAGACCCTTACGCTGATGGCAGATATGACCTTGCAAAAGAGATGGTCGAAAAATATAGCCATAAATATGCGATTTGTGGAGATTTGGAGTGTACTATTTTTGAAACATCATGGTATTTAATTGGAATGGAGAAATTCTTAATTGATCTTTCAATGAAAAAAGATTATGTATTTGCACTTATGGATCGAATCATGGAATACAATATAAAGATTGGCAAAGAACTTATAAAAATTGGAGCAGATATTATCTGGCTTGGAGATGATGTTGGGACTCAAAAGGGAATGTTAATATCTCCTGAATTATGGAGAGAGGCATTTAAAGAAAGAATGAGAAAAGTTATAGAGGAACTAAAAGATGTTAACCCTAATATTGGGATTGCATATCATTGTTGTGGCTCTTATGTCCCTATTATACCAGACTTAATTGAAATTGGAGTTAATATTTTAAATGCTCTTCAACCCACTGCAAAAGATATGGATTTAAAAAAGCTAAAGGATACTTATGGAAAAGAAGTATGCTTTTTCGGTGGCTTAGACATTCAAAAAATTTTACCTTTCGGAAACCTAGACGATATAGAGAATGAGGTTAAAAGGGTAATTTCTTCAGCTGCAAAAGGAGGTGGCTTAATTTTTGCTGGAGCTCATAATATTCAACCAGATATATCCGTAGAGAAAGTTGTAAAGCTTTTTCAATTTGCAAAAAGATATGGTGAATATCATATAAAAGTATAGTTTTTTATGTTTAAGTTTATTGATTTTTGAACTTTTATAGGTAAGATAATTAAAGAAGTTTAGGATTAAATTTTTACCAAATAGTATTATCACTGTAGATACTGTGCTTTATTTATAGCATAGCAAATAATTGAATTAATAAAATTTTATAAACTGAGAAAGGAACAAGATGCAAGGAAAAATGAAAGCAGCAAGGTAGGTTAAATAGGGATATATATCCTATATATTTACCCTAAATGCAGTAAATTCAATTCTATTAAAAAATATTGTAAAAAATCTTGTTAGCTAAAAGTTAAAAGTTAAAATCTTTGACAAGAAGAATTGATTTATTGTAAAATAAAATTAGCTGCAATCGAATGCATAATTATAATATTGTTATTATAATTATAAGATTTCACCGAAAACACTTTCTTATTTTTTCACCATTTTGAATTTTTGTTAACGAGCTTAGCAAGCCATCAATGAAAAAAACTAAATATGAATACTCGAAAGTTAGAAATCAAAAGAAGTAATGTAATCAAAATAAATCAAAGAAAAGAATTTCATAAGATTTAAATTATTCAAAGGCAATCGTTCACATTTAATATCTAAATTGTCAGGCCAATATTTGTGTTATTTGAATTAATTCTAATAATAAATGTAATTGCTTTGGTGCTAAAATGACTAAAATTCGGCTTTTTAAAAAATCAAAAAATTCCCTGCAGTCATACCTAAAAAGAGAAACTCTCCTTTAAATAAACAGGGAACTAACCAGAGGAGGTGAGATATAAAAAGAAAATTTTTCTTAAGTATAAGTGTATTTAAAATTTACAAATTTTTTAGGAGGTAAAAAATGAAAAATAATTTAAAAAGTCGATTAACTTTCTTGTTTATGCTTTTATGTTTAACTGTATTCCTTTCAGGAATAATTATTACAGCAGCTGCACAAACAATTGATTTGCAGACAACCAGCTGGGACGAGATAGTTGCTGCTGCTAAGGAGGAAGGACAAGTAACGTTCTATGCCTGTTATTTCCCGGACTACTTTACAGAAGCATCCCGGGATTTTGAGAGTCAATACGGCATTAAAGTCAAATTGATTGTCGGGAATTTGGATGCTAACTTCAATAAAGCCATATCGGAAAAGGACCGTGACGTTGGGACCATCGACGTACTGGTTACTGGTGGACAGTGGGTGAAGAACGCTATGGATCTGGGTCTGTTTTATGGACCTATGAAAGAGGTGATACCTGATGCAGACAAGCTGACTCCCTCTATCTGGGAGGTTCAGGAGGGTGTATTGACCAAAGGATATCTCACTCCTTTGCATAGAAACCAGACAGGTATTCTCTATGACCCAGAACGAGTTTCCAATCCGCCCCAGACTTGGGCTGAACTCGAAGCGTGGATAGATGCCAACCCCAAGAAATTCGGTTTCAACGATCCTTCAAAAGGTGGTTCCGGTCAATCCTTCGTTCACACGTTGATCAGTCAAACCACCGGAGGTTTGGATAAGTACAAGGGCGATACCGAGGTAGTTCCAGAGAAGGTGGCGAATTGGAATCTGGCTTGGGAATGGGTGAATTCCCGCAAGGACAAACTGACCTTCACCGTATCAAACAATGACTCCATCGTTAGAATCAATGACGGAGAGATGGCCATGACCTTCGGTTGGGATGATAATGTCACGGATATGATGAATAAAGGCAACATCTTTACTAGAGCGAAGATGTATATTCCACAGATGGGGGCAGCCGGTGGTGGAGATACACTGGGTATACTGAAGAACGCACCGAACAAAGCCGCTGCAGCGCTTTTCATCTATCATTTGACCACAAAAGAACAGCAGCTTAAGAAGTTCGAGATAGTAGGTGCATATCCCTCAAGAATTGATATCCCTCTTGAAGGAACGCTGTTGACCGAAGAAGATAGAGCGAATAATGCGATTTCATGGTTCCCAGCACCTTACAAAGCCTACATGATTGCCGAGTTTGTCAAGAATGTGTTAATGAAATAAGGAGCGCGCTAGTCGGATCTTATTGAAATAGTAAAGACGAAAGCGAGAGGGTGAAGATTGAGCGGAAGTTCACTCTTCACAAGTGCAAGTGCGGGCTGGAGGTGTCTCATCCCCAGCCCGCGGGCAGAGACCGTCTATAGCCTGGAACAAAGTTGTGCCAAAAACTTTAATTTTATACAAATGGGGGAAATCTTGTGTCAAAGCTGAGAATTAAAAACCTAACGAAAAGATTCAATGAAGTCCTTGCTGTGGATAACCTAAGCTTAGAAGTGGCTGATGGTGAATTTGTCACCTTACTAGGCCCTTCAGGTTGTGGGAAGACAACAACTCTGAGAGCCATTGCAGGATTCTGCTATCCTGACGAGGGCGAGATCTTTTTTGGAGACAAGATCATGAACAATATTTCCCCAAATAAACGGAATACAGCGATGTGTTTCCAATCCTATGCCCTGTTTCCCCATATGTCCGTCTGGGACAACATAAGCTTTGGGTTGAAAATGCAGAAGATTTCACGACAGGAACAGAAGAAGAAGATCTCACGAGTGCTGAGGATGTTAGGAATTGAGGGTTTGGAAAAACGTAAACCCGGGCAGTTGTCAGGAGGACAGCAACAACGGGTTGCTCTGGCAAGAGCTATCGTGACAGAGCCTCAAGTTCTTCTTTTTGATGAACCGCTTTCTAATCTGGATGCTAAGTTACGTGTACAGGTACGGGTTGAGATACGGGAAATGCAAAAAAGGCTGGGAATAACAACCATATATGTGACCCATGACCAGGATGAGGCCCTGGCGATATCAGATAGGATTGTCGTCATGGACCGGGGTCATGTTGAACAGTTAGGAGATCCCTACACGATTTACCGAAACCCTGAAACCAGTTTTGTAGCTGGATTTATCGGTCTGGCGAATATCTATGAAGGGACAATAGTAGCCAGAGATGGCAGCCGGTATACCGTGGAAGCTCCTTTTGGAAAGGTTGTAATCGTCTCTGATGACCGGAAGATACCTGAAGCGAGTAAAGCAGTGAAGTTCGTCTGGCGACCCGAGGATATGAAGATCTATACCCGGGGGGCACCGAATAGAATCAAAGGGAAAATACTACAGGCTGTATTTATGGGGAATATTACGGATATCTTCATGGATGTTCAGGGAAACAAGATACGTGCCCAGATTGATGAATCCAGGAAACTCATAGCGGGAGACGTCATAGAGTTCAGTATTCCTGAAGATGCCTTCAGCATCTTGAGAGGGTAAAAGATGAAAAACAAAGAGATTTCACCCATGAATATACTGATG
>RCNB010008901.1_pt1 | contig 10120 bp, 10 predicted proteins | sample 2041321 | NCBI WGS metagenome assembly RCNB01 (sample SAMN09708232, study PRJNA481090) | Marine sediment metagenome, whole genome shotgun sequencing project.
TTGACCGCTGCGGATTCCTTTGTGATGTTTGCGACGGTGACCTCGGACTCATACTTGCTCGCGGCCTGCACAAATTGCGCCGCGGGCCGGGCATGAAGCCCCACAGAATGGTTGATGGTGAGACGGATACTTTGCATTAATGAATCTCCAAAGTGGTAATCTGACTGTACACATCACGAGCTTTTTGCAGAGAAGGAATTTAATCGTCCCATGCAATGGATCTGGAGCTGGGAGTGCGGTTTATTTCCCAAGAATCTCGAATTCATGCGTGATATCTGCTTTTCCAGAGAGGGTTGCGGCTACTGAGCAATACTTAGTTATGGAAAGTTCGATGGCTTGCTCGACTGCTTTGTCCGTCAAATCAGACCCAGACACATCAAATTTAAGATGAATTTTTCGGTATGGCCATGGCGGGTCGGGCTCTTGTTCGCCATGGACTGTGATTTCTAAACCGTCGAGCTGCAAGCGTTTCTTTTGCAGGATGCCCACAACATCATACGCGCTGCAGGAAGCCAGCGCGATAAGCAACAATTGTGAGGGGCTCACTCCGGTGTTGTTCGCTTCGTCGTGGGAGGAGATCACGATGGAATGGTTTCCGCTATCCGTGCCGATGAATTGTCGGTTTCCTGTCCATTTAACTTGAACACTTTTATTTTTCATAGTTGAAATGTCCCTCTACTTATCTGCTGACAAGCGGTTCATGAGATTCTAACCATTAGTTCTCTATATACAAGACCCTGACCGATTGCCCAAAAGAGTATGGATCACGGGATGCACGCTTCAGGGATTGGTCGTGTTCTCTCCGGTTGATAGTAGAGCCAACCATTTCGAGCGGACTTCCAGCAATTCCTCGCCGGCATCACATTTTAAGCCAGGGGTAGCCACTATAGGCTAGATCAATGGTTATTTTGAATGGCTGACGGCCAGAGATGTGGTTCTACAATCGCATGGCGGATGCGTATTTAGTGAGTACGCTGGATATACGATCCTCAACCCAGGATTGAGGAGCGGCGGGCAAAGTGCCGTCGCGTACTTTAATGTACTGAGTTGGCAAATATTGGCTGAGGAGACTTAAAGGGATCTCGGCCGATGCCAGATTATCAAACAATTTTCTCACCGCGTTGATCACTTCCGGGTCAGGCCAATAATAACGAATACGATCACTCATGCTGAAGCGCCTGGAGAAAGCTATGGCAGAGTCGGAGCCGGTGTAATACTCCTGCCAGTATTTGGGATTTTTACACATGACACGATCGACAACGGCGCTTACATCTGAAGGATCAGTGATGGCCGATGTGCTGGCGATCTGTCGTTCAATCTGTTCAAGGGCGTAAATGGCTTCACGGTATGCGAATGTTAGCTCGGGGCCAACTTTAAGAATTGCGAAGTGGTCAGCAACCATCTCCTTCAGTGAACTGGGCATCTGGTAATCTGTGGAATGGGCTTCAAAGACTAATCGATTATCACTCTTAATAAATTGACGCAGGCCTATGGTTTTAGATGGGTCATAATTGTGGATGGTTTGATCCCCAAAATCGACGCCTGCTTCTACGACGACGGCGACAACACGATCCCAAGCTGATTCCAACCCCCTCTCGAGAAATGCGCCCTGAGTGAGTTGGATAGTTTCATCGACATCGTCTACAGAAGTGATAGCAAGTTTTTCCTCGGATGTAGGTAAGCCACCCGGTAAGGGGACTTCGGATCCTATAACATACAAAGGTTTGTTCGTTGACACTTTTTTCTCGACCGTGGCTTGCTCAGCGGCCAAACATAGCGTGGCAGCACGCTCGGCAATAAGTTTCGTATGAAGCGGTTGAGTAGGGTCATCGTCCCCACAGTGCATGCTGGTATCCAGATGGATTTTCCTATACCCCGCTTGGACATAATCTTCGACCATCTCACTGGCTTTCTGCATGGCAATCTTTGCTGGGAGATCACGCCATGGATAAGGACCCAGGTGATCGCCGCCCATGAGCAAGCGATGCTTTGGGAGTGAATACCTCTGGCAAAGATCCAAGGTGGATCTAGAAAACTGGGAGGGTGTCATTCCCGTATATCCACCATATTGATTGACCTGATTGGAAGTGGATTCGATGAGCAGTGGATATCCCACCATAGCAGCATGTTTGATTGTTGTCTCCAAGACAACAGGATGAGCAGAGCAAACCGCGAAAATCCCTTGAGGGTTTCCGTGCTTGTGTTCTGAGAGGATTTCCAGAAATGTGCTTTCTTCTTGGTTTCCCATAGTCCTCACTAGATGATGGAAATCGCCGATCCTGATTAGTACTCTAGATACCAATTTTGATAGGAATGATCCGTGTCTCGTGGGTAATAGACCTGCCAGGGTTGACCGTGTTCGAGGGCGATCTGCTGGAGTTCAATCAAACGCTTGGTTGCATCATCCATCAGCCATTTCTTGCGATCATCGGGCTTCATTGAAATTCCCTCTTGCCAGACTGATCTTCCGGCAATGTATCCAGAAGCACCTGCCAGGCAAGCAATGTGGACTTGTTTGGTGAACGTGGAAAAATCGACGCCTGCACTTAGAACGGCCCATGGACATTTTGCAGCCCTGGTGATGGCTTGGCATGCTGCATGCCAATGGTCTTTATTTTTATCATGGAGGACATCAACCGGGAATTCGAGCTTCAAGACATCTGCCTTGAGACTGCTAAGCTTCTCGGCGGTCCGCGTGATGAGCTCTGGCTTAAGTTTGGCGAAAGCTTCGGAAGCCTTTTCGACGGAAGGGTTAATGCTATAGGAGACAACCTCAAGAAAGAGGGCAATATCGTGTAAATGGCATTCCTGCACGATATCTCTTATCAGAAGCTCTTGTCCTTCCGCCACGGGGCCTGCATCCGGATGGTAATAGATTAGGAGTTTAACAGCATCTGCGCCCATCTTTTTGATCTTCTCAACTCCCCAATCCGGAAGGACTGAGGAGGTCCTGGCCGAGGGCTTTCCTGAATAGCCTGTCTCCTCTACGGCGACCAACAGACCTGTCTGTGCTGGCAAGACATCGTTCGCGATCGCCTGTGGCGCGCCATATAGGGGGTCGAGCAAGATAGCACTTGCCTGGTTGGCGAGTCGTGAAATCACATCAAGCTTCGCGCCGACGATTTCGCGATAAGGAATTGGTTTCGTAGGGGTTGCACCGAGCATCTTCTCGAAAGATTGTCGGTGGTCGAAAGCTAGAATTGTAAAGAGACCTTCCGGTGTTGATGTAGATACCAGACCCCGTCTCTTTCCTATCGTTAGTTTTCGGTATTCTCTCATCAATAAAGTTTCATTTCCTCCCTAGTTCAATCAAAGCTTCCAGCAGCTCCTGGCTTTTAGCGGTTTCATAGCCGTTTGTCAACGGGACTTGGTCCTTATGTATGCAATCGAGAAAATGCTCGATCTCTGCGTGGAACCCCCGCTCCACTAGGTGGGAACTCCAACTGCCACCCTCACCGTTGCTGGAGATCCTTTCACCGTCCTCCCGGGTTACCCGGAGCTCGTTGAACATCTTTAATCCTATACTGGTATTTGCGCCATGGATGGATACTTTCTCTAGCCAATTGCCTGATTCGCGGCTGGCTAACAGTATGGCATGACCACCGGTTTCCGTCCTGAGGCAGCTAACTGCGCTGAGAAATTCGCCATTCGATGAGTGGACTGATGTTTGAACGGGTTGAAGCTCACCACAGAAGTACCGGAGCAGGTCAATTTGATGAATCAAATCCTCGGAGTATGTCTCCTCATATCCACGCTGTTGAACCATCGGCCTATGTTTTTCAATGACGCACATCCGAATATCTGCTCCGGATATCAACGGCTTGGCTTTCTCTACCAGAGGAGCATACCTGCGGTTGAGGCCGACCATGAATATCCGTCTTTGTTCATCGGCAAGCTTTGCCAATTCAAGCGTAGCTTTGGATGAAGTGGTCGCCGGTTTTTCAACGAAGACATGGATCTTCTTCTTCAAGAGCCACTTACAGATTTCGAAATGTGATTCGGCTGGAGTTAGCACAAACGCAGCGGCTATGCTTTGATCGCCTAAGGCTTCCATGTTTGTGAATGTTGGAATTTCCGGCCAGTGTTCCTTGGTGCGCTTAAGAGAGGAAGTTGACCGGCTAAACACACCTTTGAGGTGAAGATTTGGCCAGCTTGTGAGAAGCGGCAGGTAAGCTTTCTGTGCGATATATCCACTGCCGAATATCCCGACGCGTAGGGGGTTCATGGAAGACACAATTCTTTGATCTCCACCGGATCGTTGAAGAGGAAATCTGGATTAAGTGCCAGCAGGTCATGGGCATCGTTCCTTCCCCACAATGCAGCGCCCGAAAGAACCCCTGAGCGTTTCCCTGCTATGATGTCGTAATGGGTATCTCCTACAAATAGCGTATGCTCTTTAGTGACCTGCATGATGCCCATAGCTTTCTCGAGCGATTCAGGATGTGGTTTCGGATGCAAGATGTCATCTGCAGACACCCATACCTGGATTATGTCATCCAGAGGGAAATAGGCACGAACATGATCTACCTCAAGGGCAGCCTGAGAGGTAACCACGGCAAGTTGGATCTGCGCGTTATCAAGCGCTCGAAGGGTTTCGAGTGTGCCCGGGTATAGATTAGATCGATCGCGATAGTAATTTTCTAATTCAACCACTTCTAGCAACAAGCTGTCAACTTGCTCGGGGTCTATATAAGAGAGGATCTGGCGGGTTGGCATCCCTCGGAAGCTTTGGCTGATCTCGTCCGAAAATTCTTCTCGATTATGTCTTAGTAAAAGGTCTTCCAGGGCCAGGCGAGCGGTTTCCTTGCTGGCGATCAAGGTGCCATCCAGGTCGAAAATTACAGCTTTAATCTTGCGCTTGCGAAGTACTCTATCATCCATAGGGTTGGTCGCCCTTAAGCATCTGGCATGCTGACTGCAGTTCTTCGCACAATCGGCGAACTTTGTCCTCGGATACCACGCCCGTTCTTGTCTCGGGAGTTCTCACTCCGGAACCCGTGTGTACGTTACAGATCCCTGTTGAAGTAACAACCTCCGCCACGTTGCTAATTCGGATCCCGCCGGCAAGGAACAATTCGATGCGCCCGGAAGTCTGCTCGACATATGTCTTTAATTTTGTTTGATTCTGGGTCGTAATCCCTTGTGTCCCCTGGCCTCCTGAAGTTCGTATACTTTTGATTCCCAGTTCGATGAGAAGTTCCAGTGTAGAGACAGGGTCAGGAGTTGACTCCCATGCTAAATGGAAATGGAGGTCGAGCTCTCCAGCCGCGTCCTTAAGTGCGTGTATGGCGTCAATGTCGAGTTCATTGTCCGGGGTGAGACAGCCAATCAGGAGGCCATCAACGCCCAAGGATCCGGCTCGGCGGATATCGGAAACCATAATGGCTAGATCTGTCTTCGAGTAGACGAAAGATCTCGCATGAGGGCGGACCATCGAAAGAACTTTGCAGGGCACGCTTGAGCGGATCTCCGCCAGCATGCCTGCCGTCGGCGTCAATCCGTATTCAAGGTAATCACACTTTACCTCAACCTGGTCAGCCCCTCCCTTATGTGCAGCTACTGCATCTTCAACTGTCTCGACTACGACTTCAAGCATCGCATGCATCATCACACGTAGAAAACGCGATCGCCATACTCATCCCATAGCTTTTGGTTCCACTCTTCGCCACCGTCGACATTTGCAGCAACGTAGACTGGAGGTGTGACACCTCTAGCGAGACATTCCTCGATGGTCGCAGAAACAAGTGCATGTAGCAGGGCATTGCTGGTGACGCCAGATGCAGGGGAAAACTTTTGAGGCATATCATCCGCCTCAAGAATTGCATCACCCTTGGTGGCTTTATTATCGAGCACCACATCTGCGAATTCATATCAACGTTTTCTGTATATTCCCGGGAGGTAACACCAATCACGGTTATCCCCCGATTTTTCGCGGATTGGGCCATTTCGATCGGAACGGCATTGCGGCCGGAAACCGAGACGAGGATGAGCACATCACCCTCTTCAATAGGGGTGTTGTCAAGAATTACATCGGCGAAGCCGGGCAGGCGTTCCATGGCGGATGTTATGGTGGCTGGTTGAACTTCAAGAGAGCCAATCCCCGGTCCATAGATCGGATTTATCAGCATTAACCCTCCAGCTCTATAGACCAAATCCTGTATTGGCAGGGATGAATGGGTGCAGCCAAAACCGAAAATGCGCTTCCCGTTTACAATCGCGTCGGCCAGAATCTTTGCTGCTTCGTTTACTACTGGACCTTCTTCATCTCGAATCTTCTGTAAGAGTCCTATGACACCGTCCAGGTATTCCTCAAAAAAACTTTTCATGATAATCGTCTCCTCGTAAATCAACTCCCCGGCTACGAAGACCAAACGCGGCACAATATCGGCATCGAAGCACACCACGTCAGCTATTGCACCAGGTTTTAAAACGCCCACTTGTCCATTCCATCCCATTGCTTCTGCCGGGACAGAAGTAGCCATTGGGAGAACATCCTTGAATGGAAGTGAGGTGAAGTCCATGGTGTTTCTTATTGCTGCGTCGAGAGTGAGCGTACTGCCAGCTAAGCTCCCGGAGGGGATGCGGGCAATGGATCGCTCAACGCGAACTAATTGTCCTCCAAGATCATATTCCCCATCTTCGAGACCCGTTGCTCGCATGGAATCGGATATCAATATCGTTTTGTTGATGCCCTTTGCTTTGATGATCAATTGAATGATTGCGGGGTGAAGGTGCACTCCATCAGCGATAACCTGCGCATAGATTCGATCATCGGTGAGTACGCTGCCAGCAGTTCCGGGGCGGCGGTGATGGATGCCTAACATGCCGTTGAAAGTATGGGTAGCCTGCCGCAGGCCGCGGTCTGCTGCGGCTTGCATGACATCATAGGTCGCACCACTATGACCGACGGCGAACTCGAGGCCATGCCGCTGCCCAGCATCAATCAACTCCATTACGCCGTCGATTTCAGGGGCGACGGTCATCAATTTCACCAGTTTATGCTCGATCCAGGCCAGATATTCTTCCGGGTCAGCTTTGCGGATAAACGCCTCTGTCTGTGCTCCGCGATGAGCCGGATTAAGATAAGGGCCTTCGAGGTGAATGCCGGCAATCCTGGCTCCCTTAGCCCCGGGAATCAGGCTTTCGATATTGTTTATCGCACTCTGGATTTTTTGTCGGGATGCTGTAATCGTCGTCGGAAGGTAGCTCGTGACTCCGTGCCGGGTCAAGAATTCAGCGAGGCCATCCATGGCCTCGGGTGTGGCATCCATGGTGTCGTGGCCATCGGCGCCATGGGTATGGATATCGATCAAACCGGGAGTAACCCACAACCCTGAAGCATCTATTCGCTGAGTATCTGTCTCCTCAAGTAGATGATCGGGGACAACGGCAGAGATATCATCACCCTTGATAATTAAGGTATGTTCGGTGAGTTGTTCGAGAGGCGTGAGAATTGTTCCGCCAACCAGTGAAATACTCATGATGTTGGGTAAATTTGGAAAGGGGAGGGAGATTGATTTACCCTCCCCTTTGCTAAAGTAGGGTTGATTTATGCGCCGAAGACCTTAGCAACCACCCAAATGAGGATGCCAGGAACGATCGCATCGGGAACGGTAAATCCAAGATCTATGGCTCCCATCGCATTGAGGTCGCCGAAAACCATGAACTTGTATGCGAAGCTGATCATGAACCAGCCCACAAAACCCCAGATAAAGCCACCAGCCCAAGCGCCGCGTTTGCCGCCTGTGGCGTTGCCGAATATTGCGCCGGCGCCACTGGCGAAGAAGGCTGCGATCATGCTGGGGAGGGGTACTGGCCACCCGATTAGTGCAAGCACGACCATACCGAGAACTTGCCCAATTGTTCCAGAGATTAATCCGATGATGAGCGATTTTGGAGCGAACGGAAAAATCACCGGGACATCCAGGGCCGGCTTTGCGCCGGGGATGAGTTTGTCTGCGACACCCTTGAACGCAGGCACGATCTCCGCGATCAGCATTCTTACACCTTGAAGTAGGACAAGAACGCCTGCGGTGAAGCCAAGAGCCTGCAGTAGAGTGTAGACGAACCAGTTCTGGCCGCCACTGATAGTCTCTTCCACGCCGCCGATACCGATCTGGATGATCGCAAGGACGACGGCCACGAATGCTGTGATGATCATGATGAGCGAGATAGATACAGCCATGTCTCGGAAGAAGCTCATGGAGTCCGACATCTCTGTGTCTTCAGCCGAATCCTCGGGATTGCCAATCAGCTTTCCGACCCAAGCGCACACCATATTCAGTAGTGTCTGTCCATGACCGAAAGCAATATCGTCATTGCCAACGATTTTACGCATCACTGGTTGAGCCAATGCTGGCGCCAAAGTCATATAGAGGCCATCAACGATCGAGGCTAAAACCACGGTCCACAACAGGGATAGGCCAAAGGAGTGGAACAGAATGGCAAATGCGCCTGCATGGATCCAGATCATATGGCCTGTTAGATAGACGAACTTAAACTTCGTGAATCTGGCCAGCAAAAGGTGGAAAGCATATCCAAACAACATGGTCCAGGCAATGGCTGCACCTATGTTTCCGACATTAGCATCCTGCACCGCTCCTACAACGGCTTCATCGAAGGTTACAAAGGTAGTAAAACCTCCCGCGGGTATGCCTGCCTCGAACATGGATTGTATGGGGATAATGGCACCGATCAGCGCACCAATACCCACGCTCATGATCAGCAACCCCAGTACTGTTTTTATGGTCCCTGTGACGACATCCACAGCAGGTTTACGTTGGATGAGTAAACCTATGAGAGCTATAAGCCCTAGAATCACAGCAGGCAACTGGACGAGCTCTAGAATTATCTTAAAGAATTCCATTTCGATATTCTCCTTTGTTCAAGCTTAGATCGGATTAATAACACTTTTACAACGTTCTTGAGTTCTTTTGTTGAGCGCCTCCTCTGAACCTGGTCTATCCATCCAGTGAATTTACGGCCGTGAGAATCTTCTCTTTTATCTCTGCTTTGTCTACCAGGTTCTTTATCAAGACAATAATGGCAGAGCTATCTTTCAGGTGTGATTTCATATCCGTAGGGGCAACGACAATATCCGCACGTTGACCTTTGAAAGACCCCAGATCCCAGGGGACGATCTGGTAACCTGTCATCCCCTCTTGTTTGAGGATGTCGTCAATCGTCAGTTTCAACAACATGCTGGTTCCGAAACCCATCCCGCAAAGTGTCGCTATGATCATTTCCGCTCCTTCATTCTGTGTTGTTTGTTTCGAAATCCCGGATGGCATCGAGTAACTGGGCGTTGCTTTTTGCCGTTCGCACCTTTCTCATTAACCCATCATCGCTGAGAAAAACTGATATCTCCTTCAAGGCAGTAATGTGGCGGTCTTTGTCAGAAGCCGAGAAAGCAAGCAAGATATCGACAGGGTCATTTTCCGAGCTGCCAAATGTGACCGGCTTCTTAAGTGTCACAAGTGAAAAACCGGTTTGAATTACGCCATCCTCGGGACGCGCATGAGGCATGGCAATCCCCGGGGCGATCACGCTGTAGGGCCCTAGTTCTCGTAAAGTCTTCTTCATAGCATCGATATATCGAGCTTCAACAAGATTGGCCTGTACCATTACCGCCCCCGCTTCTTCGACGGCTTGCTCCCATGAAGAAACAAACACTTTCGCCTTGACCGTCCGTGCGTTGAGCGCATCCTTCAGGTGCACCTGCGGTTGAGCACTCATGCTAGCACTCGAGAACCACGACTGCAGAAAGGTTGTGGGGGTTGTCGGGATCGTGTCCGTTCGCAATAGCGCGCTCATAGGCAAGTAATTGCAGGATCGGCAAATACAACACGTCACCCAGCATGGCAAAATCATCAAAATCAATAGCGATAAAGTGATCTAGCTCTTTATAGGTTTCTTCAAATTCAACGGGACCAATGGCCATCACTTTGCTGCCGAGATCCTTCATGTCCTGAAGTACGCTAAGCTCATAAGGGTTTGGCTCCGGACTCATGAGGCCAATAACCAGGCTGTTCGCATCTACCATCGACATCGGACCGTGCCGGAATTCTAAGAAGTGATAGGCTTCTGCATAAGAAAGAGACATCTCCTTCATCTTCAACAT
>RCNB010003323.1_pt1 | contig 10119 bp, 10 predicted proteins | sample 2041321 | NCBI WGS metagenome assembly RCNB01 (sample SAMN09708232, study PRJNA481090) | Marine sediment metagenome, whole genome shotgun sequencing project.
AACCCAAATTGAAATTTGGAAAAATACTTCAAGAATTTCCGATAGTCAGTATTTTTTTCTGCTTGCGTCTTTGCTGGAAAGTGCCGATAGGATTGCTAACACTGCTTCAATTTATGGCGCATACTTAAAGCAGATTAAAGCTTCGGCAGCAAGGCCATTTGTTTTGGCCCCAGCAGATTTTCAGAAAACTAAGAACACTCATAAAGTGTTTCAACAGGACAGTAATATGTTGATAAGAGACATTCAAGGAGATATTTTATATTTAGACCCTCCGTATAATGCCCGGCAGTACGGTGCTAACTATCATTTGCTTAATACTATTGCAAAATATGATACCTTTGTGCCCAAGGGGAAAACTGGACAGCGTGACTATTATAAAAGCGAGTATTGCCGCAGAAGCAAAGTGCTGAAAACCTTTACTCAATTAATTGAGGATGCTCAATTCCGCTATGTTTTCTTGAGTTATAATAATGAAGGATTAATGTCGAGAGATGAAGTTAAAAGTGTTATGGAACGTTTTGGGAAATATCATTTAGAAAACTATAGGAGGTTTAAAGCAGATAATAATGAAAACCGAAATCATAAAGCATCAGAAACAAAGGAGTTTTTGCATATTTTAGAGAAACGATAAAAACAAACAATAAATAAATAAGAATATGTTTAGTGAGTTAGCCAATAAAATTTTTTCAGAAGTAATAGATACGTATCACCTAATTAATTCGGTTGATCAAGCTTTTTCAAACCCTTATCACAAGGACAATAATCTTCTCAAACATTTATTGTACAGAAAATCTTGGATTGATACAGTACAGTGGCATTACGAAGATATTATTCGCGATCCTAATATAGACCCTGTTGCTGCCCTTACATTAAAACGTCAAATTGATGCTTCCAATCAGGATCGCACAGATATGGTCGAATATATAGACAGCTATTTTTTAGAGAAATATAAAAATACCAAAGCTGATGATGATGCCACCATCAATACCGAAAGTCCGGCATGGGGAGTAGATCGTCTTTCAATTTTAGCTTTAAAGGTGTATCATATGAACGAAGAAGCTACAAGAGAAAATGCTTCAGACAAACACAGATCGGCGTGCCAAGTGAAGTTAAATATATTGCTCGAACAACGAGTTGATTTAAGCACAGCAATTGATCAATTATTAGAAGATATCGATAAGGGAACAAAATATATGAAGGTGTACAAACAAATGAAAATGTACAACGATGATGAATTGAATCCAGTTTTAAGGAGTGTAAAATGATGTACACTTCCCCTCTTTTCTAGAGGGAATAACAAATGAAACAACCTACCCACATACTCGTAATTCGGCTCTCTGCTCTTGGCGATGTTGCGATGACGGTGCCTGTTTTAAGGGTGGTTGCAAAAACCTATCCTGAACTCAAACTTACAGTGCTTTCGAGGGTATTTTACAAACCTCTTTTTGATGGGATTCCTAATATTAAATTCTTGGAAGCCGATGTTTATGGAGAACACAAGGGGATAGGATTACTGAAACTTGCGAAAGAAGCAAAAAAACTAGGAATCGACGCCGTTGCAGATTTACATTCAGTGATTCGTTCGAAAGTAATTACAAATTTCTTAGGATTTAGTGGAATTAAAACGGCTTCAATTGATAAAGGGCGGGCTGAAAAAAAGGAACTAACGAACGCCGAACATAGAAATTTTAAACCTTTAAAATCTACACACCAGAGATATGCCGATGTTTTCGAGAACTTGGCGCTTCCAATAGATTTACATACACATCAATTCCCAGAAAAGAAAAACTTGGGTCCAAATCTCAATGCATTGATTGGACCGGAACCCAAAAAACTAATCGGAATTGCTCCCTTTGCAGCTTTCAAGAGTAAAATGTATCCTTTGAATATGATGACGGAAGTAATTAAAAAGTTGGATGCAACGTCCAAATATCAAATCTTTTTGTTTGGCGGCGGCAAAGAAGAAAAGGAACTTCTTCAGGATATAGAAAATCAATTTGATAGTGTTACCTCGGTTGCCGATGTCTTTTCATTTGAAGAAGAATTGGCATTAATCTCCAATTTAGATATAATGCTTTCCATGGATAGCGGAAATGGACATTTGGCTGCCCTCTTTGGAATACCCACCATAACGCTTTGGGGGGTAACGCATCCTTACGCAGGTTTCACGCCATTTCAACAGCCTGAGGAAAATCAATTGTTAGCAAATCAAGAAGAGTATCCTTTAATTCCTACCTCCATTTATGGCAATAAGTTTCCGAAGGAATATGAAAGTGCAATTGCCACCATACCTCCTGATGCTGTCACAGACAGGCTTCTGAAAATAATTTAGTCTCTTTATTAGCTAGACGTCATCATAATCTACGGTCAAAGTTGCGCTGGTAGGATGCGCCTGACAAGTTAAAATTAGACCTTCAGCAATTTCGCTATCAGTTAAAATTTGATTTTTCCGCATTTCGGCTTTGCCCTCTTTGATTCTGGCGATGCAGGTACTACATATTCCTCCTTGGCAAGAATACGGAGCATCAATTTTATTCGCTAACGCAGCGTCTAATACTGATTTGTTTTGAGGCATTGTAAATGTTTCCGTTTCATCATCAACGACAATTGTTATTGTTGTATTACCGTCATGTGGTTGCACCAATAAATCACCTTCAGCAGTAGTAAAAAGTTCGTAATGAATTTGTTTGGTATTTACGTGATTTGCCTTCAGAGTTGAGGAGACAATATCGATCATTGTTTCGGGTCCGCAGAGGTAGAAATCATGGAAGTCGATGTCTTTAAAGTTATTTTTCAGAAGAAAATTTACCATTGCCCTGTCAATTCTTCCGAAGAGCGCATTCCCAACCTCTTCCCTACTATAGACATACTGTATCATCAAACGTTTAGGGTAGGTTTGCTGTAAATCTTGTAGTTCTTTTAGAAACATGGTTTCTTCCTCCGTCTGATTCCCATAAACCAAAGAAAAAGTACTGTTGGGCTCTTGCTCTAAAGCCGTTTGGACGATAGATAAAACAGGGGTAATTCCGCTACCAGCAACAAAGGCAGCATAATTTTTTGAGACCTGAGGGTTTGGATCTAAAATGAATTTTCCTCCGGGCATCATCACATCAAGTTTGTCACCAACTTGTAATTGTGAATTAGCAAATTCAGAAAAAACACCTCCTTTTACTTTTTTAATTCCAACTTTAAGAACGTTCCTTGTTGGATGACTGCAAATAGAATAGGCTCTTCTTATTTCATTTCCATTAGAATTGTGTCTAATAGTGATATATTGACCAGCCTTAAATAAAAATGTTTCTTTTAAATTTTCAGGGATTATAAAACTAATAGAAACAGAATTAGGGGTTTCTTGTTTTACTTCTGAAATAATTAATGGGTGAAATGTGCTCAAACTGTATAAATTTTTGGTAAAAATACGAAGGAAATTGTGTTTAATAGGTATTGAGGGGAGCATTCCTGTTGATTTTTTGAAGCAATAATCTACTAGTTAGAGAAAAGAAGTGTATTTTTACGGTTCTAACAGCGGTTTATATACTAAAGGCAAAGCTTTTGAGTTAGTATATCATATAAATTGAAAGAATTTTGAACGGCATCTATAAAATTTCATTCGTCTTACTCGCAATCGTGGTTTTAGTGGCGTGTGGGCGAAAAAAAAATAATTTTCTAAATAGAAATTCACACGCAGTCGCGGCAGAATTTAATGCGCTGTACAACGGAGGTTTGGCTTACGAAAAGGGAAAGGAAGAACTATCACTTACGTATCGCGATAATTTTTGGGAAATTCTACCAGTCGAACGGATTGAATTGAATGAAGAAAACATGCTTCCTGGAGAATCTAAAGATCCAAATTTTAATCGTGCTGAAGAAAAGGCCGTAAAGGCAATACAAAAACATGCTATTTATATAGACGGAACGGAATATAACCCTCAGATAGATGAGGCTTATTTACTGTTAGGAAAATCACGTTACTATGATTCTAGGTTTATTCCCGCGATGGATGCATTTAATTTTATTTTAGATAAATATCCTACGAGCAATAGTATCAATATTGCTAAAATTTGGAAGGCTAAGGCAAATATAAGATTAGAGAATGAAGAGGTTGCTTTAGAGAATCTTCAGAAAATGTTTAAAGAAGAAGAATTGGATGATGATGTATTGGCAGACGCTTCGGCTATTATTGCACAGGCATACATTAATTTAGACTCTTTGCCTGAGGCGCTACCTTTTATGAAATTGGCTTCCGAAAATGTACGAGATAATGAGCTTAAAGGAAGATATGGAATAATAAAAGGGCAATTATATAATCGCTTAGGTTATAAAGACAGTGCAAATATTGCATTCGATGAGGTGATTGATCTGAACCGTAAGTCGCCAAGAGTTTATATGATTGTGGCACATATCGCAAAAGCTAAAAACTTCAATTATGATGAAGAAGACCGCGTTGCGCTACTAGAATTGCTGTGGGATCTAGAAGATGATCGTGAAAATCGTCCATACCTTGATAAGATTTATAATCAGATGGGAGAGTATTATAGAAACATTGATAGTATAGATGTAGCTGTTACATACTACAATGCGTCAATTGAGTTTTTTACAGAAGATAAGGTCTTGCAAGCTGTTAACTATCAGACATTGGCAGAAATAAATTTTGATGCTGCAGAGTACAAAAGAGCAGGGGCTTACTACGATAGTACGCTTACTAATTTAGTCGAAAACACACGACAATGGAGGCGTATTACGAAGAAAAGAGAGAATCTTGATGACGTAATAAAATATGAAGATATTGCTACTATTAATGATAGCATCTTGCGACTTGTAAATATGACTGAGAGACAACAACTAGCTTTCTTCGAGGACTTTACGTCGAAACTTAAGTCTCAAGCAGTAGCGGATTCTATCGCAAATGTGAAGACGGAAGAAGGAATTGCAAATAACGAATTTTATAAAAAAAGTAAAAAAGGAGAAGCGACTCAACCTGGCGGCAAGTTTTATTTTTATAATTCTTCTACTGTTTCTTATGGTAAGCAAGAGTTTAGAAAAATATGGGGTGATAGGAAGTTAGAAGATAATTGGAGGGTTTCAAGTAAGAAAAGTAACCTGGAAAGTATAGACGACGTAGAAGCTGTTGATCAAATTCCGATTGCTGAAAATGCAAAGTTTAAGGTAGAAACATATATATCACGAATCCCAACAGATCAGGTCGTGATAGACAGCATTGCTAAAGACAGGAATTTTGCCTACTATCAATTAGGGTTAATTTATAAGGAAAAATTTAAAGAGTATAATCTTGCAGCGGATCGATTAGAGACATTGCTTTCTTATAGTCCGGAGGAACGTTTGATTTTACCTTCGAAGTATAATTTGTATAAGATCTATGGCGAACTAAATAACGAAGCATTAGCATTACAATACAAGAACGATATCTTAAGTAACCATAGTGATTCACGCTATGCCGAAATTTTAAGAAATCCAAACTCATCGCTTGCAACCGATGAATCAAGTCCAGAATTCAAGTATAAAAAATTGTACAAAGACTTTGAAGCATCTAAATATCAGCTAGTCATAGATACTTGTGATGAATACATTACTACATATAACGGAAATGATATTATTCCTAAATTAGAGTTATTGAAGGCTACAGCTTTGGGACGTCAACAAGGGTATGAAGTGTATAAAAAGGCCTTAAACTTTATTGCTCTTAATTACCCAAATAGTGAAGAAGGTAAGCAGGCTCAGGACATTTATTCGAATGTTCTTACACGTTTAGCGAGTAAAGAATTTATCGATGAAGAGAGTAGCGAAAGCTTTAAATTGGTATATCAATATAGTAGGACAGAAACTAAATTAGCCAATGAAATGCTTGAGAAGTTACAAAAGGCAAATGTATTTTTTAGATATGACTTCGATGTTTCAGTTGACTATTATTCTCCTGAAACACAATTGGTAGTAGTTCATGGATTGAGCTCAAAACTTGGCGCTAGAGGATTTGGACAAGTTCTTTCTGAGCATAAAGATTATAAAATCAAGAAACCATATTTTGAAATAGCTACCGATAATTATAAAATTGTTCAAATACATAAGAATCTGGCAGATTACCTGAATAAAGATGTAGTAGAGCCAAAGGAGTCTGACCCTCAAAAATAATTTAATATGTTTTCAGAAAAGAAAGAGAAAAGTAGTGTTAATCCTGCTACCAGTCAAAATCGTATAAACGAAGGAACAAACATTGTAGGAGATATTCTATCTAAAGGGTTTTTTAGAATTGATGGAGTAATTGAGGGCAATGTGAGTACCTCTTCAAAAATTGTTTTAGGCAAAACAGGTTTAATAAAAGGCACTCTTACCTGCGAAGATGCAGATATAGAAGGTAAGGTTATTGGTAAGTTAAACATTAATAATATACTGAGTCTTAAAGCTACTGCTTTTATAGAAGGAGAGGTGGTTGCTGGTAAACTAGCTGTTGAACCGGGTGCAACTTTTAATGCCTCTTGCGCCATGAAAGGCGCGAAGAAAACCGGCCAGGACGAATCATCTATGGTGAGAAGCAAGGAAGTTATAAAATCTCAAAATCATCCTTTTGACAGAGCCCAAAGAGCCCAAAAAAAAGAAGACCAACCGTCTTAATACCTACGCTCGTTTTTCTGGTATAGCGTTTCAAATGGTTGTTATCATTGTACTAGGCTCCTTTGGAGGGGTAAAACTTGATGAGATGTATCCCAATGAATATTCAGCTTTTACCATAATATGCAGCTTAGCGTCGGTTGGTATTTCCATGTATTATGTTGTTCGACAAGTAAATTCTACAAAAGAAAAGTAATAGTTATGCTTAAAGACATAGTTAATTTCGCCCTTAAACTACTAGGGTTTAGTTTGTTATTGTGTGGAATCCATTACTATATATATTTCAATTTCTATTCTGAAATAGACCTTTATTTACCTATTTGGGGGATATATGTATTCAATCTGGTTTTAGTCTTTATTGTTTTTGCGATAATTAATCACAAAGTAGCGACCGATGAATCTAAAGTATATAATACATTCTTAGTATTAACCATAGTAAAAATGGCGTTAGCGATAGTGTTCTTATTGCCACTTTTTGTTGGTAAGTCGGAGAATTCTACAACTGAGGTGATTAACTTTTTCGCTGCATATTTTCTTTTTTTAGGATTTGAAATAAAAATGCTCGATAAATTTCTAAAAGGCACACAAACAAAGTAATTTTTGGTTTGTCAGTTTATTTAATGTTAGTACATTTGCACCAAATTTCAGGAACGCAAAAGAACGATATTGAAAACAACTCATTTTACTTCCATTAGAAACCTCGTTATAGGGGTGTTTTTTATTCTAGTATCTACTCCCTCTTTTGCAGATTCATCTGATTCTGAAGGGGAAGAATTCGACGTTACAAACATGATAATGCATCATATTAAAGATGCACATGAATTTCATATCATGGATTGGGACGGTCACGCAGTTTCAATTCCATTACCCGTAATTCTTTGGACTGAAAACGGTCTGGTAACTTTTATGTCAAGCGAGTTTCATCACGATGATTCAGGCTCTGTGGTTGTTGAAAGGAACGGACAGAAATTTGTAAAAATTCACGAGGAAATTTATTATGCCTCGTATGCTCCTCATATTGAAGGAAAGATGACTCCTGAAGAAGGCAATCATCCTGAAGCGAAACAACCTTTAGATTTCTCAATCACCAAGTTGGTGTTTTCGATGTTCGTTTCAATTCTATTACTATTTTGGATTTTTGGCCTTTCAGCTAGAAAGTATGACGCTAATGGAGTGCCTAAAGGCATCGCTAAATTTACAGAGCCACTAGTAGTTTTTATTAGAGATGAGGTAGCTATACCTAATATAGGAGAGAAAAATTACAGAAAATTTATGCCATTTCTCTTAACCTTGTTCTTCTTTATTTGGATTAACAACGTAATGGGCTTGGTTCCTTTCTTTCCTTTTAGTGCAAATCTAAGTGGAAATATCGCCTTTACAGGGGTTCTTGCTGTAATCACCTTTGTGATAACAACAATACATGGAAACAAAGATTATTGGAAACATATTTTTTGGATGCCAGGAGTACCGGTGCCAATGAAATTATTTTTAGCTCCAATCGAATTTATTGGAATTTTTATTAAGCCTATATCTCTAATGATTCGTTTGTTTGCGAACATTACAGCAGGACATATTATTGTATTAAGTTTAATCTCTTTAATTTTTATTGCGAAGACGGTTTGGGTATCACCTGCGTCTATTTTCTTTGCGGTATTTATAAGTCTTATTGAGATTTTAGTAGTTGCCATACAGGCATATATATTTACCATGCTTTCTGCCCTTTACATTGGGTCGGCCATGGAAGAACATGAACATTAATTAATTTTTAAATATTTAAACTATGAGTTTAGCATTAATTCAAGACGTAGCAAGTTACGTTCCTTTTGCAGCAATTGGAGCTGGTTTAGCAGCTATTGGTGCCGGTATCGGTATTGGTAGAATTGGTGGATCGGCAATGGACGCTATTGCGCGCCAGCCAGAAATGCAAGGGAAAATTCAGTCTTCTGCAATTGTATTAATCGCCTTCGTTGAGGCGGTTGCACTTTTTGCGGTGGTTGTATCACTTATTGCGAAGTAAATAAAACTAGGCGCAACGGTTGGTTGCGCCAGTTTTTAGTTTAAGTATTAAGGAATTTAAAAAATATAGAAATGGATTTAGTTACTCCAGATGTAGGTTTATTGTTTTGGACATTTATTTCGTTTGCAATTTTATTTTTTCTTCTGAAAAAATTTGCTTGGAAACCTATTGTTGGAACAGTAAATGACAGAGAAAAGTCAATAAAAGAAGCGTTGGCATCTGCTGAAGCTGCTAAACTTGAAATGCAAAATCTTACTGCCGATAATGAGCGTATCTTAAAAGAAGCTCGTGGAGAAAGAGAATTGATGATGAAGGAAGCACGAGAGATCAAAGTAAAGATGATTGCTGATGCTAAAGACGAAGCAAAAGAATCTGCAGATAAAATGATCTCGCAAGCGCAAGCAGCTATAGAAAGTGAAAAGAAAGCTGCAGTAGCCGAATTGAAAAGTCAAGTAGCTTCATTATCTATTGAAATTGCTGAAAAAGTAATGAAAAGCGAACTTTCAGATACAGATAAGCAATTAAAATTAGTCGAAGATATGTTGGGTAACGCCACATTAAACTAATAAAGAAATGAGTAGTAAAGCAGCAATACGTTACGCTAAAGCAGTATTACAACAAGCCAACGATACGAAAGTAGCTGAGGTTATGTTCGACGATATGAAATCTGTGTATGCTACCATTCAAGGGAGCAAAGAGTTACGTTCTGTGCTAAAGAGTCCAGTTGTAAAATCGAATGATAAAAAGGAGGCTTTGCTTTCTATTTTTGAAAAGCAATCAGATACGACAAAACGATTGATTCAGGTATTAGTTGATAACAAGAGAATACCACTGCTTAGTGCTGTAGCATCTAGTTATATTGACTTATACAATGAATCCAAAGGTGTAAAAGTTGCCAAGGTGATTACCGCAGTTGCACTTACCCCTGCACTTGAGGAAAAGGTTTTGGCTAAAGTAAAAGACCTAACCGGAAGCACTAGCGTTACATTAAACAAAGAAATTGACCCTGCAATAATAGGAGGTTTTATCCTACGCGTGGGAGATTTACAATACAACGCAAGTATTGCAAATCAATTAGGAAATATTAAAAGAGAATTTAGTAAATCATTATAATCCTACGCATAAAGCTTAGGACTATAAGTATATATAAGTAAAAGTTTGTAATAGTAGAGGTTCAGCATTTAGTCTTATTTCTAAATACTAACATCTAAAATCTAAAATAGAATGGCAGAAGTTAAACCAGCTGAAGTTTCAGCAATTTTAAAACAACAACTTGCAGGCTATGAAGCAACAGCTTCATTAGACGAAGTAGGAACTGTATTAACTGTAGGTGATGGTATTGCTCGAGTTTACGGACTTGCAAATGCACAATACGGAGAATTAGTAGAATTCGAAGGAGGTCTTGAAGGAATCGTATTGAATCTTGAAGAAGATAATGTTGGAGTTGTATTGTTAGGACCTTCTAAAGAAATTAAAGA
>RCNB010003027.1_pt1 | contig 10116 bp, 5 predicted proteins | sample 2041321 | NCBI WGS metagenome assembly RCNB01 (sample SAMN09708232, study PRJNA481090) | Marine sediment metagenome, whole genome shotgun sequencing project.
GGGTAGGCCTTCTATTACTTGCCAATCGTTAAGTTTATTTTTCTTGCCTTAGTTTGCTATATATCTTAGGTTGCATATAACAAATGACGAAGGGAAAGTGTTATGCAGACCTTGACCAAAGTTATTATTACAGTTACTATTTTCTTTTTCGGTTCAAATTTCTTTGCTCAGGAATATTATCCCCTAAAGACTGGAAACCTGTGGCGATATTATCATAGCTGGTGGGATCCTTATGGTGGGCAGGGTGGTTCATACTACTTTACTGTGAATGTTATCGGAGATACTCTATTTCCAAACGGAGAAATATATTCTGTTTTAAGTAGACCAGATCTGACAGGCGGTGAATATGTTAGAGCAGATTCAATCTTCATCTACTACTATAATACATATAGTGAAAAAGAGGATACAATATATAAATTAAATGCCCAGATTGGTGAAAAATGGTATCCGGAATCTGAAATTGCATGGAGTGTTGAACTTGAAGAAATAGACAGCATTTTTATATTTGATAATCTATCAAGAGTATTGCGCTATCAGGTGGATGGATTGATTCTCCGGTGGATCACACTCTCTGATAAATTTGGACCCTATCATGAATACTCACCCGGTGAACCGCCAGGAACAACAAATTGGACTTCAACAGTTCATTACTGTATAATTAATGGCATTGAATATGGCGACCCTGTTTCAATAAATATGAATCAAAATATTCCAGGTGCCTTCATTTTGCACCAAAACTACCCCAACCCATTCAATCCTGCAACTACAATTAATTATCAAATTCCGGAAAGAAGTTTTGTTACTCTTAAAGTTTATGATGTATTAGGAAAAAAAGTAAAAACTTTAGTTGATGAAGAAAAACCCATTGGTATTTATGAAATTGAGTTTGATGGGGCAAACTTACCAAGTGGAGTCTATTTTTATAGATTAACAGCAGCAAAGTTCAGCGATACAAAAAAATTAATTCTTCTAAAATGAGCGGAGTTTGTATGAAAACCATTCTTAGTCTCTTAGTCAATATGCTGCTCATTTTGTCATCAATTATAAATGCTCAATGGACTCAAAACACTGGCATTGAAGGTGGTGATGTTCGTTCTTTGGTGTATGATGAATCAAAGATTTATTCTGGTTTGTACGGGGGAGGTGTTTATGTATCTGATAATAATGGTATTACTTGGGTCCGGAGTAATGATGGGTTAAGTTATTTTTTTATCAGATCTATGGTGGTTAAAGAGCAATACATATTCGCTGGCACAGCATCAGCAGGAGTTTTTGTCTCAACGGATCAGGGACAATCCTGGACTGCTGTTAACGGATTACCAAATTCAACCGTTACTGCTATGGCAGAGTTAGATTCATTTATTTTTGCCGGAATGTACAATCGAATTTATGCATCTTCAGATTTTGGTCAGACCTGGTTTTGGAGAAGTAATGGATTACCTGCTAATTCAATTTCATCCTTTGCTACTAAGGACTCAATAATTTTCGTGGGCACTTCAGATGGTTTTTATTATTCATCTGATTACGGTGCAAACTGGATTGAACGAAGCAATGGTCTAAGTAACAGATCAATAAATGATTTAACAATCCTTGATGACAAAATATTTGCTGCTATTTCTTTCGACGGAGTTTATGTTACTTATGATGATGGTTTACAATGGCTGCCCGCAGGATTATCACCAATAAATATTCTATCGATTACGAGTGCAGATACAACAATATTCGCAGGGACTTTTAGCTCAGGAATATTTACCTCATCTGATTTTGGAAATAACTGGTTCTCGTTTAACAACAATTATCCCTATGGTTCTTTAACGTATAGTTTAGAACATATAGGTAATTCTGTTTTTGCTGGAAATGAATCTGGGCTATACGAACTGATACTTGGTGAAACAGAATGGAATAAAAGGAACGAGGGGCTGTATGCATTCAATCCGGAATGTATAGTTGTCGACAATGATAAGATATATGTCGGAGCGCCCGGAGGGAAAATTTATATTTCTTCCGATAAAGGTAATTCTTGGCTTAGTTCGCAAGTCTCAGAAACTTTTGCTTCAATAATAAGTATAGCATTTAAGGGAGATACAATTTATACTGCGACTAATGGTTTTGTTTATTTTTCTACAGACTCAGCGGTTACATGGAGTTCTACAAATTTATCCGCTCCTCAAATTTCCTCAATTGCAATTAAAGATGGTAATACTTTCGTAGGGACCTCCTCTGGTATTTGGTTATCAACTGATGGAGGATTGACGTGGACTCAAAAAAACAATGGGTTAACTATGGACTATGTAAGAAAGCTGGCAATTGATTCTGTGAATATATATGCTGGAACACTTGAAGGACTATTTATTTCATCAGATTTTGGAGAGAATTGGATTAAAGCTATTGCCGGCATATCACAAACAATGGCAGTCGAAGCAATTGAAGTAGTGGGAGAAAAAGTTTACGTTGGCGGTATATATGGAATATATGTATCAACAAATTATGGTACTTCTTGGGTATTTAAAGGGCTGTCAAATCGTATAGTGCAATGTATTTCTGGATATGAAAATTTGATTTTCGCTGGTACTTTTCCAGACGGTATTTATCGATCAACAAATGGTGGAAATGCCTGGCAGGTATTCAATGATGGATTACCTTATAAAAATGCTATCTCAATGGAGGTACTTGACTCAACATTGTTTACAGGTATTTTGGGTTTTGGCTTGTGGAACAGACCATTAATTGTCACAGGTATAGAGGCAGAACAAAATGAACTGCCGACAGAGTTTTATTTATCCCAAAACTTTCCAAACCCATTCAATCCATCAACAACAATTAAATATCAAATTCCAGAATTAAGGTTTGTTACACTAAATATTTATGATGTTTTAGGAAGTGAGGTTGCAACCCTGGTTAATGAACAGAAGCCAGCCGATAGTTATGAGGTTCAATTTAATGGAAGCAATTTACCAAGCGGTATCTACTTCTACAGAATTCAGGCAGGTTCTTTCATTGAGACTAAGAAAATGGTGTTGATGAAATGAGACCTATTTTTGCATATTTATTAATCGTTGCCATAGTATTTGTTAGCTTAAGTCTCCAGACTTGCTGTGAAAACTCGTTGGCACCAACAGTTGAAAGTCAATATGGTTTAACCGGGAAAATCTTAGATACGTTAGGTAACCCGATTGAGGGTGCAGAACTCTATTGTATATTCTATATGAATTCATTTCCTGAAGATTTAAAAAAAGAGACGAGTTCAGTCTTCAAAATAGATAGTACAATTTTTAATTTTAGTTTGCACCAAAATTTTCCTAATCCCTTCTCAAATTCAACCTTTGTAAGGTTTGAACTACCACAAAGATGCGCTATTAATTTAATTATTACCAATATCGAAAAATCAAAGACATACTATAAATATGATGACAGTCTCAACTTTGGTTTTTATCAAATGTATATTGAGAATCTGATTGTTCAGGAAAAATTAAAGAATGGAATTTACAACTATACCTTATCCGCGATAGGAGAAGATGGAACATTCTACAATGAATCTAATCAACTATTTACAATAAGTGATTTGGGAATACCAAATGCAGTAAGCAATCATTGTGGAAGATTCTATTTTAACTATCGTGATTCCTATACTGGAGAAAAGGTGTATATCAATTCTACTGGAATACCAGAAATAATAGAAGAGTACATTTTAACTAATACGATAAATTTATTAATTAAAAAAGATGGCTATAAATCTGATGTAGTGACAATAACATTATATCCTGAAATACTCTTAACACAAGATATTATATTAAAAGAATTATGAGTGCTAAAATTATCAATTTAACATTTATTTGCATTGTCCTAATTTGGCAAGCAACTAATTATACTCAATCCAGATGGGAGTGGATTTCACCTTACCCTCACGGAAATGGGGCTACAGCTACTACTGTTGCAGATAACTATATTTACTTTTTCGGAAGTAGAAAAACGGTTGTAAAAACTAGCGATAGTGGAGAGTCATTTGTTGTATGTACACCTTATAAAGATATGGATGATGTAGGCGGAGGACCTGATGATAGACAAAAAATTGCTTTTGCAGACAGCTTAATAGGTTTTATTGCAGATGCAAATAAACACTATAGGACGACTGATGGAGGAATTTCCTGGAACGAAGTTGGAGGAGGAGGTTGGTTTATTACATTTGCAAATTCGCAAATTGGTTGGAAAGGACCTACGTTAAGTAAAACAACAGATGCAGGATTAACCTGGCAAAATAAATATAATCCTATTTTAGAGGACAAGGGTACTTATGCGAAAATTTTTGCTCTCGATACTGATAGAGTCTGGATATTAAAAAGTTTTCATTATGATGGAGGTGGTGGAATTTATTTTAGCTCGGATGGGGGGGAAAACTGGCAAGAGCAAGATATTGGAGTTGCCTCTGATTCTTCAAACAGATTATACTTCTCAGATATTATTATTACAGAAACAGGATATGGTATGGCAACTGCTCGTATATTCAGCACACAATCTCAATCATATACAACGCTTATTTTCAGAACTACAAATTTTGGTGATGACTGGGAATACAATACTTATTTAAATTACAGACTATTAAATTGCTTTTTAAAATCTGATTCTGAATGGTTGATCTTCGGTAATTCTGATGAAGTACAATCGGAAGCTGTAAGGTTTTACACAACTGACTTTGGAGAGAACTGGGAAATTACTTCAGAAATTTATTTTGGGAGTAGGAAGGGAAGATTTTCAATAGGTGCTTACTTGCAAAGTACCAACACACTAATCATAGTAAGTTCTTATGGATTTTATAGATCTTTCGATTTTGGACAAACATTCCATAGGCTAACCAATACTACAGACCTGCTTGTTAAAGATTTTTCTATAGATAATAATTTCACTCCAAACCAGCAATTAGTTGTGGGGATTTCTAATGATAATCATTACATATTAAGTGAGGATGGTGGTTATAGTTGGATCCGGGATACAATTGTTTCGATTAACGAACCGCAAGAAGTTAGTGTTTCAAATGGAATAATATTTATGATTTCTGGTTATAGGTTCCTTCATAAATCAGAAAATCTTGGAAGTAGTTGGGAAACTCTACTGAACTCTTATTCCACTATAAGGAATTTGCAAGTTCTTAATCAGGATCATCTCGCGGTAATACAGAAATATTCTACTCCTCCGAAAATTTTGTACACAGCAGATGGTGGAAATAGCTGGACTGAAGGACCATTCCCAATGGGTTTCTATTTTAATTCATTTCAAATACTGGATGAACGTCTTATATATGGCTGTGGAAGATTTTCAGACTCAACTGGTAATAAAGGATTTGTGTACAAATCAACAAATAAGGGTTTAGATTGGAGAATTATAGATTTTGATATGGAGTTACTTAATATTCAAATGGTTAACAATCGAATTGGTTATGTTCACGGAGGGTACAAAATATATAAAACTACTGATTCCGGCGAACATTGGTACAAAATATATGAAAAATCTCCTTTTTCATATTACTTTAATAGTATCTTTTTCTATGATTCTCTAAATGGAATTATCCGTGACACTTATAAAATATTAGAAACAAATGACGGGGGTAACACTTGGGATAGGAATTATATGAATCTTCCTGTCTGGGGTAGTGTAAAAAAAATACAAATTAACAAGAATGGCAATTTGTTTGCACTAAGCGATGGTAGTAGATTTTTAAGATATACCTCGAAAAGAGATTATATTCAAAATCCCCCTATAGATACTAACAATAAAATCGATGTCTCTAATTTTAACTTGAGACAAAACTATCCAAATCCTTTTAACCCAAGCACAAGTATACAGTATGCAGTTAGCAGTGGGCAATTTGTTAGCTTAAAAGTGTACGATGTGTTAGGAAAAGAGATAGCAATGTTGGTTAACGAAGAAAAACCCGCTGGACGTTATGTAGCTAAGTTTGATGCGACAGGTTTACCAAGTGGAATATATTTTTATACTTTAAGGGCAGGTTCCTTTGTTGAGACTAAGAAGATGGTGTTGATGAAATAGCATTAGTATTAATTTTTTTATTCGGCATTTATTGAGTATTGAACCGATAAAAAAATATTTATAATATAGTAGTAAATGAATTAAGAAAAACTTTTATCATCCTCAGAGAGGAGAAGAATGTGAGTAAAGTGTTTCAATACAATTTGATAATAACTTCACTTGTTGCATTAATAATATCTTCTCAAACATCCATTGCTCAGCAATCTAATCCAACTGACAGATCTTATAACCCTATCCTTAACAGAACATTATTGAATAGTGAGTATTTTCAACCTTCTCACATTCAAAAAATACCGGGTCACTATTCCCGTGCAGATTGGCAATCATTAATTGATTCAGTTTGGGGACCTGGTTTGCCAACATCACAAAAACTTGAGATCTTCGATACTGCCTGGGACACAATCAATGCAAAGTATGGAGCGTTTCAAAACCTGGACCTAAATATCGACTCACTAAGAAATCTATACCGACCCGAAATTGAAAGTGGAGTTAGCAGAGGAAGATTTGCTGGAATTATGAGTCACTTTTCTCTGGCAATGAAAGAATGCCACACTGTAATTTTGGACGTCCCTGTTTGCTGGGGTACACCAATAACACCGGGTGTGCCTCTGTTCGTAATAGGGCCCTGGTACAATAACGAAAGGTTTGGTGCAAGTCTTACTCCGCTTCCTGATAGTTCCCTCTTGGTTTATAGAGCACTTCCAAACCACAGATTGAGTTTGGTTGCTGGGGATATAATATTGGGGTACGATGGAATTCCCTGGAAAGAACTTTATAAAGAATTATTAACTGCTCAACTCCCTATATCTCTTAACTGGGTTTGGGGAAGTAATGATAAGTCAATTACTCATTGCATATTATCAAGCGCAGGATTAAACTGGCACTTATTTGATACGATTGATATTCTAAAATATGAAACTGGTGACACCATTCATTTGCCAACAAATTTATTAAATAATCAGAGTGGAACTATTTGGGGGAATGAACAATTGGATGTACCTGGTATCGAATGGCCAAATATATTTCAAGATGATTATGTAAGTTGGGGGATTGTTGAAGAAATTCAAATTGGATATATATATGTAACTGCCTGGACGTATGATGCTATATATCAAATCAGCCAGCAATTCTACAATGCGATTGACAGCTTGATGCACCACAACGAAACAACCGGGATGATAATTGATTTCCGATTAAATTATGGTGGTGGTGGAACCAGCAATCAGGGCTTTTCACTTCTGTTCGATTCAACGTTTAACACGCTAAGTTTTGATGTACGGTGTGGTGATCCAAATAATCACTTTAGTATGTGTCCGCATCCATTTCTTAACCAATATGTTTTTAGAATATCTGGAAATCCGAATAACTACTATGATAAACCTATCGCCGTACTAACAGGGCCAGGTACGGTGAGTGCCGGTGATGTTGAATCAATAAGACTAAAATTTCATCCGAAGGTAGAATTTTTTGGTAAATCTTCATCAGGTGCTTACTGCTCATCAAGCTACCCGGATTTAGGGCATCCCGATTGGTTTTTTTATCTCTCAACTGGTAATGCATACTTAATCTCAAATCATCAATACTTAGCTCATACCGAACTTGAAATGTATGAAGAAGTGTGGCTCACCCAAGAAGGTGTGGCAAATGGTAATGATGATGTTGTTAATGCAGCAATAGAGTGGATTAATAATACTTCATCAATTGAAAAAAATAACAATGAAATGATCTCGGATTATCACCTAAGCAATAACTTTCCCAACCCATTCAATCCAACAACAAAAATAAAATATCAAATTTCAGAATTAAGTTTTGTTTCGCTCAAAGTGTTTGATGTATTGGGGAATGAGATTACAACACTTATTAACGAAGAAAAACCTGCGGGCAGTTTTGAAGTTGAGTTAGATGCTGCGCAATTACCAAGCGGTATCTACTTTTACAGATTACAAGCGGGTTCATTTGTTGAGACTAAGAAGATGGTGCTAATGAAGTAAAATATGATTGCCAAATATATTATCAGACGTCACAATATTAAGAAACGGTTAAGTAAACCGTTATAAAAGAAAAAGGACAAATCAGTTATAAGTTTCTTCAAACCCCATTAACTAAATCTTATAACCATTACTTGCCAATTATCAACCATTGGTTGCTTCTATCAATTAATATTACCAATTTATAATTTAGAAATACATTCTTTTTTTTACTGTTGGAGATCCAGAGTATTGCGAGTAGTTACCAACATAAAACAACACACCAAAATCTTACCTGAATTAGTGCATTTAAAATTACTTCCTTCACTTTCAACTGAGGTGCATAATGAAGACCTTTCTACAAATTTCCGTTTTCTTTTTTATAATCACACAAATAATTCTCTCCCAATGGAATCATCAACCAATTGAAGAAAGTTTAACTTTTTCAGGTGTTTGTTTTGTTGATTCAGATACAGGTTGGATTGTTGGGGCTAAAGGAATGATCCGTAGAACTACAAATGGAGGAACGGACTGGGACGAGCAGGCGTTTGGAAATACAATATTTTTGCATGGTGTTCATTTTATAGATGCATACTACGGTTGGGCCGTTGGGCGTGATGGTACAATCGATGGTAAAATCCTAAGAACTACAAACGGCGGATCAGACTGGGTTGAGCAAAATAGCGGGTCATCAAATTTATGGTTTGGTGTATACTTTACCGATGCAAATAACGGTTGTGTTGTTGGGTCTGGTGGTACAATCCTTAAAACTACAAACGGCGGATCAGACTGGGTTGAGCAAATTAGCGGAACTTCAAGTGAATTATACTGTGTATCCTTCGCTGATGCGAATAATGGAATAGTGGGTGGTCTTGATGGTACAATTCTCAAAACAACAAACGGAGGAACTGATTGGACTCAGCAAACCAGCGGAACTTCAAGTGAATTACACGGTGTATCCTTCGCTGATGCGAATAATTGTTGGGCTGTTGGGGATAGCGGTACAATCCTTAGAACTACAAACGGAGGAACAGACTGGTCTGAACAAACAGCTGTAATAACAAGAGAATTAAGAACTGCTTCTTTTACCGATGTAAATACCGGAACGGCCGTAGGTATGATGGGTACAATTCTGAGAACTACAAATGGCGGAATAGAATGGATTCACCAAATCAGCGGAACAAGTAAAACTTTAGCTAGCGTCTTTTTTACAGATGCAGTTACCGGAACGGCTGTAGGTGCTGATGGTACAATATTAAAAACCGAAGACGGCGGATATTCCTGGACTGGACAAACAAGCGGAACATCTCAACATTTAACCGGCGTCTCTTTTACTGATGTAAATAACGGTTGGGTTGTTGGGTATAATGGTACAATTCTTAGAACTACAAACGGCGGATCAGACTGGACTGAACAAACAAGTGGGGTAACATTCATATTAAGGTGTGTATTATTTAAAGATATTGACAATGGCTGGGCGGCTGGTGTTGCTGGTAAAATTTTAAGAACAACCAATGGCGGCACCGACTGGTCTGAACAAACAAGTGGAACATCTGAAGAATTGTTTAGTCTTTCATTCACTGATTTAAATGATGGCTGGGCTGTTGGCTGGAACGGAACAATTTTAAATACTACAAATGGAGGAACTAACTGGGTTGAACAAAATAGCGGAGTAACTACATACTTTCTCTCTGTTTCGTTTCCTGATGTAAATAATGGTTGGGCTGTTGGCGAATCAGGCACAGTACTAAATACCACAAACGGAGGAACAGACTGGTCTGAACAAATAAGCGGCATAACAAGTGAGTTGCATGGTGTCTGTTTTGTAGATGAAAATAATGGGTGGGCTTTTGGTGATGGGGGCACAGTTCTTCGCACAACAAATGGCGGCGTAACTTTTGTTGAAGAAGGACAAATTGATGGAACACCGGCAGAGTTTATGATCTCACAGAATTATCCGAACCCATTCAACCCAACAACAACAATCAGTTATCAGATTCCAGAATTAAGTTTTGTATCACTTAAAGTTTATGATGTGTTAGGAAATGAAATTGTTACTCTTGTTAACCAAGAAAAACCTATAGGTACTTACGAGATAACCTGGTAT
>RCNB010003028.1_pt1 | contig 10115 bp, 5 predicted proteins | sample 2041321 | NCBI WGS metagenome assembly RCNB01 (sample SAMN09708232, study PRJNA481090) | Marine sediment metagenome, whole genome shotgun sequencing project.
GTCCAAAGTAAATTTGCTCCTGCATCTTGTTTAACAAGTCCAAGCGTTGTGGTCTATCGAGATCTATGAGGTTGTCTAATCTGATGTCACCTTTCTGCCTGCCATCCTCGTGACAGTCATAGCAATAGAAAGCTAATATGTCATCGGTCTTCTGTGAGATCCTAAACGTCCGCTCAATATCGTTTTTCTTCTCATCAGCTAGCGCCAAAGAGATGAAATTGATACTTAGAACTGCCGTGTATGCTGTTAATGTGAATATTGATTTAATCATGTTTATTTACTGTGAATTTTCCGAGGGATAAAGTATAAGCAGACCTGTCTTGTTATAGTAGCTAACCAAAAGTTCCAACCAAAGAGCATCCCTATCCTGCAAAGAAGAGAGTAGTTTTGCAGAAAGCATGGAGGTGGTAGAGCTGAACTTGAGATACGAGATGATTTGTATGTTATTACAATTATCGCATTTTTGCCTGTCCTGCAAAATATATTTCGCAGGATTTGTGTTTGTAACTGTTCTATTATTAAGTGCAGTTTGACTCACGGGTAAGTCAGCAGCCCAAAGTTGAATCACGCCCTTTTCCTAAGCACTTATATCTGTTTCTTTAGAAGGTACAGTTACTCCGATTGATTTTTGATTTTCGTGAGAGAATTAGCGAGGGATTCATGTAGTCTTGTCATGTCCGAGCGCTAGTCACGAAGTTCAGCCACACCAGACCGAGGCATCGCCCGCTTTTCAAACCAATGAAATTCTAACACCCAGAGCAGATGATAACAAAAAATACAGGTAAAGCATGGCAACGCATCCTCCCGTTAATGGTCACAGTTTCCTTAACGACTTTTGCTGCACCCACAAAAAAGAGCCATAGTTGGAATGCCTTTGAGGCCGACTTCGACGCGCTTGGAGGCGCTGCGATCAGCTCTAAGTCAAACAGCTACAAGGCACCTTCGGAAGACAATATCAGTCCCACCGCAAGCTATCGTGTTGCATTTACCAAGGCTGGCAAATACGACCTCTATGTCCGCTGCCTACCCGGAAGCTTCTATTTCAGCGAGGCATTCGGCGAAACGCCTCAATGGAAGGAAGTAAAGAACATCAAAGGCCCGAAAGGGGAGTATGTGTGGGTGAACCTGTCTGAGAAATTAGCGCACAAGAAGACCGGTGATATTATGTTTGATGTCAATAAGCCAGGCAGCGTGACGTTCAAGATCGCCTCACGCACCCGTGGCACCAGCATTGATGCTTTTGTCTTTGGCAAGGCAGCCAAAGCATTCACCGACGCCCAACTAAGTGCAGCCGTTTTAGGTCACCCAGCAGCGAAGACTGCTGGGTTGGTAGGATTTCAGGCAGAAGCCGCTGCCGCTTATGGTAATGATGTCTTATCCGATGCCGCACAAAAAATGCAGAATGAATACGCCATTCAACTCAGCCAGTTGACCAGGGAAATACAGGCTGCCTTGCCCACCGTTACGGATGCAGGAAAAACGGAATTGCTCACCAGCCTAAAAAACGAGTTGGCGCCGATAAAGTCGATCAGAGGATTGGGAAACACACTTAAGCAGTTCCGTACTGCCGAGGATGGACTTCTGGCTGCAAAAGAGAAGCTTAGGGTAGCTCCTGCTTCATTACTGGCTGCTGAGAAGAGACTGAAAGACGCACTGAGCATGCCCGACAGTAGTGGCGATAAGGCCGCGGCGGTTGAGTCAGCCCAAAAAAGCGTTGATGGTTGGAAAAAAAACCTAGCTAAACTTCCGCGTGATGTCAAAAAAAAGCAGGGGTTTTTCGATAAAGCCAACAAGGAAATGGCGGCTCTGCTCAAGAAGATTGAAGCCGCCAAAGATACTGGCAAGGTTGCTAGAATGGAGACTGTCAAGGTGCTGAACTCCCTCGATGTCAACAGCCTTCTTTCCAGCAGTAAACTCGATTCTAAGCTGGCGCAATACACTGTCATCGCTCAAGCTACCCCGCGCGCACTGGGCCGCTATGCTGCTGGGAGCAATGAGAGTAAGGCGAATCTCGATGAGTTGTTTTCTAATACGGCATTGATGCTTGAAATGCTCGTCGCTGATGGCGCAACAGATGCTAACTATGGGGAGGCAATGAGAATTTTCAAAGGCATCCAGAAGATAGGCTCGAAAGCTAAGGATGGACAACTGCGCAGGCTCGCATTAGCAGTGGCGCTCGTACATGCAACACCCATGGGTGAAGCATCCGGCGGAGAAGGAGTTAAAAGGATCAAGAAAGTAGACCCGATCAAACGCTACCTCAGCTATGAGAAAGCCTTTCTGGATGGCAAGCTAGACCCTGCTTTCAGTAATCTCACTGTGTGGGAGCTCAAGATGGTCGTGGACAGTAACCATGACGATGCATCACTAGAATGGGGGCGTGAAATGATGCGCAGCTACCGTCCCGCAATCATGAAGAGGGCTTATACCGATCAGCGCTACGCACACATCGTTGATCAGGAAATCCAATACACCAGCCAGTTTGTAAAAGAGGATAAACCCGAGTTGAAAAACATGCAGAACCTTCTCGCTAATGGTGGTATCTGCGGACGGCGGGCGTTTTTCGGGCGCTTCGTGCTCAAGTCTTTCGGTATTCCGACAGCTGCTCGTCCAGAACCCGGTCATGCCACTCTCGCTTACTACACTCCAGACAACGGCTGGCAGGCTTATCTCGGCTCACAATGGGGTAGTCGCGCGCGAGTTCCCCCCTACGGCAGAGATATGCATTTCCTGCTCAGCACGTTGGCTCGTGAAGACGAAAGCAACTTCCTGAAAGTAAAGCGTGCCCAGTTGATAGGTGAGGCAATAGGCGAACCCCGCATTTATGGTCTGCACGGTGGGGAATCACCTGGATTATGGCACTCTGTAGCCATCGCCGTGCAGGATGGCATCGCCGATCAGGTAAAAGCTAATAGAGAGAAAGATTCCTCTAGGGACAAGAAACCAGAGATTGAGAAGACGGTCATCACCGATGACGATCGTAAAGTCGTTAGTGATTCTTCTGGAGTCATCACCATCCCCGCAGTCGCCACTAAGATACCAGAGCAAAACACTGCAATTCCTGGCTGGGGTCTTATGGAGATAGTGACATTTACGGAAAGTAACCTTGGAGGCAAACAGTTGCATTTCTCCCGCTACGGGAGTTCACAGACCTTAGAATATACGTTCGATGTGTCCATGGCAGGCAAGTATGAACTCACCTCTAGGATGGCCAGTTCGCGCTGGGACATGAGCCTACTCGTCTCCGTCAATGATGCCTCGCCAGTGACGATGGCTATTCCATTTAACTCGGGTCTCTGGGATACCAGCAAGCCAGTTACTATCAACCTGAAAGCTGGCTCTAACACCCTTGTCATCGCCCGCAGTCAGGATATGCGTAAAGGCATTGCAATCAAGGATTTCACGCTGACCCCTGCAAAATAAAAAATCGAAATCATATTGGCTGACTATATTTAGCACACTAGAGAATATCAATTTTATGAAAATAATTATCCGAACCATAGCCGCTATGCCCGCCATTGCGCTTCTGAGCACTCTCAGTCTCGCGCAAGGGCAGCAGACATTGGAATCCAAAGCGATCACTATTCTGGAAACTAATTGCTTTTCCTGCCACGGTCCGGACAAGGAAAAAGGCGACACCCGCTTCGACGTCTTGGAGACGATCGATAGCGTCAACCTTCAGACTTTGTTCCTTAATGCCCAAGATGCGGTGCACTTCGAGGAAATGCCGCCCGAAGACGCCGACAAACAGCTGACGGATGCGGAGCGGGAGATTCTGCTCACCTGGTTCAAGAGCCAACTCACCGGCGATGCCGCCAAAAAGCTTGAGGAGAAAATGCGCCGCCCGGAGTCGGGCAACTACACGGATCACGAAGAACTATTCTCAGGCAAGCACGCCGATAAAACCAGCTTCACCCAAGATCGCCGCTGGTTGATCAGCCAGTATATTTTTAGCGAAAAGTTTAATCGAATTCTCCAGCTGAAGCCAAACCGCCTGATACACGGCAAGCGTCTTCCCGTGCTAGGTGATAGCAATCACCGCGAGATCAATATGACCAACCCGTTCCTGATGACCAGCGAGGCGGGCATCCGCTACTACGCCAACGAAACACTCAACGGTGGCCATCTGATGACCATGATGAACAACGCGAATGACGCCAGCGATTATATGTTAGGGATCATTGAAAAAGACAAAAAATATCTTCCCACCGCGCACAAAATGATCGCAGAGGAAATCGCGAATCGTAAAACGCTGGAGAGTAGGCGGACGTTTCTGAATCACCACATCGAGCGGGTGCTACAGGATATTTACGGCGGCAAGCACGCGCGTATGCTTCCTAAGTTTGTCCGGGTGGATGTGCCCCCGCCGTTTGATCCTAGCACTGGAGCGAAACAGGCGGCCTGGCACGCGGGAAATCCTGGTAAGGAAGAGGTGGCGTTAATTTATCGTTCCTTTCTACGCCTAAAAAAACCGGGGCAATCCAAGGAACATCTCATGCAAGCTTGTGAGAGGGAATGGTTTAATCACGGTCATACCGAGTCCAAGATTCAGATCCGCATGACGTTCCTGATCAATTACTGGGATAAGTTTCAAAAACGCACTTTCGGGGATCGACGGTTTGTCTCGAGGAACCCGGTCATCGAATACGAGCCACTTGCTGAAGATGAAATGCTAGTCATCACTGAAACGATACGCAAGCATCGGAAACCTGGTGATCGCTTTAAGGACGTGATCGGCAAATCGATGTCGGCTTGGAAGGCAGGCTTCGAGAACGAGCGCATTGCTGCCGGTCCACCGAGTGATGCAGAGCTCGACGCCTTGGTCAGCGAACTATTTATTCTAATCCATGAGCGCGCACCCGAGTCGGATGAAGCCATGCGTTTGCGTGCGATCGCGCAACGTTTCGCAGATAGACTCAGCCGCAGCAAATTAATCACCAACATGATACAGACCGTTATCTTGAGTTCGGATTTCGTTTACCGCTCGGAGTTTGGCGTGGGTGAACCTGACAAGCACGGCCGCCGCATGCTCTCACCCTATGATGCGAGCTACGCCCTAGCCTACGCCCTGACTGACGTGAGTCCTGATGCAGAACTTGTCAAGGCCGCTGCGGAAGATCGACTCAACACCCGCGCTGATTACGAGCGCGAAGTCCGCCGCATGCTTGCAAAACGTGACCAGTACTACATCATTGATGAGGATGCCGATAGCAGCGATTACCCCAACTTTACTAAAATGCCGATTCGTGAACTGCGTTTCTTCCGCGAGTTCTTCGGCTACGACAAGATGCTGGGCATCTTCAAGGACGAAAAACGCCTTGGAGCTGATTACAGTTGGGTCATGCCGCGGGTTGTTGTAGAGGCTGATCTTCTCGTCGAGCATATCCTAGAATCCGATGAGAACGTCATCGAAAAGCTTCTCGGGGGCGAAGAATTTTACGTTTTCCACACCGGAGACAACGAGGAGATGCAGAAGTGGTCCCAACGGATCGAGAAAATCTACAACCACTTTAAGGATATGAACTGGCGCGAGTTCACTCTTGAAGACGTGAAGAAGCACCGTGAGTTCATCGCCGAAAACAAGATGCGCGGCTTCGACACACGGAAGCCTGATATGCGGCACAGCCGTGACCCAGTGGATGTGTTCAAGAAGCAGTTGGAAAGTTTCGAAAACCGCATCACCAATGAAAAGGGTAAGGACAAGAACACTCCCGCTCCATACCCCTCATTTTCGATGCAAAATTTTAGCAACGCAACGAATCCTTACGGCGGAAGGGTCATGGGCCCCGAGATTGCACGCATGTTCAATATCGACATTTCTGACTGGGACTATCCGACCCAGCAGCCCGCGAAGGTCAAAAACCGCAAGGGCATACTGACCCACCCGGCTTGGCTGATCTCCTTCGCCGGTAATTTCCAGACCGACCCCATCCATCGCGGTATCTGGGTGCAGGAAAAACTCCTGGCCGGCACCATCCCCGACGTGCCGATCACGGTTGACGCGGTCATTCCCGAAGATCCGCATAAAACCATGCGCCAGCGTCTCGATGCCAAGACCAACAACAACTACTGCATGCGCTGCCATGAAAAGATCAACCCCTTGGGTCTTCCCTTTGAAATTTATGACGACTTCGGCAGGTTCCGGACCGAGGAAGCCCTCGAATACCCCGAGAACTTGATCGCGGAAGGGCCTCGCAAAAGCGATAGTCCGCACGTTGATTTCCGTGACATGTACAAGACTCGTAAGGTCGATGCCAGGGGCTACCTCAAAGGTACTGGCGACAGCTCGCTGGATGGCGAAGTGACGGATGCGCTCGATCTGATTGATCGCCTAGCAAAGTCCGACCGAGCCCGCCAATCCATCATACGCCACGCCTTCCGCTATTTCTTGGGCCGCAACGAAACTCTCAGCGATTCCAAAACCCTGATCGATGCCGATCAGACCTATCTCAAATCCGGCGGTAGCTTCGATGAACTGATCGTCTCGCTGCTGACCTCGGACTCATTCATCTACCGCAAACAAATCAATAACACAAAATAATACTATGGATACCACTCGCAGATCATTCCTCAAAAAATCCGCCTTCGGCGTGGGCGGCCTCGCTCTCGCGCCAACCTTCAATTCGCTTCTCGCCAACACCGTCCAGGATGGGGTGAAAGGCGTGACACCTAGCGTGCTCGGTGGCGTGCCCCGGCGCTTTATCTTCATCCGCAAGTCCAATGGGCAGAAGCCGAAAGATCTCAATTTAGCCACTTTCACCAAAGAACAGGTCAAGAACGACTATTTGAAAAAGCCCGTTGAGTTCGATCTGCGCGATCATGAATTACCGAAGTGGATGCGTCCGCTCGAAGACTACAAGTCGAACATGGCGATCCTGCAGGGCTTATCCACGAGGATGAGTGAAAACGGTCACTACTCTTACTCGTCCGTAATGGGTGCCTTCAAGTCCGGTGGTAACTCTATCACTGGCATCAAGCGCGCGACCATCGACTTTGAGCTTGCAAAGCTTTTTCCTTCACCCTTTGGCCACGTCGAACTCGCGCTGCGCGGGGTCCGCGGGAACAATGCGAAATTCGAAACCGGCATCCAACCCGGATATTCCGCGCCTGGGCCGCACCAGCGCAACTACTGCTACACCGACCCGATGACCGCTTACAACGAACTGTTCCGATCGGCCCTCAATCCAAAAGCGGCGGTTTCGGGAAACGAGATGCTCGCTTTTCTTGAGAACGAGGAAAATCTGAAAGCCCGGCTGTTGGAGGGTCATGAGAAGCAGAAGCTTTCCAGCCACATCGCCTCGATCGAGGAGATCCAGGCGCGCAATGAGCGGCTCGCAAACATGTCCGGTACAATCAAGCAGTTCCTTCCAGAGATCGACCCGATTCATGCAAACGGCGGACCGAATGCGAACACCATGCAGAAGGAAGAAGCCATGACCGATGTCCTGGTGGCCGCGTTGGCCACAGGGCTGACCAATGTCGTGACTTATACGATCGATGAGCTAGGAACGCCGATGATTGGGCTGCCAGGCAATGAGACCGATCAAATCTCAATTCATGAGGTAGGCCACAGCGGCGGCTACTCCGGCGTTTCCGCTGAAGAAATCCGTGATAAGATTCATTTTGCTCATATCAATCAAGTGAAAACCATAGTCGATAAACTGAAAGCCATACCCGAGGGCAAGGGCACGATGTTTGACCACACCATGATCATGTATTTCCCCGAAGGCGGTGAGGCACACCACGGCTTCGGCTGGGAGGCTCCTTTTGTCATCGTAGCCGGTGACAACTGTGCCTTAGACATACTCGGCCGCTACACGCGCCTTCCTTACCACGCGACCGAGGGTCACAAGACCATTGGCAACTGGTACACCACACTCCTCAACGCCCACGGCAACCCGATCGAGCACTACGGCGACTTGGATCTGGACATGTCTCGCAAGAAGCTGGATCAGCTCGGGGCCATCAAGCAGTTCATGAGAGCCTAGAAGCTGTCAGAAACCCTGGATTGCCTGTATAGCTGATTTATCATCTAACCCTTAGATCAATCAAGTAGAGGTCTAATTCATATTTTAAAACATCCATCTAACAAAATAATAACTATGAAAATTAATACACAATTAATCGTCACCATCCTAACGATGGCCGCTCTCACCATCCCATGCTTGGGGCAGGTGAAACCTCAAGCCAAGACCCTCAAACTCCACAATATCTTCTCCAGCGACATGGTTCTCCAGCGCGGCAAGCCGATCAAGGTCTGGGGCTGGGGGAAGCCGGGTGACAAGGTTTCCGTGAAATTTGGCAAGGATACGGCTACTGTGGTCGTTGCGAAAGCGGCTCCCGTGAATGTCTTCGGTGAAGAGGAGAAATACGCTGGTAAAGGACGCTGGGAGGTGACTCTTCCCGAGCGCGAAGCCAGCGCCGATCCAGAAACCTTGACTATTACTGCTGGTGGCGAAAAAGTGGAACTGACCAACGTCGTCCTCGGTGATGTGTGGGTCATGCACGGACAGAGCAACATTGGTTTCCCCCTCGGGAAAACCAATGGTCGTAATCTGGCTGCGCAGGCAAATATTCCCAATCTACGGCTTTTCTCGATTAACGGAAACGAGCAGGCTACACTTCAAGACGATATCCGTCCTGAAACCATGTCATCTAATGGCTGGGACATATCATCGCCAATGACAGCGAGCGAGTTTTCCGCCATCGGCTGGGTTTTCGGCGCAAACGTTCAGCGCTCGGTCGGTATCCCTATCGGTTTGATCAAGAACGGCCGCGGAGGAGCTTCGATCGAAAGTATGGTGCCAGTCCACAAGTTTGATGAAGACCCGCTGACCAAGAGATACGCAGACCACGTGAAGGCTAAGATGGCAGCTTTTGACCCCGAGGCCGAAGCAGACAAAACATGGGAGAAAGACAAGGCAAACGCGAAGCGAAAGAATCAGCCGGAGCCTAAAAGACCCGACCCGAAGAAGCTGCGCTCATGGAACGTGCCAGGCAAAAGCCCAAGTGATATGGCTAGCGTGTACAACGGCTATTTCGGTGTCTTCAAGGGCTTCAACATCAAGGGTGTGGTGTTCCATCAAGGCTACAACAACACGGTTGGCGACAACTGCCGCCCCAAACGTTATGTCAAACTCACGGAACTAATGGTTGAGGGCTGGCGTGAAGATTTCAATGATCCGAATTTACCTGTCGCAATTATCGGTTTTTGCGCGGATGGTGGGCAGTTGCAGAGTGAGGAGAATTTTGAAGAGAAGACGAGAGAAACTGGTCCATATATCCGCGAAGGACAGCGTCTCGGACTTGCTAAGGCAGCTGGCACGGGACCGACAGTATTTATTCCAGCTTATGATGTGCAGGCTCCTGGACTGCATCCGAATAAGAAACGCGAGCATGGCTGGCGTGCGGCGCGATGGGCGCTGGCTGACGTTTACAATGTCGATGGATTCGCTTGGAAATCGGTAAAGCTAGTTTCAGCCGAACCCAAGGACGATGTGATGGTTCTTACCTTTGACGGGCAAGTTCTGCCGGATGACGGAGATAAAATACCACGCGGTTTCTCGATCGCTGGCGAGGATGGGAAGTTCTACATGGCACACGCCCGCTATCAGGCCGTGGAAAAGAAAGACCGGCGTAAGAAAGGCTACAGGACTATCCTGGTCTGGAGTCCGCTGGTTGAAAAACCCGTCGCAGTGCGCTATGGCTGGAGTAACTGCCCTATCGGTAATCTCAAGTGTAATAGAGATCAGGATATCGCTCTGCCAAGCTTCCGTACCGATAATTGGGACTTACCTGAAGAAGAAGATCCAGCGGTGAAACCCATCTCGCGTGAACTTGAGAAAGAAAGAAAAGAAGACGCGAAAGCTCGGCTCGAATTCCGCCGCGTGGAAGAAGCGAAACGTGCCCTCGAAGTCATCGAGCGGCTCAAGACGCTCGGGAAATAAGAACTGCAAAAGATCCGCGAAAAGACTTACAGCGTTCCCAAGACCCAGAATATCATCATGAAACGCACAAACTTACTTCTCTTACTCCTTCTCCTATGTCTGCCTACCATAGCATCAGCCAAGGCCAAGGTCTTTATCCTTTCGGGTCAATCCAACATGTCCGGTGGT
>RCNB010003029.1_pt1 | contig 10111 bp, 10 predicted proteins | sample 2041321 | NCBI WGS metagenome assembly RCNB01 (sample SAMN09708232, study PRJNA481090) | Marine sediment metagenome, whole genome shotgun sequencing project.
AAATAACTAAAATAGCTGCAATACGCAATAAAGGTTTAACCCAATTATTTTTTGGTGCTTTTTGGGTGTTAATTTTTTGTAAAACAGAGTTAAGCTCTTTATTGCTGTCAAAATCTTCAGCCTTAAAGTGCTTTATACTATCAGATAATTTAACCAAAGCCTCATAATCTTCAAGCTTCTTGAAAGCTTCAAGTTCATTGGTATTTAGATCATTATCCAACCATTTCTTTATTAAAAGTTCTCTTTCCATAATATGTCTTACAACTATATAACAGTTAAGTTTTAAAAACTCCTACCTAATTTTTATAGTATTCAGTTTGCAGTAGCAGTCTTCAGTGAAATATTTTCAATTATTCAATTTTTGTTTTACTGCCACCTGTGACTGTATACTGTTAACCATATTTATATTCCATCTATTTCTTTTCTTAGTTTTTTTAAAGCACCATAGATACGTTTTTCAACAGCTTTGGTTCCAATACCCAATAGTTCTGCAATTTCTTTATGCCGTTTACCTTCAACTCTGTTCAATAAAAATGCTACGCGTTCCGCTTCTGTTAAATTTGCTATGGCCAATTGTAACTTTTGCATATACTCGTTTTCCTCCATTAAAAATTCAGGATCTTCGTTGGTATGCTCTTTGGGTTTATGTTGTTGAAATTTGAGAACTACTTTTTGATGAGCCGCTTCATTGAGCATTAAATTATTGGCTACCGTATACAAATAGCTTTTGGCTTTATCGGGAGAAACCTTATTACAATTCTGCCAGAGTTTAATGAAAGCTTCCTGAACTTTATCCTTTGGATTAAAATGATCTCCAAATTTATAATATAAAAAGTTATGTAAATCTTCAGCGTATTTGGTAAACACCTTGCTAAAAAGTGCTTCATTACAAATATTATCGTGCAGTTGTTTACTCATTAAATTGACTTAATTCCGCCTAAATTTAAAAAAATCTTAGTCTTGAGGTAGGAATTTTTGAAAGTAAATTGTTTTAGTACTATATAGCATTGCTATGAAAAAGAAAAATACAATCATTAAAAATGTAAAAAATGAACTTAATCATGAAAACAAATTTATTCAAAGCCCTAAAGAATTTCCTTTTTTTGCCTCTTTTTATTTCAGTTCTATTTACTTCATGTCAAAATGAAGTTTCTGATATAGTTGAGACGAATACAGAGGAAACGTTTGTTGCTGAATCTGCTTTAGCACAATCTATGTTAAGAACCACAACATTTGATGGTTCATTTGATAATATTATTGATTCAGCTAACTGTATATCGGTTAATCTGCCAGTTACAGTTATTGTAAATGGAATAACCATTACTATTGAAGCTATTGAAGATTATGACGTAATCGAAGATATCTTTGATGAATTTGAAAATGATGATGATAATATTGAAATTGTATTTCCTATTACCATTATTTTAAGTGATTACGATGAAATCGTTATAAATAATTATGACGAATTATATGCTTTTGTTGAAGATTGTCTAGGTGAAAACGAAGACGATGACGATATAGAATGTATCGATTTTCAATATCCTATAAGTGTATCTATTTTTAATTCAAATTTTGATTTTATTGAAACTGTTCAAATAAATAATGATGAAGAATTGTATGAGTTTATTGAAGAATTAGAAGGTGGTGTATTTGCTAGTTTGAACTTTCCTGTAAATATGGTATTGGCAGATGGTTCAACCATAGAAGTGAATAATAATGATGAGTTACAAGCAGCAATAGAAGCCGCAGAAGATGCCTGTGATGAAGATGATGATAATGACTGGAATGACGACGATGATGACGACTGTTCTGAAGAATTTGTAGAATTGTCATTAAAAGAGTGTATTTGGAATATTGTGTCTTATAATGGTGATGATAACTTTGTAAGTTATGATATAGATTTTGATCCTAATTATGGGTTCACAGTATCTCTAAATGGAAATGTTCTTCATGAAGGTTCATGGTCAGTTTCTCAAGATAATGATGATTTATTTGTCTCTTTTGAAACTTCTTGGGAAGATTTAAACGGAAACTGGGAAGTTGTTGATTGTGATGATGACAGATTTAAGTTTGTACAGGAAACAGGTTCAGCCTCTACTTATATAGTGATTGAAAGAGAATGTGAAGATGAGTTGGATTGTAGTGCACAAGAGATCAGTCAAAACTTGCAAGAATGTATTTGGTATGGTGTGACAAGTCTGTATGATACCTTTGCCGCTGAAATATTTACATTCCACGAAGACGGAACCGTTTCTTCGCAATCATCTGGAGGAACAACAATAGGTTCTTGGAATGTAGAGTTATCTGATGAAGGTGTTTTCCTGGTTCTTAATTCTGATGTTGAACCATATAGCCTTTTATCAATGGAATGGCATATTATTGAGTGTGATGATGATAGAATCAAAGGCGTAAATGGTGATGAATATGTAGTATTTGAACAAGATTGTAGTGATCCTTTTGAATGTTATTCAAATACAGAAATGGTGATTTGTGATGATGATACAATTGACGGATTTGCACAATTCGATTTAAATATGGTATATCCAAACTGTGTTGAAGACAATATTGAATATTCATTCTATGCTTCTACAGCTGATGCTGAATCTAATTCAAATGCTCTTGAAACTAATTATACAAATACTACTAACCCTCAAACAATTTACGCTAGAGTTCAATTAGCTGGAACAAATGTGTTTGAAATATTTGAAGTAGAATTATACGTTGAAAACTGTAATACTTCTGGTTGTTCAGAAGAGCAAGTTGATGCTTATTTAATGGAATGTCATTGGGTAGCTTCTTCTTATAATGGAGACAATCAATTGGTAGATTATGATATCTATTTTAAACCAAATCAGGATTTATTAGTTCAAGGTAATGGTGTATCATATTCTGGAGTATGGTCAACAGAAGGTAACCCTGCAAATGGCGTATTTGTTACTATAACTCAGTTAGCAGATCCAGTAGGAGATTTAAATAATCAATGGTTTGTTGCTGAATGTACAGAAGCACAATTTATATTGACAACAAATGAAGTTGAGATGGGATTAGATCGTGATTGTTCTACATCAACAGATTGTAACGAAGATAATATTAACTCATTCCTTTTAGAATGTACTTGGAATGCAGTAAACTTTAATGGTAGTGATGACTTGATCATTTTCGATTTTGATTTTACTAATAATGGGACTGTTTTAATCACAGGGGATGGTCAATCAATCACAGCCATGTGGTCTACTTCTACAACAGGTGACGGTGTTTGGGTGGAATTCAGCGAAGTGAATACTGGAAATATTCAAGCCTTAAACGGAAACTGGTTTATCACAGAATGTGAGGAAGACAGACTAAAAATGCAAAAGGATAATGACTTTGTGATTATCGAACGAACTTGTAATTAAAAAAAACTAAGATAGTTTTTAGGTTGGTTAGTGTTAAAAAAAGGAAAGCCATAATTGTTTGAATATAATATTTAGCTTCAAATTTTCCTTAATTTTTAAAGGTTGTTTATAAAAATAAGCAACCTTTTTTTTGTTATAATTATCAAAATCATACTTTTAAATACATATCAAATTCATATTTTTGCAACTTTCCGAATGCATTGAAGCGTTTGCGAAAGTGTACTTAAAAATAGTGATGGATTATGTTCAATAACTTAAGTGAAAAGTTAGATAAGGCTTTACATGTTTTAAAAGGTCATGGTAGTATTACCGAGGTTAATGTTGCAGAAACTTTAAAGGAAGTTCGTAGAGCTTTATTAGATGCGGATGTCAATTTTAAAATAGCTAAGGAATTTACCAATAGAGTTAAAGAAAAAGCACTAGGTCAAAATGTATTAACCACATTAAACCCAGGGCAATTAATGGTTAAGATCGTAAAAGACGAATTAACCGAACTTATGGGTGGTGATGCTGAAGGCATAAATTTATCTGCTACACCAAGTATCATTTTAATGTCTGGACTTCAAGGTTCGGGTAAAACAACTTTTTCAGGAAAGTTAGCTCATTATCTAAAGACAAAGAAATCCAAAAAGCCACTTTTGGTAGCTTGTGATGTGTATCGTCCGGCTGCAATAGATCAATTACATATTGTAGGTGATCAAATTAAGGTTGATGTTTACAGTGATAAAGAAAATAAGGATCCAGTTGCTATTGCTAAAGCTGGTATTGCACATGCAAAAGAAAATGGGCATAATGTAATAATCGTTGATACAGCTGGTCGTTTGGCTATTGATGAGGTCATGATGGCTGAAATATCTAACATCCATAAAGCCATTCAGCCTCAGGAAACCTTGTTTGTAGTGGACTCAATGACAGGTCAGGATGCAGTAAATACGGCAAAGACATTTAATGAGATTCTGGATTTTGATGGTGTTATTTTAACCAAACTTGATGGTGATACAAGAGGTGGTGCAGCTATTTCAATAAAGTCAGTAGTCAATAAACCAATCAAGTTCATTGGTACAGGAGAGAAAATGGATGCTATTGATGTATTCTATCCGTCTCGTATGGCTGAACGTATTCTTGGGATGGGTGATGTTGTGTCTTTAGTTGAAAGAGCTCAGGAACAATTTGATGAAGAAGAGGCCAGAAAACTTCAAAAGAAAATTGCTAAAAACCAATTCGGATTTGATGATTTCTTAACACAGATTCAACAAGTCAAGAAAATGGGAAGCATGAAGGATCTGGTTGGTATGATACCAGGTGCAGGAAAAATGATGAAAGATATTGATATGGATGATGATGCCTTTAAAAATATTGAAGCTATTATTCATTCAATGACACCAAAAGAACGTAGCAATCCTTCTATTTTGAATGCAACAAGAAAGAAAAGAATTGGTAGTGGTTCAGGAACTTCGGTACAGGAAGTCAATCAATTGCTTAAACAATTCAATCAAATGAGTAAAATGATGAAGATGATGCAAGGTGGTGGCGGAAAGAAAATGATGCAGATGATGCAGAATATGAAATAAAGTTTAGTTGGCAGTCACAGTCAAGGTTTTCAGTGAATAAAAATTAGTGAAATGGATTTTAAAAAATTAATAGCCTACCAAAAATCATTTGATTTGGCTATGTCTATTTTTGAAATTTCGAAATCCTTTCCAAAGGAAGAAACATATTCTTTGACTGATCAAATTAGAAGAAGTTCACGTTCAGTACCTTCTAATATTGCTGAAGCTTATCGAAAGAGAAGATATCCTAAACACTTTATAAGCAAGCTCACAGATGCTGATGAAGAGAATTCAGAAACTAACACTTGGTTAGATTTTGCACATGCTTGTAATTATATTAAAAAAGAAGATTATAAAAAGTTTTCAAACGAAGGTGTGGAAATTGGCAAACTAATTAACTATATGATTAATAATCCAGCTAAATTTGGAGTTAACTGCGACTGATAACTGTGACTAATAACTGGGACTGAAGACTAAAAAATATGACAATTTTAGATGGAAAAAAAATAAGTAATCAAATCAAGGATGAGATTGCTTTGGAAGTAACAAAAATGAAGGAACTTGGGGAAAAAGTACCTCATTTAGCTGCTATTATTGTTGGAAATGATGGGGCCAGTTTAACCTACGTTGGAAGTAAAGTGAGAGCATGCGAACGTGTTGGATTTGAATCCACTATGGTTAGAATGTCCAATACAACAAGCGAGGTTGAATTATTGGATAAAATTGAGGAGTTAAATGAAGATAAGAACATTGATGGGTTTATAGTACAACTGCCACTTCCTCCTCAAATTAATACACAAAAAGTTTTATTGGCTGTTGACCCCAACAAAGATGTTGATGGTTTCCATCCTATGAATTTTGGAAAAATGGCCTTGGATATGAGTACATTTATTCCTGCTACTCCTTTTGGTATTTTAGAACTTATAGAACGATATAAAGTAGAAACCCAGGGTAAGCATACAGTAGTAATTGGTCGTTCTCATATAGTTGGGCGACCGATGAGTATTTTAATGGGAAGAAAGGCATTTCCTGGAAACTCAACCGTAACAGTTACTCATAGCCGCACCAAGAATATCGCTGATATCACGAGACAAGCTGATATTATAATTTCTGCCCTTGGAGTGCCAAACTTTTTAAAGGCTGACATGGTTAAAGATGATGTAGTAATAATTGATGTTGGCATTACGAGAGTTCCAGATGAAACAAGGGAAAGAGGTTATAGAATCACTGGTGATGTAGATTTCGAAAATGTAAGTAAAAAAGCTAGTTATATAACGCCAGTTCCTGGTGGTGTCGGACCAATGACAATTGCCATGTTACTTAAAAATACACTTCTAGCGCGCGAGCGTCATTTAAGAAAAGGTTAAATTGGTTATATTGCATTAATGCTAGTGCAATATTTTCTAAATAGTAGAGTCGAAGTAGGAAGTTTAGAACAGCTTGTTCCTGTTTTAGTTGCTATACTTTTTTCTTTTTTATTATTTCGGTTTTCAAAAAGGTATTTAAATAGACAAGAACAGGAAACCATTCTGCATATTCTTGCTATTTTCATTTCATTGACTGTAATAAGCTTTCATATCTATAAAATAAGTCAGGGTGGTTATAATTTTAGAACAGATCTTCCCTTGTATTTATGCAGTTTACTGGGATTGATAATTCCAGTTTTTACATACTATAAAAGAAATTGGATGTATGAGATTCTATTGTTCTGGATAATCGCCGGAACAACTCAAGCAATTGCGACTCCAGATATTCTGGTTGGTTTCCCAAGCTTTGAATTTTTTAGATATTGGATTGTGCATCTAGGGTTAGTGGTTGTGATATTGTACGCAACCATTGTTTTAAATTATAAACCAACTTTAAAAAGCGTTTTTAAATCCATTCTTGCTCTTCAGGTTTACCTTATATTCATGGTAATTGTGAACTATGTTTTAGATGCTAATTATTTTTATCTGAATGGAAAGCCTGAATCTGCTTCTATATTGGATTATTTAGGAGAATGGCCTTTATATATTATTGTTGCCCAGCTTATTTTAGTGCCTTATTTTTTGTTGATCTATTTACCTTTTCATTTGAGTAGAAAAAAGGTTTCTATTTAGCGAATAATTGATTGATATCTTTAAAGGCTTTAAATTCCAAAGCATTTCCTGCAGGATCTTTAAAAAATATAGTCGCTTGTTCACCAACCATTCCTTCAAAACGGATATAGGGCTCAATAATAAAATCAATGTTTTTGTTTTTTAGATAGTCGGCAAAATTATGGAATACATCCCAATCTAAAACAACTCCGTAATGAGGAACAGGAACTGATTTTCCATCCACAGGATTAGTATGAAGGTCCTCATTTGATTTTGGTTTAAAATGTATGACCAATTGATGTCCAAAAAAATTGAAATCTACCCAATGATCACTGCTTCTGCCTTCTTCACAATTTAGAATATCTCTATAAAATATTCTGCATTCATCAAGATTATGAACAGGAATAGCGATGTGGAAAGGTGGTAGTGATTTCATTTGGATATACTAACGTCTGTTACTTCTATTTTGATCCTTTTTTGGATTACTCGTTTTAGTAGAATCTGCTAATAACTTATTTAATTCTAATAATTCTTCTGGAGTAAATTCTCTGTAATTACCAACAGGAACATCCAATTTTATATTCATTATCCTTACTCTTTTAAGCGAAGTCACCTGATAATTTAAGTATTCACACATCCTACGTATTTGTCGGTTTAAACCTTGAGTTAGTATAATTTTGAATGTTGTCGAATCTATTTTCTTGACTTGACATTTCTTTGTTGTAACACCTAGATCCGGAAGCCTAATACCTCCAGACATGCGGCTAATAAAAGTCTGTGATATTGGTTTGTTGACAGTAGCTAAATATTCCTTCTCATGATTGTTACTGGCACGAAGTATTTTGTTTACTATATCGCCATCATCTGTTAGAAAGATAAGCCCTTCGCTAGGCTTGTCTAATCTACCAATTGGGAAAATACGTTTTGGGTAATTTATATAGTCTATAATATTATCCTTTTCAACTCGAGTATCTGTTGTACAAACAATACCAACAGGTTTGTTAAATGCCAAATAAACCGGTTTGTCTTTTTTACTTTTAATTAACCCACCATCAACAGTTACCACATCACTAGGAGAGACCTTGGTTCCCATTTCTGGAACAACTCCATTAATGGTTACACGTCCAGCATCAATCAGTCTGTCTGCTTCTCTGCGAGAGCAGTAACCAACTTCGCTTAAATATTTATTGAGTCTGGTGAGGTTTTCTGCCATGGTTCAAAAGTACGATAATGGTTAGCTATTGTTTAATGTTTTTTTTCTGGTGTAAAATACTCCTATTGAAATAATTACAGCTAATTCAAAAATGATAGATAAAATAGAACCCTCAAATCCAAAAGCTCCACCATTTAGCATATTATTTTCAATTATACTGAATTCAATTAAAGAATAGGTGTCTTGACCACTAACATTAAAACCAAACATAGTTTGAAACAAATTCCAACTTAAATGCAATGCAATAGGGAACCAAAGATTTTTTGTATAGATATAAGAAAGACCTAAAAGAATTCCACATAAAAATAAATTAGTTAAACTAAATAAATCTATGTTCGGATTTAATCCATGCATTAATGCAAACAAAATTGATGAAACTATCAATGCAACATATTTGTTGAAGGAAACCATTAAATTTTTCAAGACATATCCTCTAAACATAACTTCTTCGGCAATTGCAACCATTATGAAAAATAAAATTGAAATAATTATTTCTTTGATATCAAATAGTATTCGTTCAAAATGGATTTCTTCTAATAATAATAAAAAAACATAGCCAGAAGCCATTAATGCAGCACCAATTAAAATACCAACTATAAAATCTTTAAGTCTATTTTTTGTTTGGAATCCAAGTTTTATAAAAGGTTCTTTATTAACATATTTCATGAAAAGCCAAAGAACAAAAAAGGTTCCAATTAGTGAGAAAAAATTAATTATCAGTTTTTGTTCAGATGTCTTTTCGAAATTAATGTCATAAATATCTGCTCCAGTTATTAAATAACCAATTAATTGAAAAACAACTAAAAAAATAATGTATGGTATAAAGATGCCTAATACTCGCAACCATCCTAAATGTCTATTTTTAGTTTCGTCTCCCATTTTAGTATTATTATTTAGCTATTGATAAACTCAACTATATAATTATAAACTTCATCATGATTAAGTGAATGTCCATAACCAGAAGTAGAAATCAGTTTACTGTTCTTGAAATTTTTATGGATTAATTTAGCATCAGCATATGGTATAATTCTATCTTTTTTATCATGAATAATTAAACCTTCAACATCAATCGATTTACAATATTTTGCCGTTGAGAATGAGCTTGGAGATCCTCCAAAGCTATCCTCAATTAATTTGTTTAAAGATTTCACCACTTTAGAATTATAACTTAACATATCAGTATAATTCTTTAAAATAGCTTCAAATTCTGAAGGTGCTCCAAGCAAAACCAATTTTTTCAAGGAATCCAATTGGTGTTTATGTTGAAAAAACACAGATGCCATTCCACCAACTGAATGACCAATAATTATTTCCGGCTTAAATTGTTGGCAAACCACATTGATGAATTCTGAATACAAGACAGCATTGAATTTTTTGCTTTCAGATTCGCCATGTGCAGGAGCATCTAAAGCAATGACATTGTAATTTTGTATCTGTAATAATTCTATTAATTTTTTCCATCTAGCTGTATTACTTTCCCAACCATGAGATAATAGTACAGTTTTATGATGACCATTCCATTGATAAGTCATTATTGAATAACCGTTGTAACTTAACTGCTCTTTTTTAGCCGAATTTAAAAAAGACGCTTGTTTTCTGTTGATATCACCTTTTCTCGGAGTTGCAAATAAAGACAAGGCTTTAGCAGCTGCATATTTTGATGATACTAAACTGGATGCATTTAGCAATGAGCCAACTGTTTTTGGGACTGCTTTGTTGAGGAATTTTTTCATGAATTTTCTCTATTTACTGCATCCATTGAAAAAGCGGGTAAACAAATGGCGATGTATTCGCATGGTTCTGTAAAAGGGTTTGAATATTGAACTCTTGTGTTTTTACGTATTTTAATTGATTGACCAGCTTCTAAAACAACAA
>RCNB010003030.1_pt1 | contig 10110 bp, 4 predicted proteins | sample 2041321 | NCBI WGS metagenome assembly RCNB01 (sample SAMN09708232, study PRJNA481090) | Marine sediment metagenome, whole genome shotgun sequencing project.
TGAATTTTCACCTTCAGTATCAAACATTCTTATAACCAATTCATCAGTATCTTCAGCTTTTTTAATGGTCGTTATAATTATATTTTCTTTATCAATATTAAAAAAACTAGCAGTTTCGGGTAAAGAGGCCTTTATAGATTTATCTGGATAAACAATTACATGAATTGGTTCATTGTGTTGTTTTGCAATTTTTTTCCCAGATATTTCTCCAGTTTTGTTAGATGTTAGAATATTATGATAACTATGACTACCCTCCTGTGAATATTCATTTCCTTCCCAATGACAAGAAGTTCTACTAGCTAATAACAAATGTTGTAATACTGTGTTCGTATTGTCAGATGTTGGATCGATCCAGTCTACCGCCGCTACTGAAGAACTTAAGGTAATGGTGATGTCATTATCAGAAGCAGAAATCCAATCCATTATTGCTCTTGGATGCACATCTTTGCAAAGTGCTGTATAACGATCGCCTGCTGTATGAATTTCATCTTGTCCAACTTTTACCGATCCAAAAGGTACTTCATGAGTTATCAAGGCATTATCTATAGCTATTGGAAAAGCGGTTCTAAATTCACGATATAGTACACCATTCCAGTTTAATAATTGAGTTTCAAAAAGAACTCTTTTAAGTTCATGATAAATAGTTACATCTTGTTGTACAGTTGCGTGTAATATGTCTTGTTTTATTCGATATGTAGTATAAACATCCCCGTTACCAACAATTGACCAAGATGGATCATGGGCACTTACTTTATCGAAATCTTGCATAAATGGCTGTTGAATATCTCCAAACTCACCTGCACCATTTCCGTTGGAAAACATAGTAAAAACGTCAGCAGCCTTAAAGTTATCAGTTTTGAATAGATTTCTTTTTAACTCTTTATCATAAATTTGAGCAATCCCACCTTTTTCAAAAGTAATTTTGTAGGAATCATTTTCATAATTTGAGGATGACGTTTTTTTAGTTGCCTTTTTAGGAGCTAAAAATGACTCCTTAACATAAAATGTTTGATACCCAATTGAAGGGATATCTTTAGCAATAAAAACGATGTCAGCACTTTTTAGGGTGCCATCATCATAGTATTCAGATTTTACAATTTGTGATGCAATTTTTTCCTTTGTAGAAGAAAACACTTCCAGACTTTTCGCTTTTCCTTTTTGTAGGTCAATCGATATTGTCACGGGGTCTGTTCTTTTCCAGGAAAGACTATTGAATAAAACAACTGGAATTCCTATACTTTCATTTGTTTTAATTCTACTTGCAATAAAATCAGTTCCCTTATTTAATAACTTAGTTCCCATTGCTCTAGATTTTACTAGCTTAGCTTTGAACAAATTATCGGTAATATCTCCATCGTGCCCACCCCAACCATGATCTGGGTAGATTTTTGCTTGCCAAGCTTCGTCAAACTCTTTAAGTGGATATGGAACTCTAACGGGATCTATTGTATTGGCTACTGATAAAAATTTTTCTGCAGCCGGTAATATTTTTGAAGCTTCTCTACTGGCTGTGATGGCTTCATGATGAGCTGGACCATGGATATATACCCATACATTTGGCCTTTCTCCTGTAATAGTTTCTATGCTTGTTGCATTTTTTTCTGCCAAAGGCATAAAGTCATCAGAAGTCATCAATTCCATATTTGGTAAGTAAACAGGAATTTCTTTTGTGTTTTCGTCTTTAATATATTTAAAACCATTCCATGCCAAAATAAAATCTGTATAATCAATTGCAGGAATCATATCCTGACTGGATAACAAAGGCGTAATTGTTTTGCTATCTTTAAAATACTGACTCCAGTAGGTTACTTGCTCTGCTCCATATTTAATTTTATTTGTTATTTTCTTGGAAAGTTGAACGAAATCATCACCGTAGTGACCAGGTGAATAAGTGAATACGGAACTTCCATCAGGACTTTGCCAATTAAACATTCCTTTTGCGTGACGACTTATAATCATATAATCTACCCCAGCCTTTTTTAATATTTGTGGAAACTGTAATGTTTTACCAGGTACATCTACATTCCAATATACTTTAGAATCATAACCACCAAAGGTTTTCTTTACCCATTTTTTACCTAAATAAAATTGACGAACTAAATCTTCGGCATCATACATATCTTCATATGGACAGTTATATGAAGCCCCTACTGACAATAAATTTTTATTAAGCAAGGTTGTTATCTTTTCTTTCGATTCAGGGTGTCTGGCTAAATATTCCCGAAGCATTAATCCGTCTTCAATATCAAATCCATAGTCATCTCTAATAAAAGCATCATTGATAACAGGAGTTAATAACAACGTATCTCTAAGAATAATGCAAACTTCAGGTCTATCAACCCAGGCAATATCCTGGTGGCTTGAGTTTAATATTGAAATTGCCCCATCTGCATGTTTCTTGTCAAAAAAGTTGGTATAGGCTGTGTACAATGATGGCTTATACAATTTAACGATAGAAGCAGTCCACTCGTTATTATTCTGTATGTTATAATGATAAAAATATTCACCAATAACATCAGATATTGTACAAGTACCATTTTTGTTTTCAAAAGACACGTCTATAACATTTTCTCCATAAAATAATTTAAATAACTTCTTCGGAGAATCAATTTTTATGGTTGCTTTCGCCAACCCTCCTTGCTCATTAAAAATGACCTTTTCACTCTTTTTACCATCACTCTCAATATATACTGATCTACCTCCAAAATGTGCAGGAGCATCAATATGCAATACGTTAGAATTTTGTTTAATACTAAATGCAGCTTCGTTTAATGCAGAAATATGTAATCTTTTAATGACGTCATCTGTCTTAAATATCATAAACCAAGATCGACTTCCTTTTTTTTGACCTACAATTTTCATTTTAGCTTGTTTCCCTTTACCAACCAACTTAGTTGGGATGGTCAATCTAAATGCACCAACACCGTCTTTATTTAAATCTCTTTTTACTAAAATGTATTCAACTAACGAATTAGTAGGGTTGTTTAATGTTTTTAAAGTTCCGTCTTCATTAGCAATAAAGGTAATTGCTAAATTATCATTGATGAGAAGATCAAAGGGTTCCCGAATATTTAAGTCTATGTTCGAGTAGAAAAAAAAAGAAACGTTTTTTTCAGTATAATTATCCGGAACTTTACCGGTTAATAGTTCAAATGCCAACTTTCCATCAGAAGCTCTTGAAATTAGTGCCTTGTTAACATCTTCACGTATAGATTGGTATGTATAATCTCTTCCTGAAATCTTTTCACTAAACCCCTCAATATCATTTTTACATATGCTATATAAATTATACCTTGTATTCACTTCATAAATATGGCTATGCCCACCTCCTCCATGAGGAGGAAGTTCTTCGCTTATTCCAAAAGAACTTTTATGATTAAATTCGTTAGCAATAGAACTAAAAGAAATCAATCCCATTATAAATAGGCTTACTATTTTAATGGGAAGTATGAGGTATATATTAGATTTTTTCATCTTATAATTTATTTTTGAATAATATTTATTCCTTCCAATACTGAATTTCTTCCTTATACATGGCATCTAAAGACATTTGTACAGCTATGGCAACATTGGCACCTGTTTTTATGTTCGATATTGGTTCTTTATTTTCCAAAATATTATCTCTAAAGTCGATTAATGCTTGTTTGCTGGGATCAAGATGAGTAACATTGATGGGTATTCCATATCCTTGCACAATCGGATTAGCCGTTGCGCCTGAAACACCATCCACTTCTGCCAGTTCCTTTTTTTGACCATTTTCATAGTATATCCAAGCTTTTGCATAATCCAATTGAATAGTTCCTTTACTGCCATGAACTTTTATTTGATAATCACCTAGTGAATTAGAGGTTAAGCAAGTAAATTTGGCCTTAACCCCAGAAGGATATTCAAACAACAAGTGAATGTTGTCGAAGGTTTCACGACCATCTTTCCAATAATCAATGCCTCCAGTGCCCATGATTTTTTTAGGATTTTCTTCAAGGACCCAGTTTATAAAATCGATTTGATGAGAACAAAGTTCAGCAGCCATTCCTCCAGAATATTCTCTATACATTCTCCAATTTATAGCTCGTTCTAGAGAAGGGTCGGGGACTGGCCGTCTCCAGTTTCCTTGTCTATTCCATTGGCATTCAAACGAAATTAATTCGCCGATTTCCCCTTTTTTGATAAGTTTTACGACATGTTTGTATAATCGAGAACTATGGTATTGATGGCCTGTTTGGAACACCATTTTTGAATTTGAAGCTTTCTGAACCAACTTTTGAATACCTTCAATTCCTTTTGCCATTGTTTTTTCACAATACACATGTTTTTTGGCATCTAAGGCATCTATTGCAATCGCAGCATGTGTATTAAATGGGGTTGCAATTAAAACAGCATCAATATTTTTATTATCAAGCAATTTTCGATAGTCAGTATAACTCTCGGTTTTTTTTCCTGCTTTTGAAAGTCCATTCTTCAATCTAAAATCTAGCACATCACAACAGGCTGCAACATTTACTCCATCAATACTTTTAAGAAAAGGAATAAGACCTCCACCTCGGTCACCGGTCCCTATAACCCCAATATTGATGGTATCATTTGGGCGTAATTTAAGTGAAACCGCACCAATAGCACTTGAACTGGCCAATACCCCTGCCGATAATAATCCTCCTTTTGCTATAAATTCCCTTCTTTTCATTGGTTTTAATTTATATTATGGTTGACTCTTATAATTCATAATTTTGGCTCCCATCCAGGTTCATAATCACGCGACCATAATTTCATAGCGTCTCGATCATATATATAGCCATTATTTTCATCGACTTCAAATGATTTCCCTATCCTGGAGGATATATTTGCATAATGTGTTAACATTTGGCTTATCGCACCTTGATCGATAGGAGAAGTAAGTTTAGCCTTCCCTCTAATTGCATCAAAAAAGTTTACAGCATGCAAGGTTGAAAGACTTCCTCCTCCTCCGAGTGCTATGCCACTTTCAGCTCCTTGGGATTTACTATCTCTAATTAATTTTCCTTTAAGATCATACAACATAAAACCATCTCTGTCAATAAAAACGGAACCTTTTGATCCGTAAACGATTACACCTCTACTTTTACCATATTTATCATATCCGTTTCTACTTTGTCCGTCCCACTGAATAATACGATTATCGGAAAACCGAAAGGTGGCTTCCATGGTATCATACATTGTCCACCCGTCATTTAGATGATGGAATTTTCCTGATAAGACATCAACGTGTTGAGGATACTTTACATCCAGCGCCCATCGAGCAATATCTAACTCGTGAGTTGCATTATTTCCCATTTCTGCGGTACCATAGTCCCATCCATACCAATGCCAATTATAATCCCAGGTATCATGCGTGTATTCTTTTCTTGGAGCCGGTCCTTGAAAAAGTTCCCAATCAAGTCCCTCCGGAACTTTTGTCTTAACTTGGTTCGGAACTATTCCCCTCGAATTTGTATAAAAGGCTATGGCCTTATAAGCTTTTCCGATTAAACCCTTATGAATTTCTTGAATGATCTTATTTGATTCAGCAGAGGATCGTTGCTGATTTCCCATTTGAACTACTTTATTATATTTTTTTTGAAAATCAACAATAATTTCTCCCTCTCTCGGATTATGGCTACAAGGTTTTTCTACATATACATGTTTGTCAGCTGCCATTGCCATGCAGGCACCAGGAGTATGCCAATGGTCTGGGGTTGCGATAAAAACAGCATCCACTTTTTTATCATCCAAAACTTTTCTGATATCATTTTCAAGTTTTGGCGTTTTATTCAATAATTTTGAAAACTCCACTGCAGCTTTATCACGCTGACTTTTCATGACATCGCATAAATACATTAACTCAATATTGTTTTTTTTGGTGGTAATTGGCTCAATGAATCCTCCTAATCTTCTTCCAAGACCTTGAATGGCCACATGTATTCTATCATTAGCACCTATTATTCTATTATAACTTTTTGCAGAAATACTTGTTAATCCTCCTGTAAATGCCAAGCCAACAGATCCTGCCGAAGCTTTTTTTATGAAATCTCTTCTATTTGAGCCCATATTTATAACGTATTTTATTATTTGAATTCTTTGATTTTTATACTTCTGAAATGAACGGTATTACCATGATCTTGCAACAATATATGTCCTGTAGGCCATTCACCAAAGTTTGGCCAAATTCTATATTTACTATAAGCCACGAGCGCCCTAAATGTTTGTGTGTTTCTGTTGTATTCTACAATTTTTTCATTGTTTAACCAATGCGACACTTTAGATCCATTTACCACTATCCTAGCTTTATTCCAGTTGCCAATTCCTTTAAATTGTTTTCCTCTTCCTGGAATGGAAAGATTTTCTGCGGCAATCAAATCATATAAGGAACCCAATGTTCTATTACCATTGACCCCTTCTTTAGCATCAAGGTGATTATCATCATCCAAGAGTTGGAATTCACAGCCAATAGCAGAACCTGATCCTTTATTGAGATCTGATTTTACAAAATATTTAATACCACTGTTTGCTCCTTTAGTGATTTTAAATTCTAGTTCTAATTCAAAACTGCCAAATACTTCATTGGTTACAATATCTCCCGGACCGGTTGACTCGCCACCATCAGTAGCTAAAATTGATAAAACTCCATCCTTGATCTCCCATCCGCTCAATGGAAATTTTTTTAGTTTTGCAGCTCTCCATCCTTTGCTCGTTTTTCCATCCCATAATAGCTCCCAACCATTAGACCTTTCATTTTCGGTGAGCTTGTTTACCAAATAACTCATTTCCTGAACTTCAGGATCTGTTGCCATTCTTTCATTCTCTAATTTATCAGTTTTTATCCGTATATTTTTCCATTTTATTGTTTTACCCGACAACGAAGAATCGTTACCTATACCGTGTACTTGCAGTCCTATAAATCCGGTTGCTGTTTCATCGTCTATCAAATTTGAACATTGTATTCCGTTGATCCATGTTTTAATTGAATTACCAAAAGCTTCAATTCTGCACTTATTCCAAACCCCATTCTTGAAAGCTTTTCTCCCTTTTTCATTTAGAGATAATGGATACATCCAGGCTCTTCGACCTTCGTCGTAAATACCCCCGCTAAATGCACGGTCACTCGGGTCTAATTCGAACTGATAACCATGAACGGTACCGTTTTTATAATCTTTAAAACTATTACTTCTAAATTGAACGCCAGAATTAATTGCTGGATCAACCCAAACCTCAAATTCTAAAATAAAATTATCATAATTTTTTTGAGTACATAAAAAACTATTTGGAGTATTGGTTTTTGTGATCCCTATAATAGTTCCATTTTCAACTTTATAATCGGCCTTTCCATTCAACTGTTTCCACCCCTTTAAATTTTTTCCATTAAATAGATCTGTCCAGCTATCTGAGGATTGAGCTGAGGTCTCAAACACCATAAGAGCAGTTAATAACACTACAAATAATAAAAATTCAGATGTACTTTTTTTCATGATCATTGTATTAATTATTCTTTAAAATAACTTTTAGGTTGTTTGCATTCACAAGATCATCATGGCTGATAAAATATTTTTTATAGTCTTTTCCATTCAAAAGAATTGTTGATATACTACCATTATTGTTTTTTTCTCGTTCTATTACCAATTTTTCGTTTTGATAATATGTTGGATCTAATTGAATTGTAATTTTATCAAACAATGGAGTCGTTATGGCATATTTTGGTTCCCCCGGTGACAACGGATATATTCCCATCATTGAGTACACTAACCAGGCAGACATGGTACCTGTGTCATCATTCCCCGGAATTCCATCGGGTGTGTTTAGAAAATATTTTTTTACTAATTCTTGTACCAATTCTTGACTTCTCCATTCTTCACCTTTTACATAATTAAATAAATACGGATAGGCAATATCTGGTTCATTAGCCATGTCAAACTGATCTGTATCAAATACTTTTTGCAATTGATTTGTAAATGCTTTATTACCTCCCATTAACTTTTTAAGTCCTTCAATATCATGGGGTACCATGAATGCATATTGCCAGGCATTTCCTTCAATAAAACCAATATTTTTGGTAAAATTAGCTCCTGCTAATGGGTTGAAGGGTTCATACCAACTCCCATCTGACTTTCGAGGGCGTAATAAATCTAATTTTTTATCAAACAATTTTCTATATGATATGGAACGATTTTTAAATCGTTTATAATCCTCCTTCTTCCCTAATGCTTTTGCCAACAACGCGATTGAATTATCAGCAGCATTATACTCTTCAGTTGTTGAAACAGAACCACCATTATCGGTAGTTAAATAACCTTTCTCAATATAATCTTTAAGTCCAGGGCGTAATGGATTATTCTCAAGTTGATCAGCACTTTTCAACATAGCCTTATATGCTTTTTGAACATCAAAATCTTGAATTCCTTTTAAATAAGTATCAGTAATGACAATACTTGCAGGATCGCCTACCATTGTAAATGTTTCGGTAGAATTAAGCTCCCACTTTGGCAACCAACCATTTTCATCGTACATATTTAACATGCTTTTTATCATATCAGATTGCTGTTTTGGATATACCAAAGACATTAACTGATGTAAATTTCTGTATGTATCCCAAAGAGAAAATACCGTGTATCGAGTTCCTTCTGTATTACCTATTTTCCCTGTTTTTATTTCTGGATATTCACCATTGAAATCATTCAACGTATTTGGATGAATTAAGGTATGATACAAAGCTGTATAGAAAATTATTTTATCTTCTTTCGAATTACCTTCAACCTTAATTCTGGAAAGTAGTTCGTTCCATTCATTATAAGTTTCTTTGTAAATATCATTGAAAGACTTATTGGCGGTTTCTTTGTTTAGATTTTCCCTGGCATTTTCTATACTCACATAGGAAACCCCAATTTTTACTTCAATAGTTTCTATTTTATCAAATTTGTATGAAAAATAAGTTCCAATACTATCGCCAACAACCATTTTTGTTGCATTATCCATCATACGAGTTTTTCCATTGTAACCCATCCATTGTGATTCAACACCATTATATGTTGCAGGTTTTTTCCACACACCAAACTTATCGGCTGGTTTTGAAAATTTAGCAACAAAATAAACAGGATAGGCAGCTTCAGGGCTGTTGTAGCAAAAAGATCCGACAGAACGCATGCCTTCAATTTCTGATGAAGAAACAACTTTAACCATAGCACCTTGTTCATTGGTTAGACCTAATCCAAGATTTAATAAAACATTGGATTCCCCTTTTGGGAATGTAATCTTACTAACACCAACTCTTTTTGTTGTTGTGAATTCGGCCTTTATATTATACTTATCAATTTTTGTACTATAATATGCTGTTTTTGCTACTTCATTAGAAAAGGTTGAACCATATTTTAAGTGACTAGTTTCAACTTCTCCAGTTGTAGGCATTAACAATATAACACCCAATTCCGGACAGCCAACACCGCTCAAATTCACCTGGCTAAAACCTGTTAAAAAGGTGTTTTCATGAACATATGGGTTAGACAACCATCTACTATCTTTTTCTAATGGTAAATTTTGAGGTCCGGCAACATTAAACGGACTAATACTCGCCATCCCTCTTGGTGCAATTGGTCCAGGAAATGTGGCTCCGAAATTAGAGGTTCCGATAAAAGGGTTAACAAAATCTGCCGGTTGTTGAGCTAATGAAATCGAGGAAATTAAAAATATCCCAATAAAAAAAACAGATCTTATCGCTTTTACTATGTTGTTGTTCAAAAACATACGTTCAACTATTTATTGTTATTTTACAGTTTCTATTTTCAATGTCCAAGCGTATTTTGAAGGTAAATTATTTCGTAATTCTACTGGAATTTTGACTTTAAAACCAGCTTCTAATTTCTCCCATTTCAATCTTTTTTTTGAACCTAACATACTTATTCTAGTGCCTTTTTTTGGATTGATTGATTTAATAATAATTTCTGAAGGAATTTTATATTCATCTTCTTCAGCCAAATAGAATAAAAATACGCTCCCAACCTTATTTTGAGTCATGCATATGTTATTTTCCTTAAAAGGGGCGATAGGTTTTGTATTGTAAATTGCACTACTATTTACATTCATCCAAGCGCCATATTCTTCTAATAAATC
>RCNB010003031.1_pt1 | contig 10108 bp, 13 predicted proteins | sample 2041321 | NCBI WGS metagenome assembly RCNB01 (sample SAMN09708232, study PRJNA481090) | Marine sediment metagenome, whole genome shotgun sequencing project.
AGTTTCCTTAGTTCGTTGTCATCTACATCTATAAATCCCCGGTAATGATAAAATCCCAATCCTTCGAAGAAATCTTGATCAACTACGATTGCACCAGTTGAAACAATAATGTCGACCATATTGTGTTTAATCAAATCAACGATGATCTTTTTCATGCCTGCACTGACTAGTGAACCAGTCAAACAAAGAATAACCGTGCAGTCTTTGTCTTTTAACATTGTATCATAAATCTCACATGCTCGTGCGAGATTTCTTGACTGAAACGCCATATGGTCAAAGGAATTGATGAGAGGAACTCCGTTAAATGTTTTAATGTCTATGTGTTGAATTTTTTGTTTAAGCAGTTTCTCTTTTTCATATTTCATATCTACTTCCTAAAGAGGATATTTCTATATGCTTTTTCTATTTTTCTACAGTAAGATTTAAACCAGGTTTTTCTCTATCCGATTTCCATATGCATGAATGGGCACTTGCTGAATCAATACTTGTTGCAGCGGTTGAGGCTGCTGAGAAAGAAAAACTGAAAATAATCAGTGAGATCAAAATAAGTATAGGTGAATTGCAGCAAATAGAACATGATATTTTTGAGTTTGCTCTTGAGGAAATTATAAAAACTCAAGGTGGCAAATTGAAAAACGTAAAAACCATCATTGAAACTGAAGAAAGCACATTGAAATGTAAAAGTTGTGAACATACATGGGATTTTAGCGATATGAAGAAAAAACTCAACGAGGATGAATCCGAGGCGATACATTTCATCCCCGAGGTTGCTTTTGTTCATGCAAGATGTCCAAAATGCGGTAGCCCAGATTTTGAAATAATGACAGGACGGGGAGTTTCAATAACATTGATTAAGGGAGAAAAGTAAAACTATGGATGCCAGAATTAGTGTTATCGACAAGCGATTGAAAAACATTAAAAGAATCATTTCTGTAGCAAGCGGTAAAGGTGGTGTCGGAAAAAGTCTTGTTGCATCCAGTCTTGCACTAAATCTATCGAAAAAAGGATTCAAAGTTGGGCTCTTAGACCTTGATTTATACGGTCCTTCTTCACATATAATTCTAGGCGTTAAGGACGTATTTCCCAAAGAAGAAAAAGGCATCATTCCCCCTAACGTTCATGGTATAAATTTTATGTCAATTGTTTACTTCACCGAGGATAAACCATCTCCATTTAGGGGTATTGACATTTCAAATATAATCATAGAACTATTAGCTATTACTCAATGGGGATCACTAGATTTTCTTATCATCGATATGCCTCCGGGTATAGGTGATGAGACTCTTGATGTTATCCGACTTATTAAAAAGAGTGAATTTCTTGTGGTGAGCACTCCCTCAAAGGTTGCACTTGGTGCAGTTAGTAAACTTCTTAAGATACTAAAAGAGCTGAAAATTCCAATCATTGGCGTATTGGAGAATATGTCAATGACAAAATCTTCATTTATTAAAAATGAAATTGACAGTATGGATCTGCTATATCTTGGATGTATCTCCTTTGATAAAAATCTTGAGGAATCAATTGGAAAAACCAATAAACTTTTAGAAACTGATTTTATGAAAAATTTAGACGATTTGTTAGAAGGAATCAATCTTTGAAAGAATGGAATGATAATTTAATTTGACATGAAAGGCAGCTATATTTTGATTGTTGAACTCAAAAACGATTCGATAATATCGGTTGGTAAAAAAGGGGAAGAACGCTTTAACAAAGGATATTACATATACGTCGGCTCAGCATTGAATGGATTGGATCAAAGAATACAACGGCATCTGAGAAAACAAAAAAAGATTCATTGGCACATTGATTATCTGTTAAAACATGCAGTAGTTATTGATGTATTTTACAAGGAAAGCAAGGTTAGAGAGGAATGCAATATTGCAAAAAAACTGGATGGGCAATTGTTTTTAATTCCTGGTTTTGGTTGCACTGATTGTCGATGTAAAAGCCATCTTTTTTACGGATCTTTTGAGGAGGTTATGTCTGCCGTTGAAAAATTGCAGATGAATTCATACCATTTTGATGCAAACTATTAAAACTCTTTTTACTTTATATGTGGACGTGAGATAGTATGGTTGTAGTTGTTTATACTGCGATAGATAATATGCAAGACGCTAGGAAGATAGCTCATACGTTAGTTGAAGAGCAACTTGTGGCATGTGTCAATATAATTCCAAATGTAGAGTCGGTATATAGATGGAAAGGTAATATCGAAGAGGATAATGAATATGTCCTTATTGCAAAAACAATCGATGATAATGTGGAAAAAACGATACAGAGAATAGAACAGATTCATACTTACGACCTTCCGGATATCATTGTTTTACCTGTTACAGGTGGTCTTAAGGATTATCTTGATTACGTTTCTAATGAGACAACATGAAATTTGTATCATTAATTTCAAGCGGGATAGACTCTCCAGTTGCTACCTATCTTCTTTCAAAAAAAGCAGAAGAATTGATTCTTGTTCATGCAGATGGTAGACCTTTTACTGATAATAGAGAGATTGATAATTTTGTTCTTATTGTCAAACACCTTAAGAAACAAATTTCTTGCGATGTTAAAACATATGTCGTACCTCACGGGAAAACACTTCATTCTTTTAAGCAAAATTGCGATGACAGGTTTACATGCGTGTTTTGCAAACGAATGCTTTTAAGATATGCTGAAAAAATAGCTATGAATGATGAAGCTGATGCTATCATTATGGGAGACTCGCTTGGCCAAGTCGCGTCTCAGACCCTTCAAAACATTCGTACTGTTGAACAGGCAATAAATCTTCCAATTTTGAGGCCGCTTATAGGGTTTGATAAGGAGGACATCATAAAAATTGCAAAAGAAATAGGTACATATGATCTTTCTATTCTGCCCTCTGATTCCTGTAGTGCTGTTCCACATAAACCTTCAACCAAAGCAAAACTCGAAAAAATCTTAAGATGTGAAGAGAAAATAGATGTCGGTGAACTTGTTAATCATGCGGTAAATAATTTAGATGTAGTCTCGCTCTAGATTCGTTTTTTCAATCCATCCTGAAATAGCATCTGTTTTCACATCAAGTTTTTTGATATAAGGTTTAATATCCATTACGGGTGTCCCTTCTATTGCATCTAGCCCTCTAACCGATAATATGTTGTCTTTTTGCTCAACTAGTTCTACTACGGCATGTCCTATGGGATTTGGTCTGTGTGGTGATCGTGTTGTAAAGAGGCCATGAGACATTGTGTCCCATGGAGTGGTTACTATTAGAGAAAATCCTTTTGATTTGTGAAGCCAGTAGAAGACATGTAGATGTGTAAATCCCTCTATGTCTTTCAAACCACCTTCATATTCCTTGGATATTTCTATCTTTGAGATTTTATCATTACCCTGAAATGGCGCATCTGCTGTTGTCTTATATGGTGAGTGAACAACCCCTATGATTTTTAGATCAACTGACATTTGAGTCAAGTATTATAGCTCCATTCTCCTTCTTTTAAAAAGTTCTATTTTATCAAGCGGATCTGTCATCGGTTTTGTACTATGGTAAACAGAAATTGTGTTTAATCCAGTAAATGATTTTTCTATATTATCTAATTCTTTTTTTGTCAAAGGTGGCACAGCACAGGGTCGAAGTGGAGTATTGATCTGTACCTCATCCGGCTCTATTTCTCGCGAAAGTTCTGCAAGTTCGTTTGCATAGTTTTTGTTTTCATTGATAAACATTATTTGAAGGGCAAATTTTCCATGGAATTTTTTTTTCATTGCCTTGATACCACTGAGTGTTTTTTCAAAGGTTATTCCCTCTGCAGGGTGACTTATTTTCTGGAAAAGTTCTTGGTTTGGTGCATCAAGTTTTGCAACAATAATATCCAGATTATGGAGTGTTTTCTGTACGTTTTCGTCATATAGTAAGGAAGAATTTGTAAGTAATGCCAATGGTATGTTGGTGAGTTCTCGAATTGTTTCAATTGCTTCATGCATATTATTTGCTAGGGTTGGTTCCCCCATTCCAGAAAGTGTGATGACATCAGGAGTTGTGTGCTCAATGGCATTTTTTACTTCTTCCCTCACTTTGTCTATTGAAACAAAATTGTCTCTTTTTGAGGTGATTTTTTCTGTTTTTTCTAGCTGGCAATAGATACAGTCAAATGAACATATCTTTTTTGGTGAACATATAAGATCAACGCCTAGCGATTTCCCCAGTCTCCATGAAGCTACGGGTCCATATACAGTTTTCATAATGTCCAGTCTAAATATTGTTTTGTGTTTTAATATTGTTGCATGTTGCAAAGCAACCGAAATTTTTATGATAAATAATTCTCCTACTTTATCAATGAGATTTTTATTCGAATCTGGTCTTGATTGCTGCCAATTTTTAGTAAAATGGAAAGATTTAAAAACCCCGTTTGCTATACCACATACTGTAGATTTGTGTTTTTGACATACAATATCTTGTGTCTGGTGTGATTGGAATGGAGTGTCCATATTGTCAACATCCTGAAACGAAAGTTACTGATTCCCGCGATACTGGGACGTATGCAATTCGAAGACGGCGAGAATGCCTGAAATGCAATAAGCGTTTCACGACCTATGAGTATGTTGAGATGACACCAGTATATATCGTAAAAAAGGACGGTAGACGGGAAAAATTTGACCGAAATAAGATCAAAAGGGGCATAATGAAGGCTCTGGAAAAACGCCCAGTTGGTCATGACCGAATAGAGGAAATGATTGATTCCATAGAAGAGAAAATAAGAAGAGCCGGTAAGGAAGAAATCGAAAGTTCGGTAATTGGAGAATATGTTATGAATGCCCTAAAGGAGATTGATCAGGTTGCATATATTCGGTTTGCTTCTGTTTACAGATGTTTTGCCGATATTACTTCTTTTGAAAGGGAGATTAAAAATCTAACAGAATAGAAAATGGTGAAGGGGAAATAGAATATGATACGAAAAATTAGGAAAAGAGATGGGAAGATTGCTGATTTCAACCCTATAAAAATAACAGAGGCTGTTTGGAAAGCTGCTCAAGCAGTTGGTGGAAAGGATTACAGGAAGGCAGGTGAACTTACAAATAATGTGATGGATTTTCTTGAGAAAAATCTTAAACGCGGTGAGATGCCAACAGTGGAGCAAGTACAGGATGCTGTGGAAAAGATACTAATCGAAGAGGGTCACGCGAAAACTGCAAAAGCCTATATTCTTTATAGAAGGCAACATCAGGATATTCGTGAAATAGGTGGTCTTCTTAAGGACATAGATGTGGTTGATGGTTATCTTAGCATGATGGATTGGAAGGTGAATGAGAACAGCAACATGAGTTATTCGCTTCAGGGATTAAACGTATATGCAACCGAAAATATTGTTTCTAACTATTGGCTCCATAAGATATATCCCCCTGAGATAGGAGATGCCCACTCCAAAGGAGACTTCCATATTCATGATCTTGGAACTCTTGGAGCGTATTGTGTTGGATGGGATTTGAAGGATATACTCCTGCTAGGATTCCAAGGAGTAACAGGCAAAATCGAGAGCAAACCGGCAAAACATTTTGGTACTGCTTTAATGCAGATAGTAAACTATTTGTATACATTGCAGGGAGAAGCAGCAGGTGCCCAGGCATTGTCAAATTTCGATTCGTTGCTCGCTCCGTTTATACAGCATGACGGCTTAAGCTATGCAAATGTTAAACAGGAAATGCAGAAATTCTTATTCAATATGAATGTTCCAACAAGGGTTGGCTTTCAGAGTCCCTTTACAAATATCACCATGGATCTTACAACACCGGGTTATATGGTTGATGAACCTGTTATTATAGGTGGAGATCTCATGAATGACAACTACAGCGACTATGCTGATGAGATGGACGTGCTGAATCATGCGTTTGCAGAAATCATGTCTGGTGGAGACGCAAAAGGAAGACCATTTACTTTCCCGATTCCAACCTATAATATCACCAAGGATTTTAACTGGAATAATGATGGTCTTGATCCTCTTTGGGAGATGACTGCAAAGTATGGCATACCTTACTTTTCAAACTTTATAAATAGTGATATGAAACCAGATGATGCCCGCTCAATGTGTTGTCGGCTTCGTCTCGACAACAGAGAGCTCCGTAAGCGTGGAGGTGGTCTATTCGGTGCAAATCCAAAAACAGGTTCCATTGGCGTTGTAACCATAAATATGCCAAGAATTGGTTATATTGCAAAGGGTGAAACTGATTTTTTCGAAAGATTGGATAACTTAATGATTCTAGCTAAGGAGAGCCTTGAGATAAAACGGGAGATCATAGAAAACTTGACCGTTAGTGGCCTTCATCCATATTCGCGATTCTATCTATCAGATTTAAAGAAAACCTTTAGTGAATACTGGAAGAATCACTTTTCTACAATAGGTATCATTGGAATGAACGATGCCTTGCTGAACTTTATGAACAAGAGTATAGGGGATAAAGAAGGTAAGAGATTTGCAGAGAAGGTTCTGGATCACATGAGAGATAAAATGGCAGATTTCCAGGAGGAAACTGATAACATTTTCAATATCGAAGCAACGCCGGCTGAGGGAACAAGCTACCGATTAGCCAGAGTCGACAAGACACAGTTTCCAGATATACGAACCTATAACCAAGAGATATATTCAAACAATGGTGGTGGAGATGTAGAGCCATATTATACAAACTCTACCCAGCTACCTGTAGGTTATACAACAGATGTTTTTGAGGCACTTGATCTGCAGGATTCATTACAATCAAAATACACAGGCGGTACTGTCTTACATATGTTTCTTGGAGAAGAAGAACCATCCCCAACGGCTACAAAAAAACTTGTAAGAAAGGTAGCAGAAAATTATTCGCTGCCGTACTATACTGTTACACCTACCTTCAGTGTCTGTCCAGATCATGGATACGTGGCAGGTAAGCACTATAATTGCCCAACATGTAAGATCGATAACAAAACTACTGAGTGTGAAGTATATTCAAGGGTAGTGGGATATTTGAGACCCGTGAATCAGTGGAACAGAGGTAAAAAACAGGAATTTATTGACCGCAAGACATTTGATATGAAGAATAAGGAAGTAATGGTTGTACAATGAAGATAGGAGGACTTCAAAAGACATCATTGTTGGATTACCCAGGTATTCTTAGTGCAATAATCTGGACGGCGGGTTGTAATTTCCGCTGTCCATTCTGTTACAATAAGCAACTCGTGTTGGAAAAAACAGAAATAATATCTGAAGAAACTGTTCTATCATTTCTTGAAAAAAGAAGAGATGTGTTGGAAGGCCTATCGATTTCTGGTGGGGAACCACTGTTACAAGAGGGCATTGTTGATTTTACAGAGAAAGTAAAAAAACTTAATTATCTAATAAAAATTGACACGAATGGTGCTTTTCCAGAGAGGCTTAAGGAGCTTATTGATAAGAAACTTGTTGATTATGTTTCAATGGATGTAAAGGCACCAAAGAAAAAATATAATCAGTTAGCCGGCGTTAAGGCCGATATCTCTAAAATTGAACAGTCTATCGATTTAATAAAAAATGAGGCACCTGATTACGAATTCAAAACAACGATCGTTCCAGGTATGCTTGATAAAAAAGACATCGTTGAAATAGCAAAATGGTTGGAAGGATCCAAGCAGTTTTATCTTCAGCAATTTAAAAGTGATTCGCCACTGGTATCATCAAAACTGAATGATGTTGCCCCGTATTCTAAAGAGAAACTCAGTGAGATGTTACATGAGATAAAACCATTTTTCAAAAACTGCAGTCTTAGGGGTGTTTGATTATTGTAGATGAAAAGATCATTAGGGATATGGATTTAGCTAGAGGGGTGCTGGCAGAAACTGATTGTTCTATAGTGGTCGTGAAAAATGGTGAGGTGTTAATTAAAAAGAAAGGAGATGGGATTAGACCTATCTTGGAGGTAATAGAAGAATTAAATGAGGAAATTCAAGGTTCCATTGTTGGAGATAGGATTCTTGGTAAAGCCTCAGCCCTCCTCTGCAGATATTCTAAGGCAAAAGGTGTCTATTCTCCCCAAGCAACAAAAACTGCAATTGCTGTTTTGATCATAGCTGGTATTCCCAGTCAAATAGATGAAATGATTCCACATATCAAAAATAGAGATGGAAGTGATGTTTGCCCCTTTGAAAAAATGCTTTCAGACATCGATTCACCTGAAGAAGCATATGAAATTTTAAAGGAAAAAGTTTTGATATAGGAGCAATGATTAATTTTCTAAATTGTAAAAATGAGGTGAGAAATTATGGAACAAATAGGTTTTTGTGGAATGATATGTAATGAATGCCCCGCATTCTTAGCGACCCAGAATAATGATGATGGCGAAAGAAAAAAAGTTGCAGAAATATGGTCTAAGCAGTACAATGCAGACATCAAAGCTGAGGATGTTAATTGCGATGGATGTTTATCAGAAGGGAAAAGACTTTTTTTCCACTGCAATGTTTGTGAAGTAAGAAAGTGTGGACAGGAGAAAAATCTTAAAAATTGCGCCTATTGTGATGAATATGCCTGTGAAAAACTCAGGCCAATTTTTGAAATAGCACCTGATACTAAAAATACTCTTGATCAAATCAGAAAAAACTTTCAACTTAGCAAGTGATATCTTTTCTGGTTTAACGGGGCAAAAACACACGATAAAAAAGAAATACTACAAATGTGTTGATGGAAAGATTAATATGGATTACGAGTTAGCGGTTATTGGGGCTGGACCTGCAGGATATTCAGCGGGTATATATGCGGGAAGATCAGGGATAAAAACAGTTATTTTTGATAAAAGTGGTGGTGGGGGACTTGCGATGCTTTCCCCAAACATTGAAAATTATGCTGGTTTTGAGTCTATTTCTGGTACAGAACTTATGGAGAAAATGAAACAACATGCCAGCAAATATGCTGACATTCATTTTTATGAAGATGTAAAAAAAATAACAAAATCTGAAGGTACATTAAACGTTGAAACATCAGAAGGTAAATATACTGTCGGTGCAATTCTTTTTTCAACAGGAACTGAGCATAGAAAACTTGCGGTTCCAGGCGAGATGGAACTCCAAGGAAAAGGCGTATCCTACTGTGCTACATGTGACGGTTTCTTCTTTAAAGGTAAAAAAGTAGCAGTTATTGGTGGCGGCAACTCTGCACTTATCGAGGCTATTTTTCTAAAACAGATTGGCTGTGAAAAGGTATATCTTATCCACAGGAGAGATGAACTACGTGCAGAGAAAGCGTATGAAGAAGATGCACGAGGGAAACAGGTTCAGATGTTGTTTAACAAGGTTGTAGAAAAGATAAATGGAGAAGAAAAAGTTGAATATCTTGATTTGAAAGACACGGTGAATAACGAAAAGTCAAAACTTGAAGTTGATGGTGTTTTCGTTTCAATTGGCGAAATCCCTCAAAATAAACTTGCAAAAGAGCTTGGTGTGAAGCTTGATGAACATGGATATATCGTCACGGATAAACAGCAGAGAACCAACATCAAAGGCGCTTATGCTGCAGGAGATATTACAGGTGGACTACGTCAGGTTATTACTGCATGTGCTGAGGGTGCAATTGCTGCTCTTTCTTCGACAGAAGCACTAGGGAAAAAATATCCCTATTAGCTTTCTTTATGATAGGTATTTATAAGGTGCTTTTTCCGCTTCGGAGACATATGTCATTGCCGGTTCACCACCCATAAGATTTGCTACTATTGCAGTTTTTCAATCGAGCCGATATTTTTGTTTATTATTAGTTTTATGAGATTTTCTCCACTTGCTTTTACGGAGTCAGTAAGTGAACCAGACATGGTTTGGGGTTGAATTCCTACAAAAAATATGTTTTCTACATACTCTTCTAGATATGTTATTAGAATGGAGAGTGGAATGCCATGGGTGCTTATGTGCATTGTACCAATTTTCTCCTTTGGAACAATTCGCATTTCGCCAGGGGTTAACTCCATCTCAACAGCATCAATTATAATCAGATTTCTTGGTTTATGTCGTTTTACAACTGAAGTAAAATTTTCTGGTACGGTTCCACAGTCCAAGACGACGAAATCATTGCTTTTATCGTTTAACTGATCAGCAACATAAGGGCCTATTGCATCGTCCCCACCATATCTATTGCCAATGCACATA
>RCNB010003032.1_pt1 | contig 10106 bp, 7 predicted proteins | sample 2041321 | NCBI WGS metagenome assembly RCNB01 (sample SAMN09708232, study PRJNA481090) | Marine sediment metagenome, whole genome shotgun sequencing project.
TGACCGGTTACAAGCGGGGGAACCAGACAACCATACGCGGCACCAACTTTGTGCGCTCCGGTGGGGAACCATTTACCAACCAGGGCAATAACCCTGGCATCAACACCTGTCAAACTGGATGGAAGTTCAACATAATTCACTCCACCATATCCACCACCAGTGGCGACCGGTTCATTTTTCCAAGTGATCCGGAAAAGATTGCGGGAAGTGATGTCCCAAAGGCCAATATTCTTCAACTCTTCTTTGACACTGTCCGGAATCAGATCCGGGTTTTTCATTTGCGCAAAGGTAGGAATAATAATATTCTGCTCTTTTGCCCGTTCTACTGTTCTTTCCAATTGTTTCTTATCCATTCTCAAATCAATCATATCTACATCCTTTCCAATATTGGTAAATAGTAAATTTTACAACTTCTGAAAACTGATATTTTTTGCCTATGATTTCTTCACCTCCACATCACCGCGAACTGTATACAGCGGCCTTCCTTTTGCTTCATCATATAGTCTGCCAACATATTCCCCTATCATGCCTAATGATAACAATTGAACGCCACCCAGGAATAATACAGCGATCAGGGTAGCTGCTTGCCCTATCAGGAATTGTGAGCCAACCAAGCGCAGAATAATCAGCGCGAGGATAGCAAGAAAGCTAAACCCTGTAAAGGCAAAACCAAGGTATGTGGCCAGCTGGAGCGGGAAGTATGAAAAACCCGTGATAGCATCGCTGGCCAAGCGGAACATCTTTTTTAGCGGGTATTTAGTTTCCCCTGCTAATCTTTCCGCTCTTTCATATTCCACACCGGTTTGCCGGAAACCAACCCACACTGACATACCGCGCAAGAAACGATGTTTTTCGCGCATACCACCCATCACATCAACAACCTTGCGATCCAGCAATCGGAAATCCCCGGTGTCCATGGGCAGATTTATATCTGTGATGCGCTGGATCAGTCGGTAAAACGCTGAAGCAGTGAAAACTTTGAACCAGGTTTCTCCTTCACGCTTGGACCGGGTGGCATAAACAACTTCATATCCTTCTTTCCATTTTTGGATCAAATCCAGAATAACCTCAGGTGGATCCTGCAAGTCAGCATCGATGATCACTACAGCTTCACCCTGACTGTAATCCAAACCAGCTGTAACAGCGATCTGATGTCCAAAATTGCGGGCGAAAATCACCGGAACGATCTTAGGATCCTGTTTCTTTAATTCCAGGATGGCATCTGTAGATCCATCCGATGATCCATCATCGATCATCACAAATTCCCAGGGTTCGCCAGATGAATCCATCACCTCACATACCCTTTTATACAATGTCTGGATATTATCGATCTCATTGTATATCGGGGCGATGATCGTGTAAGTTGGTTTTGAATTCATAGTAATCCTGTCTTTCCTGGTTTTTCCAGGGGTCAGCCTTCGAGAAGATTTTTCAGTGCTTCCAAAGTCGGTGTGATTACAGGTGCTTCACCGGCAGCTTGCCTGGCAGCTTTCACATCCTTCAATCCACTGCCAGTATTCATGACCAGGATAGGATCATCCGAGCCAACTAGTCCTTCCTGAAGAGCAGCCTTCAGCCCGGCGAGAGCAGTTGCACCGGCCGGTTCTGCAAAAATTCCCACAGCCCCCAGATCGGAGATGGCTTTCAGAATTTCCTGATCCTCCACTGCGATATAGGCTCCTTCTGTCTGCGTAGCAGCCCGCAGAGCCCTAAGGCCATCACTGGGCATATTCACGGAGATACTATCTGCCATGGTGGTCGCCTGCACCGGAATGATCTCTTCTTTTCCGGAAGTGAAGGCATTATATATTGCAGCTGAACCGGTAGATTGGCAGCCAAATATCCGCGGCATGACCTTGATCTGACCTATCTCATACAGATCTTTAAACCCTTTGTGAATTCCGGATATGATATTTCCATCACCAACAGAGACAAACACACATAAAGGATGGTCCAGCTTATTAGCAAGCAACACCTGCTCCCAGATTTCATAGGCAGCAGTCTTCTTGCCTTCAGCTGTGAAAGGGTTATAACCTGTATTTCGGTTATACCATCCAAATTCCTCGGTTGCTTCCTGAGAAATTTTGCAAGCAGCGTCATAATTGTCATCTACCAGGATCACCTGGGCACCGTAGATCAACAGCTGGGCAATTTTTGCCGGGGGAGCAGTTTTTGGGGCAAAGATAACCGACTCCTGGTCCACAGCTGCAGCCATACCTGCCAGGGCTGCGCCTGCATTCCCAGTCGAAGCTGTTACGATAACCTCCGCTCCGATCTCTTTGGCTCTGGCAACCAATATTGCGCTGGCCCTATCCTTAAATGAAGCGGTCGGATTGCTGCTTTCATCTTTGATCCACAGCTGTTTCAATCCCAGTTTATCCTTGATCTGGGGAGGAGAGAAAACAGGTGTCCAGCCGGCGGACCTCAAGATTGTGCCGTCGCCGATCAATTCCTTCACAGGGATCAAAGGAAAATAACGCCACAGGGAGGGTTCTTCCTTTAGGATCAACTCATCAGTCTTCTTCTTCTTTAAAGCTGGATAATCAAGCAATACATCCAGTATTCCGTTATCTTTCGGACAGGTATATGTCACCTCATCCGGTTGATACTCAGTTCCGCAAATTGAACACCTATAACCTGTAAAACTTCCCATAAGAACTCCTAAATAGTGTTTTCATAAACCCAGAATCCGCTCCGGTGTTATGGGTAATTTATTAACTCGAACACCAACAGCATCATTCACCGCATTAGCAACGGCAGGTGCTGTTGGGACAAGGGGTATTTCGCCAATACCTTTCGCCCCATATGGACCACTCGCCTCTGGAATTTCCAGAATGATACTCTCAAAATGGTTTGGTAAATCCTTGGACGTAGGCAGCAAATATTCAGTAAAACTGTCTACCCATTGGTCATCTTTCTTCAACATGGTTTCATATAAGGCATAACCTAAACCAGTAGCTACGCCACCTTCTATCTGACCTTCCACACCGGACCGGCTGATGACCTTTCCTACGTCATGGATCGCGGCAAAATGTGTAACTTCCACAGTTCCCAGATCCGGATCAACTTCTACCCGGGCAACCTGGGCGCCAAAACAATATAAGACATGAGGCATTCCAATCGGTAAATCCTGGGGAGTTGTTTCCTCAGGATAAGGGAAACTGAATGTGCTTTCACTTGTCAGAGTAATTGACTCTTCTGCCAATCGGCCAAGGAACTCAACTACCGGCAGCGGAGATCCATCCTCTTTTATGATCTGCCCTTCTTTGTATACTAACTTGTTCGCGGGTACTTCCAAGATCTCGCTAGCCCGTGATAAAAGTTCCTCGATCAATTTTTCAGAGGCATCTATCAGAGCGTTTCCAGCCATATAGGTCATTCGGGATGCACAAGTAACATTTCCATTAGGCCTGTCTATTGTATCCAAGGGAAGGGATTCCACCTGGCTGTACGGCAAACCCAACGCTTCCGCTGTGATCTGTTCTACAGCCATTGCCAACCCTTGTCCCAGGTCAGGAGCGCCAAGATGGATCAAAACCTTGCCATCAGGTGCCCATTCCAGCCGGTGGGATGAGTCATCAGGAACATTTGCTCCCAGACCCATCGACTGGGCCGCTAGGGCCATACCAACACCTGCTTTTTTCCCAGGAGATACCTCAACTGCCTGGAAACGATCCATTACTTCTCGGGCTTTATCCAGGCAAATTGGCAGCGCAGTGGCCGATTCGTTCAGAATCACACCCGTGAACATTTTTTCTCCAACTTTTAGGATGTTCGCTCGACGGATCTGTATTGGATCCATACCAATTTCTTGCGCCATGCTGTCCACCATGCTCTCTACCGCAAAATGGGATTGCGGACTTCCAAAGCCGCGCATCGCTCCCGAAAGAGGAGAATTTGTATAAACAACTGAAGTTTCTACCTGTACATTTGGAATTCGATATGAACCGGCCAGTGTTTCTGTCAAGATCGCAGCCACAGCAGGCCCATAGGATGCGTAAGCTCCAGTGTCCATATGGACTTCTGTCTGTAACGCTGTAAATGTGCCATCTTTCCGTGCGCCAAGTTTGTAGTGAATCTGGGCAGGATGTCTTTTAGGATGGGCTAAAAAGGATTCCCGGCGATTGTTAACCAATCGGACAGGACCCTTTATTGCCCAGGCTCCCAGGGCGGCAAGGATCGATAAACTGGAATCTTCCTTTCCTCCGAAAGCTCCGCCGATCACACCGCTCTTCACCCGGACATTCTCAACAGGAAGATCAAGGGCTGCAGCAATAAATCCCTGATCAGTAAACGGATGCTGGGAGCTAACCCAGACCGTGACAGTCTGGTTCTCTCCCCAGACAGCCAGGGAGGTTTCCGGCTCCATATATCCCGGGTGGATCCGGGGCAAATTATAAGTATCTTCAAGTATGTGATCAGCATCCTGAAATCCCTTCTCAATATCACCGTCGCAAATATTCAGAAATGTGATCACATTTCCATTCTCATGAAGTTGGACTGAATCTTCCATGGCAGCCTGAATGGGATCGAAGACGGGTTTTAAAGGATCATATATAACCCGGATCTGGGTAGCAGCTTTCTCAGCGGCTATTTTGGTTTCCGCGATGATCAATACAACCGGCTCTCCCAGATGACGAACAACATCCCGGGCAAGTGAGGGTTGGTCAGGGATCAGGGGGCCGAATTCCTTTGCTCCCGGAATATCATCAGAGGTTAAAATCGCCAACACTCCCGGAATTTCCAGTGATCGGTTTTTATCAATTTCGAGGATCCTGGCATAATGATGGGGTGATCGAACTAACAATCCAACCCGTACGTTTTCCACCGGGATATCAGCGGTGTAGAGAGCTTTTCCAGTTGTTTTATCCCAGGCATCTTTCCGCCTCAGGGATTTCCCAACGGTAAGGAATTGATCAGTCATCTCCCCCCCTTTGCTCTGCAAGATGGATGGCATCGATCATTTTGTTATACCCGGTGCAGCGGCACAAATTTCCTGATAGTCCTTCCCGGATTTCTTGATCCGTCGGATGAGGGTTCTCATCCAGTAAAGCTTTTGCTGTGAGAATTGCTCCTGGTGTACAAAATCCACATTGGACCGCACCAGCTTCAACAAACGATTTTTGAAGCGGATGATACTCGCTTTTCTCCATCAAACCTTCAATGGTAGTAATTTGAGTACCTGCTACTTGTCCAATGAAAATCATACAAGAGTTAACTGGTTTTCCATCCTGGATGACTGTACAAGCGCCGCATTCCCCTTCCCCCCCGCAAGCATCCTTGGCTCCAGTTAAACCCAGGTCTGCACGCAGCACATCCAGCAGGGTCTGGTTTGGCAGACTAGTGACTGTGGTCTTTTTTCCATTCAGGAGAAAAGCGACTGAGATCTCTTTCAACGCCCCCTCCCTTTCGCCTGTTCCACTGCGTTTTCTAGCGCCCGGTGGATGATCACTGCAGCAGCATGGTCACGATATTCCTCTGAGGATCTAATATCAGTTATAGGACTGATCTCCTCCTTGCAGGCTTCATGGATTTCTTTCATTAATTCTGGGGCAGGTTCTTTTCCTATCAGGGCTTGCTCAATTTTTCGGCAGCGGATCACAGTAGGAGCTACCGAACCCAGAGCTATCCGAATATCACTTATCTTACCTTTACCATTTAACTCAACTGCTACAGCCGCATTTACAACAGAGACTGCCATCCCGGACCGTTTTCCAACTTTTATGAATGCAGATCCCCAGGATCCAATCATCGGCTTGAATGATATGCTGTGAATGAATTCCCCTTCCTGTAGGTCTGTTTTCCCCGGGCCCAGTAAAAATTTCTCAATCTGTATCCTTCGTTCCCCACCCAAACTTTGCAGCAGAAGAGTTGCATCATAGATCAATAATGGTGGCAGCGTATCAGCTGCTGGTGAAGCATTGGCTATATTCCCACCTAGTGTTCCTCTGCAGCGAGTTTGTTGGCAACCGATACTTTCAGCTGCTGTGACCAGGGGCGGAATAATATTTTTTAATAGGGCGGAATCAGCTGCTTCCTGATGAGTCGTCAAAGCCCCCAGTACTATCTCACTACCTTGATCTTCAATAAAACGCATCGCATCTACACCGCTGGTATCCACCAAGATCGAGGCAGAAAACTTGCTCTGGCGCATTCTTGGAACAATATCTGTTCCACCAGCCAGTATCCTGGCTCCAGGTTGACTGAGATTTTCTTTCAACTCAGTGATCGTTTCCGGGCGATAGTAAATAAACTCCTGCATCAAAACTCACTCCACAAAAGAACTGATCAGCCGATGGGAAAATACGTCTAGCAGTCCCATATCTGTCAATCCCAGGTCAGGCACAGTTGGTAAACCAATAAATGAAATAGTCATAAAAGGGGCAGGTAAGCTGCCACCCAGGTTATGGTAGGCCTGGTTAATTTCTTCAAGACCGGCAATGACATCTTCTACCGGCTCTTCTGTCAATAATCCCGCTATGGGCAAGGCTAATTTGCCAAGCACCTTTCCATCAGATACAAGCACAAACCCACCCTGCATTTCCTCGATTATTTTTGCGCAGAGAGCCATATCTTCATCATTTGTGCCAGCCACAATAATATTGTGATGGTCATGCGCGATCGAAGAAGCCAGGGCGCCATTCTTCAAGCCAAAGCCTTTTACAAAACTGACTCCAATATTGCCGTTTTTACCATGCCGCTCCACCACAGCTAATTTGAGAATATCTTGTTCCGGGTCAGAAACAACAGCACCATCGATAACATCCAGCTTTGATTGAGTTCGAGTATTGATTATCTGGTCAGGGAAAAGATCGATGACCCAAACTTCTGCCTGATCGCCACTCGCTTCCAGACGATAATCTGCCCCTTCGCTTCCTTTTTTCAAGGTAACAGTTTTATATAGCCATTCCGGATATTCAGGTTTGGGAAGAGTGCCAATATACTTCCCATCGTCAACAACCATTCTTCCTTTAAAGAAGACTTTATTTGGAGATATGTGCTGGAGATCATCCACTAACAAGATGTCCGCCCATCTACCGGGTGACAAGGATCCTATTAGATGTTCAATACGGAAGTGTTTCGCGGCATTGATGGTTGCCATTTGAATGGCTTGCATGGGTGTTAAACCAAGCTCAATGGCCCGATTGACCATGAAATCAATATGCCCTTCTTCAAGTATCTCATCAGGATGTTTATCATCTGTGCAGAACATCATGTGGTGGGAATATGTACCATTCTTGACCACTCCCTTCATAATGGGGTCAAGATTTCTTTCTGTACTCCCTTCACGGACCAATACTGACATACCTAACTGCAAACGAGAAACTGCTTCCTCGTAATCGACACATTCATGATCGTCTGCCAACCCACCGCAGGCGTAGGCCACAAGTTCCTTCCCAACCCGACCTACAGCGTGGCCATTGCAGATCTTTCCCAATCGCAAAGCTGCTTCTACTTTCAAGAGATATTCATCCCTCATTTCAAGTACTTTCGATGGATCCAGCTCACCGAGACTGACAGCCTGAGGCCAGGTCAATATCTCGCTGACATCATCAAGATCCAATTCACCTCCGGTAGTTTCCAATCCCGGTGCAGTGGGTACCCGGGAAGATACCTCGAGGAAAATATGGTAATCCAGTTTGTCAATGGAATGGAATAAAGCTTTGAACCCTGGAAGCCCGGCGACATTGGCAATTTCCATAGGGTCAGAAAGCATAACGGTAGTTCCCCGAGGTAGTAAAAGTTGGGAAAGGAATTCGGGGACAACCAGGGTGGAATCCAAATGGACGTGGGTATCAATGAAACCCGGGAGTGCAAACATTCCCTGACCATCTATTACCTGCTCCGAATCATAATCTTGTGCATAGGGAGTGACAATCCGTCCATCCTTGATACCGATAGCTCCGGATTCTATTGTGCCTGAATAGACATTCACCACCTGCACCTGGTCAATCCTCAAATCCAGCGGCACCTTTCCGAGGGCGGCCCTGATCAGATCTTTACGTTCAGCTAAATTTATCATGGATCACAAACCGCGCTGTCCGCGGATATAAGGCAAACCCAGCGCTGCCGGGGTACCAATTCGTTTACGGTTCGCTTCCCTACTGCCAATTACCAGGAAAACAACGGTGAAGAGATATGGGATCATCTTTAGGAAGAAGCCATAATGAATATTGTAGTGAAAAGGATTGGATAAACCTAAGATCATCGCTGGGCCCTGAAGATCGAGCACAAGCCGTCTGAGTGCACCAAAGGTAAACGCACCAAAAGCAGCCCGGTAAGGATTCCACTGGGCGAAAATTACCAAGCCAACCGCGATCCATCCCTGACCTGCTGATGTTAAACCGCCGAACCAGCCTGGTGAAATTGAAAGACTGATTGTAGCGCCAGCTACTCCTGCCAATAAACCACCCACAAATACGTATAAATATCGAGTGAAATACACACGAATACCGAGTGTATCGGCAGCAGCAGGGTATTCCCCTACAGAGCGAAGATGCAATCCGGGCCTGGTGCGGTTGATGAAATACCACGTTAGTGGAATAAATAGATAACCGATATAAACCATAATGCTGTGGTTATCGAAGAATATTCCCCCCAGCCAAGGTATTTGAGCCAGTCCTGGAATTGAGAATTTGGGAAGCTGTGGAACGACATCTCGCAAGCTGGTGAGACCTTCTCCCAATACCAAGCTGATACCAGTGGCGAGGAAATTCAGGGCGAGACCACTGATGACCTGGTCGGCCTGCAATGTGATCGTGATAAAAGCATGAACCTGGCTGACCAATCCAGCTGCCAGCATGGCAACCAAAAGCCCGATCCAGGCATTACCTGTCGCTGCTGCAGCTTTATAAGCTGACATAGCTCCGATCAGCATCATACCTTCGACACCGAGATTCAGTATCCCTGATCTTTCTGAGAAAATTTCGCCAACCGTTGCATACAATAAGACGGTTCCTGTTGCTACACCGGATGCCAAAATGAGAATGAAATTCATATTAGTTCTCCACTTTCCGGGTGATTCTGACCCGGTTGCGATAGAAGAAATCACTCGCAATCAAAAACACCATGATCAATCCCTGAATTAATGTGGGTATACCAGATGGTTGTACTTCTCTACCTGCCAGGATCAAAGCCCCAAACAGGATCGATGTCAGGATCACAGCCAGTGGGTTCAGCTTGGCGAGCCAGGCAATAATAATTCCTGTAAAACCATACCCTGGTGAGATCGCACCCTGCAGGCGGTGAACAACTCCCATGATCTCAGACGCTCCAGCCAGTCCTGCCAGGGCACCAGAGACAATCATTACCAGCACAATATTTTTTTTGATGGATATACCTGCATATTCCGCGGCCCGGGGGTTATCACCAATTAACCTGATCTCATATCCCCATCTGCTCTTGCTCAATACCCACCATAGAATAACAGCCGCAACGAGAGCAAAAACAAGCCCAAAGTGTGTCGTCAATCCCCCGAAAAATGACCAGCGTTTGGCCAGGTCAGCTAGACGCGGCAGCCAGGCATTACGCTGGAACATGCGCGACATCTGGAAACCTCCTTCAGACCAAACCCCATAAATAAAATAGTTATTCCACTCAATGGCAATATAGTTCATCATCAGGGTAGAGATGATCTCATTGACGTTATAGCGAGCTTTTAAGAAGCCCGGAACAAATGCCCATAAAGCGCCGAAGAACATACCAAATGCGGCAGTAACGAGAATAAATTGCCACTTAGGCGCGTCCATAGGCAGCACCGGCAGCAGAACTACCATACTGGCGCCAAATGCACCCAAAAAGAACTGCCCCTCTGCTCCGATATTCCATAATTTCATTCGGAAAGCTATCGAACATGCCAATCCCACCAACATCAGGGGGATGGCTTTGACCATCGTATCCGAAATAACACCCCAGCTACCAAGGGAGTATTTGGCGATATGGGTATAAGCCGCCCATGGATCACCACCAGCGATCCAGATCACCAGCGCGCCAATTAACAAGGCAATGACCACTGCTGCAAGTGATAATACTGGAGATAACCAACGCGGGGGGTTATCTACCCTATTTTCGATCTTAATTTTGTATGGAAACTTCCATTTCTGAGC
>RCNB010003452.1_pt1 | contig 10105 bp, 11 predicted proteins | sample 2041321 | NCBI WGS metagenome assembly RCNB01 (sample SAMN09708232, study PRJNA481090) | Marine sediment metagenome, whole genome shotgun sequencing project.
ACAGGCAAATAAAACAAGGCCTGTGTTACGATTTCCCGCTACAAAACCCTTGAAAAATGGTAATTTTTAAAGGGGCTCAATGGGTTATGTATACAACATTCGGTTTTGTTTTAAGTATTCGTTTATTTTTTAATCCAAAAATCCCATAAATTTCGGCAGCCATAGAACCGCATCAGGCGTGTATGTCAAAAAAAGCAATACGGCTATTTGTATAGCGATAAACGGCACAACAGCCTTTGACACATAGACAATATCCCTGTTGGCAATGGCCCCTGTAATATATAAGCTAACCCCCATGGGAGGTGTACAGTAACCGATTGCCAGATTGACCGTCATAATCAACCCGAAATGCATCCAGCTGATATTAAATGCATCCAGCATGGGCAAAAATACAGGACCGAGAATCATTGTGGCTGAAATGATATCCATGAACATACCTACAAAAAGAAGCAGTACATTCATAGCTAAAAGGAAAACAACAGGTGAGCTGATTGCTGCAAGCACGGCTTCGGTAATCTTGCCGGGAATGTCTTCAAGGGTGAGGAGCCGACCGAAGCAGACGGCCCCTGCTACAATGATAAGAAGTGTTGCTGATGTTATAGCAGAGCTGACTGTAATCTTTTTTATCTGGTTCAGTTTCATGGATTTGTGTATGAAAAGCTCCACAATAAAGGCATAGACACAGGCCACCACAGCAGCTTCATTTGCAGTGAAAGAATATCCCACCAAAGATAATCACCGGCAGCATCAGTGACCAGAATCCTTCTTTTAAAACAGCCAAAACTTCCATGGTACTCGGTACCGGCATACGTACAATTTCTTTCTTTTTTCGGAAAAAGAAGTAAGAATAAAGGCACGTGGCTCCCATTATCAAAACACCAGGCAGAAAACCGGTCAAAAAAAGCCCTTCTAAAGATACATTGCTGATCATGCTGTAAAGGATCATCCCGATACTTGGAGGAATAATCACGCCAAGATTGGGGGATGTGGTCATAAGGCCAAGAGTGTATTTTTCAGGATACCCGTTATCTAAAAGAGCCGGAATCATAAATCCGCCTAAAGCAACAACAGTAGCAACCGTGGATCCGGAGATGGCACCAAACAGCCCGCATGCTAAAACACCGGCCATGCCGAGGCCACCGGGAAGCCAGCTTACCAGTGAATTGGCCACTTTAATAAGCTTTTCTACAATAGTGCCGGCGGTCATTATATTACCGCATAGAATAAAGAAAAGAACGACAACTAGGGCAAAGTTATCCATACTTCTGAAGAGGCTCTGGGCAAGGAGGAGAAGCGGCAGGTCCGTAAATAACATAAAACCCAGTACCGATGTAAAGAAAAGGCACATGAACACAGGAATATATGTTGCCATGCATCCTAAAAGAATCAGCAAAATAATAACATGACTGAATTCCATAAACCGTATCTCCTTTTGGTGAACAAATCTGAAATTATCTGTCTAATTATTGTCCGGTTATTTTTCCGGTGATTTCTTTGCCTGTTGTTCTGTAAAGTCCCTATGCATAACCTGGATGGTGCGAATCAACATCATCGTCCCCATAAGGGGTAGTATTCCATAAAGATAAGCCAGTGGGATCTCCATGATAATGGTCTTCTGATGTGTGCGCACCTGAAGCGCTACCATGAGGAAGCCGTAATAAATTATCATGCCTGAAAAGATTATGGTTACAAAATCGCTGAAATAAGTGAGTGGAATTTTCAGTCTGGGAAAGAGCTGAACCGACGCGTCAATCTTTATCATGGAACGGTTTTTAATAGCAGCGCTGCACCCGATAAAGGTGGTGTAAATGATCACCTCCCTGACCAGTTCCTCTGACCAGGCCAGGGAATAATTAAACCCGTATCTTAAAACCACGTTAAAAAAGAGCGCAACCAGTGCTACTATCACACTGATAAAAAGCGTCCACTCCTCAAAAAAGGTCAATATCTTGTCCAAAAAGTCCAAAATCTTTCCAAACATGGGGCAATTCCTTCATGCAATTAGTAAATAATTAACCGTATTTTAGCTAAATGGGGTATTAATGGAATAATAAAGGGGGCCTGCAACAGGCCCCCTTTTATCTTTGATTAAAAAAAATTACGGCTTATACTTCATGTATTTCTGAACTTCTTTGAGAAAATTTTTAGATCGGTATTTGTCCCCTTTATAAAGCTTGTTTATTTCAGGAGCAAATTTTTTATGAACTGAACTTGCCTGTTTTACAAGGATTTTCATTTCTTTGTCAGACAATTTAAAGAACTGCACGCCATATTTTTCCGTCGCGGCTTTAATCTGCTCTGCTTCCTGTACCTTATCCGCCTTGCGCGCCTCTGCACACATATCATGCACTGTTTCCGTAAGTATCTTTTGAAGGTCCTTGGGAAGTTTGTTATACCATGCCTTGTTAAAAAGCCAGATAAAAAGGCCCTGGGCGTAATTGAGCTGTGTATAATATTTGGCTACTTCGAATTTCTTGGTAACGCTGCACACTGTGAGGGTGTGATCAAGACCTGTAATCACTCCCTGCTTAAGTGCGACAGGTACATCCGGCCAGGGCATTACCACAGGATTAAATCCCCATGCCTTGTAAGACATCTTGTTAACCGCTGCCTCAGCAATACGAAATTTAACCTTTTTAGCATCTGCAATAGTCTTAACCGGTACGGTAGTTGCCCAGCCGTAGTTTCCATAGCTGGCAATATCAACACCCATGATGCCCTGATGATCCATCGACATCATAAAATGATCAAAAAGTTTTCCGCTGTTGACAAATCTGTCAAGTTTTTCAAAAGAGTTGATCAGAAAGGGCAGATTTATAAGACCGAATCGGGGACCCAGGTTTGTCGATGCCACAGAACTGCAGGCCATACCCTGGATTGCGCCCATCTGCAACTGGTTTAAAACCTCCACTTCTCCACCTAACATTGAAAATGGCTTGTAGTCCAGATAGATCTGGCCATTGGTCCGTTTCCACAGTTCGTCCCGAATTGCAAAACCGGTATAAACGCCCTTTAAAACCGGATGTGATACATTGGAAACAATGCATTTGTATTTTGCAGTTGAAGGATCAAATTTAGCTTTCCATGCATCCAGAGATGGTTTCTTTTTTGCCATTGCCGGACCCACCAGCAAACCAAAGCTAACCATACACACCAAAATGATAATTACCAATCTTTTTAATGTCATCTACGCCTCCTTTTGAAATTAGTTGTTACAACCATTTGCTAAACCTCATTCATTTGCCAAAGATAATTAAAGCTATATTGCAGCTACATCAAATTTTGTCAAGAGAAAAGTGGCCAGAGAAAAGTGGCCAGATCTTCAAATCCTCTTTTCATTTGCTGTCTAATGCTGATGGCGTATTTAAAAGTCTCATCTAATGCGTTTTAGCGGCTCTTTACGAGTCCATCAATGCTATCTATCAAGCTAACATGGATGATATTATTGAAATTATTTGACAGATGCTTTATGAATCGTTATTTCCATAAAGAACAAAAGTTCAAGAATAAAAAAGGAGAATAATTTGATAATAACAAAACCCGGAAAAGTTACAGATAGGATTCTGCTGCTGGGCGTTAAAGAATCATCTGTTTATATTCTCAAAGGAGAAGATGAGTATGCCTTTCTTGGTGGCGGCATGGTCTATATTGTTCCTGAAATAGTTGAACAGCTTAAAGAGTTTAAAATCGAAGAAGAAAAGATAAAACGGATCATAATTTTACATTCCCATTTTGACCATTGCGGGGTTGTTCCTTTTTTTAAAAGACGCTGGCCATGGGCAAAGGTAACTGCATCTCAAAGGGCAAAACAACTTTTGGCTGCTCCTAATGTGATAGAAACTATTGAATTTATGAATCAGGCACTTTTAAATGAAAAGGGAAGTGAAATTCAGGCTGAAGATCTGGGGCTTGAGTTTTCAGGTATAAATGTTGAAGAAGTTGTAAAAAATGATGATATCATTTCGTGCGGCGACCTTTCCATTAAAATAATAGAGGTTCCCGGCCACTCTTCATGTTCTATTGCCGCTTACGTGCCCGAAGAAAAAGCCATGTTTGCGTCCGATGCAGGGGGAATCCCTTTTGGAGATCAGATTTTCACGTGTGCAAATTCCAATTTTGATAAATACCAGAAAAGCCTTATAAAAATGGATAGTTATGAAATCGATGTGTACCTTGCCGAACACTATGGTGCAAGAACCGGTAAAGATGCCAACAGCTTCCTGAAAAGATCGATGGGTTTCGCCAAAGAGGCGAAAACTATTCTTGAATCATCTTATGCCCGAACCAAAGATGTAAAAAAGAGTACAGAAGAAATTACAGACATGCTTATGGAAAATACACCTGATGATTTTCTACACAGAGATATCATTGCTCTGGTAACCGGACAAATGTTGAAATATATCTCAAGGCAACAATGATAGCGTTGTAAAAAATTATATCTATGCAAAATCAAAGCACAAAAAAACTTATCGAGCAAGTAAAGCACAACGATGAAATTACCAGAAAGTTTTTTGAAATTGAAAAACGTATTCTTTCAATTTTAAATTATAAAGATCTTTTTGAATCCCTGTTAAGGGAAATCAAGATAAAATTCAACATGCCTTATGCCTGGATTTCCATCATTGAAAAAAGTGATCTGTTCAATTTCATCCAATCTCTTGAAACCTCTGATATTTTAAAAAAACACATGAATATTGTTGATAAAAATACTTTTTTAAAACTTGTCGGCACTAAAACAACTCCTCTGCTTATTAATGATAACCTGAAGGCTTACTCTAAACTTATCCCCCGGCAGGATAAACATAATATCAGGTCTATAGCAATATCACCAATTTCTCTGGACGGAGAAATTATCGGAAGCCTGAATCAGGCACACATTTTACCCGGACATTTCAAACCAGGACTTGATACAAGTTCCCTTGAGCAGCTTGCCGTAAAAGTCTCTTTTTGCCTTTCTAATGTTACTGCACATGAGAAGTTGAAATTCCTTGCCTACATCGACTCATTAACAGGATTGCTTAACCGCAGGGCAATGGAAAATGCGCTTAAAAGGGAGTTCAGTCGTGAAAAGCGTTATAAGAGAATGCTGACCGTAGTTTTCATAGATCTTGACGATTTCAAAAGCGTTAATGACATTTATGGACATGACCGGGGCGATGAGCTTCTAAAGTATGTGGCGAGGCAATTGTTTGATATAAGTAGAGACACGGATATTGTCGCGAGATTTGCCGGAGACGAATTTATTTTTATCCTCCCGGAGACTTCGGCTGCAAGTACAAAAATTCTTATGAATCGTCTCAAAGATTATTTCATAAGTCATCCCTTGGATACAGCAGGAACATCAATACCCGTCTCCATCAGTTTCGGTGTTGCATCTACTGAAGACAAGTCAATTGAAAACCCGACTATGCTTTTAAAAAAAGCGGACGAGATGTTGTATCAAGCAAAAGCTGATAGAAAGACGTCTTCTACAGAAAAGTAACAACTACTTTTTTATGCAACTACGGGCAATCGTCGATTTTATATGGACAAAATAAAAATGCCCTGCTTTATATTAAAAGCAGGGCATCGCATATATCAGTTTTGACGGTCTATAAAAATCCAGTTATTTTTTTTCCTCTTTGGTATCTTCCGTTTTATCCTTTTTCTTTTCGGCTTTATCTTTTTTTTCTACCGTTTTGGCCTTCTTTTCAGCGGCCTGTTTCTCTTCAGCTTTTTTTTCTTTAGTTACTTTGGTTTTCTTTGTGGTTGTCGTTTTCTTCTCTTCTTCAGGTTTAGCTTCTTTTTTATCGGCTGCTTTTTTCTTCGCGGCAGGTTTTTTCTCTTTTACAGGTTCATCCTCTTTTTTATCAGCTTTGGCTTTCTTTGCTGCCGGCTTTTCTGCCGGCTTTTTTTTCGTTTTTTCAGGTTTACTTTCTTTTTCCTCAGCTATCGCCTTTTTTACAGCTGGTTTTTTGCTCTTTTTTTCAGGCTTTTCATCTTTTTTATCACCTGCTTCTTTTTTTGCTACTGTCTTTTTCTCTGTTTCTTTTACCTTTTCTTCTTTTTCACCAACTACAGCCTTCTTTTCTGCAATTTTTTTCTTTTCCGCAGTAACCTTGGCCTTTTTCTTTGTCACTTTTTTCTTTTTCGGCTTTTCAACTGTGACAAGTTCTATAAGAGAAACAGGAGCAGCATCACCAGGACGTCTTCCAATTTTAACAATTCTTGTATAGCCCCCGGATATTTTACCATACTTTTCGCCAGCCTCTTTAAACAGTTTATAAACTACAGCTTTCTCCCTTATAATCGAGAGTGCCTGCCGCATTGCATGTAAATCCCCTCTTTTTGCAAGGGTTATCAAACGATCTGCCCATCTTCTTAATTCTTTAGCCTTGGCTACGGTTGTATGGATTCGTTCATATTTAAATAAAGATGTAACCATGTTTCTGAACATGGCATTCCTGTGGCTGGTAGTTCTATTTAATTTCACACCGGCTTTTCTGTGTCTCATTTATTGACGCCCTTATAAAAAATGTAATGTATTTACCTACTCGGCTTCTTCCTCTGCATCTTCCTCAGGCGGAATAAATCCTTCAAGTTTCATCCCAAGAGAAAGACCCATTTCATTTAGGACTTCCTTAATTTCGTTAAGTGATTTTCTTCCAAAATTTTTAGTCTTGAGCATTTCGCCTTCTGTCTTATTTACAAGCTGGTAAAGCTTTAGAATATTTGCATTTTTAAGACAATTAGCGCTTCTTACAGAAAGCTCCAGTTCTTCAACACTTCTATAAAGATTTTCATTAAATTTTGGTTTTTCCGTTCCAATCGATTTTTTTTCAGGTTCCGGTTCAAGTTGTTCATCAAAATTAATAAAAATAGACATTTGTTCTTTCAATATTTTGGCAGCATAGGCAACAGCATCCTCTGGCTTAACGCTGCCATCCGTCCAGACTTCCATTGTAAGTTTATCATAGTCTGTTTTTTGGCCAACACGAGCATTTCCAACCACATAAGTTACACGTTTAATAGGTGAAAATACGGAATCTACAGGAATCGTTCCTACAGGTGCATCTTGATCTTTATTTACTTCAGCCAGAGAATATCCTTTCCCGATCTTAACGATCATATCCATTTTCAAATCAGACTTCTCCGAAAGTGTGGCAATATGCAGTCCGGGGTTAAGCACTTCACATTTTCCGTCATCACTGATTATATCACCGGATGTAACCTCGTTAGGTCCCTGGGCATCAATTCGTATTGTCCTCGGCTCATTATCGGAAAGCCTTAAGCGAACTTCCTTTAAATTAAGTATTATTTCAGATACGTCTTCAAGCACCCCCTCAATTACGCTGAATTCATGCATGACAGTGTCAAGCTTTACAGATACTATTGCAGCTCCGTAGAGAGAAGAAAGAATTATTCGTCTTAAAGCATTTCCGATTGTTATCCCAAATCCTCTTTCAAGAGGTTCGCAAACAAATTTACCATATGATGGTTTACTGTTTACCTGAACCTTTTCCGGCTTTATCATCTCTTGCCAGTTAATGTACATCAGTTCATTTGATGGCATTTATTATCTCCAGTTTTTAACGGTTTGACTGATATATTATTTATTATCTCATTTTTGTAATCGTTCACAGGTGCTGTAGCTGTGCGTGGTCAGGGCAGCCAGCTATAGTCTACTATGCTGACTGCCCTGAGCGCGCGCAGATGCAGTGCCTGTGGACGATTACATTATTTGGAGTAGAGCTCTACTATAAGCTGCTCCTGCATGGGCATTGTAATATCTTCCCGTTCAGGAGAAGTATTGACTATTCCTTTCATGTTATCTTTTTCCAGCTCGAGCCATTGTGGAATACCTCTTCGTACAACAGCATCAAGAGCATCAGTAATGGCCTGCATTTTCCGGCTTTTCTCCCGTATTTCAATAACATCACCTTCTTTTACAAGATATGACGGAATATTAACCTTCTTGCCATTTATCTGAAAATGATTGTGCTTAACAAAATGGCGCCCCTGGGTGCGTGAATTAACGAAACCCAAGCGATATACTACATTGTCAAACCGCCTTTCAAGCATCATAAGAAGATTTGATCCTGTTATACCCTTTTTACGTTCCGCCCTTTCAAAAAACAGGTGAAACTGCTTTTCCGACAGGCCGTAAATACGTTTTACCTTCTGCTTTTCTCTAAGCTGAATACCATAATCAGATGTCTTTCTTCCACGACGCTGGCCATGTTGTCCCGGCGGATATCCCCGTCGATCAAAAGCACACTTGTCAGAATAACAGCGATCTCCCTTAAGATACATTTTTATATTTTCACGCCTGCATAAGCGGCATACCGAGCCTGTATATCTTGCCAAGTCCTTCCTCCTTTTTTATCTAAAACAGCTAAATAGTTGAAGAGTTAAATTGTTATAAGTTGTTTTAACAACTCAACCATTTAACCACTTCACCAGTCAACCAATCATACTCTGCGCCTTTTAGGCGGCCTGCAACCATTATGCGGAATAGGTGTTACGTCTTTAATAATGACAACTTTGAACCCGGTTGCCTGCAGCGAACGAAGTGCCGATTCTCTGCCCGGCCCTGGTCCTTTTACATACACCTCAACATTTCTCATCCCATGTTCCATTGCCTTTTTTGCGGCATCTTCTGCCGCAAGCTGGGCTGCAAAAGGTGTACTTTTGCGTGACCCCTTAAAGCCCTGAACACCGGAGCTTGACCATGCCACGACATTGCCGGCAGGGTCCGTAATTGTAACTATTGTATTATTAAAAGTAGCCTGTATGTGTACTACGCCACTGGCTATATTCTTTTTTTCTTTTTTTTTGGTACGGATTTTTCTTGCCATGTATAAAGTTCCTATATCTTATCCGGTAATGATTGTATTGTTTAATTGATGAATTCGTAAAAAGCCGAATTTATCAAATTTATTTTTTCTTTATCCCGCCTCTCTTCTTTACAGCTGACCTTTTGGGTCCTTTGCGCGTTCGTGCGTTGGTACTTGTCCTCTGGCCACGAACCGGCAGAGATCTTCTATGACGAAGTCCACGGTATGCTCCAAGATCCATCAATCTTTTTATATTCATGGATATTTCCGTGCGGAGTTCACCTTCTACTTTAAATTCACTGTCTATTACTTTGCGGATACTATTAATCTCCGATTCGGACAGCTCATCAGTATTTGTATCCGGATTAATCTTTAGCTGTTTCAGTATTACATTTGATCTGGACCTGCCTATCCCGTAAATATATGTCAATCCAATCTCAACTCGCTTACGCTTGGGTAAATCTACACCCGAAATTCTTGCCAAAGCTTATCCTCCTTTTATCCCTGCCTCTGTTTATGCCTTTTATTTTCGCAGATTACCCTTACAACCCCTTTTCTGCGCACTATCTTACATTTTCTGCACATTTTTTTAACCGATGACCTGACTTTCATCTGAAACTCCTTTTTCCTTGACCCGATGGAGCGAATCTAAAACCGGCAGGTACTATTTCGCCCTGTAAGTTATCCTGCCTCTGCTAAGATCATATGGTGAAAGCTCAACCGAAACTTTGTCTCCAGGTAAGATTTTGATAAAATGCATACGCATCTTCCCTGAAATGTGTGCAAGGACCTGGTGCTTGTTTTCCAATTCCACCTTGAACATTGCATTAGGCAAAGTCTCGAGGACAGTTCCTTCTGTTTTTATCAATTCCTCTTTAGCCATCATCTACTCCCGTCTCTTGCACTTAAAATAGCAGGGCCATCATTTGTAATTGCTATGGTATGTTCAAAATGTGCGGATAAGCCACCATCTTTTGTTACCGCTGTCCACCCGTCTTCAAGTATCTCAACATCATAACCTTTTTCATTTACCATGGGTTCAATAGCTATCGTCATCCCCGGTTTTAAAAGTATTCCCATGCCCGGTTTTCCAAAATTTGGTATCTGGGGATCTTCGTGAAGATTGCTGCCAATACCATGGCCTACAAATATACGAACAACGGAAAACCCGGCATCCTCCACATGTTTTTGAACTGCATTGGAAATATCTGAAAGCCGACCATTTACAACTGCTTTTTCAATTCCTTTATAAAGCGACTGTTCCGTAATATTCATAAGCCGGCGGGCAG
>RCNB010003033.1_pt1 | contig 10098 bp, 7 predicted proteins | sample 2041321 | NCBI WGS metagenome assembly RCNB01 (sample SAMN09708232, study PRJNA481090) | Marine sediment metagenome, whole genome shotgun sequencing project.
GAGAAGATACCAGGAAAAAAGAGGCTACCACCTGGGTAAAAGAATTTAAGAAATTGCCTGCTCATCAAAGAAAGTGCCGGTATATGGTTACCGGTGAGGTGTCCTATAAGATCTGTCCCAATGCCTTCAGGTGTGGTGAGTGTTCTTATGATCAAATGATGCAAGATAGAATACCCCCCCTAGTTATACCGAAAATGCTCAAGAAAGTAGCTGGGTACGACCAGCCAGACAATTACTATTTTCATCGTGGACACTCCTGGACACATATGGAATATGGAGGAAGAATACGGGTAGGTATAGATGACTTTGCCCAGAGGTTGGTTGGCAGCTTAAATGCTATCAGCCTGCCCAAGGTAGGTGAGAAAATTTATCAAGATTCAGTGGGCTGGACTATTGAGCGTGACTTAAGGAAGGCGAAATTCCTCTCGCCCATGGATGGTGTGATAACAGCGATTAATCCAGAAATTGAGAAGGATCCTTCTCTGATTAATCAAGATCCCTATGGCAGTGGGTGGATATACATGATTGAACCACTTAATTTAAGGAAAAATTTAAAAGATCTTCTTTATGACAAGGATGCCAGCGCTTGGCTAGAAGACGAAGCAAAACGTTTGTTAAAACGGACTGAGACAGAGATTGGTGCTACCGCCCATGATGGTGGAGGACCCGTTAGTGATATTTACGGAAGTCTTGACGGAGAGGATTGGACATCTTTTGTAAATGAGTTTTTACTAACAAAATAAACGTGAAGAAAAAGGATATTTAACAAGGGGATAGCTACTATGCTATCCCCTTGTTTCATCTCAAGAGCCTGCCATTATCTTCCTTAAGTAACCAATTGATTATCCTATTGTTTTCACTATTACTTTAAAATAAATAATTCGAGAAAAAATCTTGACATAGAAATATCATTATGCTAGTGAATGAATGGTCATTCATTTTTGTGGGAGGGTTTTTTCAATGGCGGGTGAATCATCGGGTAAAAAAAAGGTTGTAGAAAAAGAGATAACACCGGAGGAATGGGGGAAAATAGATCAGATTATTGCCGATCATAAGGATAAATCTGGTTCACTCATTCCTGTGTTGCAACAGGTGCAAGATGTATGTGGATTTTTACCTGAAGAGGTGCAAAATAGAATTGCCGATGGGTTAGACGTTCATCCAAGTTATGTCTATGGAGTGATAACATTTTACTCTTTTTTTACTCTGGTTCCTCGAGGAAGAAACGTTGTGAGACTCTGTATGGGTACAGCGTGTTACGTCCAGGGTACCAACAAAATGCTTGGCAAATTGAAACAAAATTTAGGTATTGATGTCGAGGAAACCACAGAAGATATGAGGTATTCCCTGGAGACGGTGCGATGCTTAGGCGCCTGCGGATTAGCGCCAGTGATGGTTGTCAATCAAGATACCCATGGACTGTTGGACATAGATAAAGCGATTGAGATCGTTAAGGAATATGAATAATGAAACGAATCTTTTAGGTAGGGAGGTTCACAATGCCCAAATTAAAGCTTGAGGATTTAGCGAAAATTAAGGAGAAGGTAAAAACCTCAACTAGTTTAAGAGAAGGGGGATACCAGGCTAAGGTTACTGTGCATATGGGAACTTGTGGAATTGCCTCTGGCGCCAGAAAAGTTATGCAAACATTAATGGATGAGATAGCCCAGCGTGATGTTAAAGACGTTATTTTGACGACCTCTGGTTGCGCTGGGCTTTGTAGTCGAGAACCTATGGCTACCGTCGAACTGAGAGGGGAAGCTCCTGTAAAATATGTTGATTTGGATGAAGAAAAGATCCGGAGAATTCTTATTGAGCATGTGGTGGGAGGCAAGATCGTAGAAGAGTATGCATTAGCGATAGGAAGTGAGACCTCTTATTAGTTTTGATTTTAAATTTAAACCTTTAAAAACTCGAAATAAAGGGAAGTAATATTATAAGATGGCAGATTTTCGTACACATATGCTCATTTGTGCAGGAACGGGATGTACCTCGAATCGTTCTCTCAAGGTAAAAGAAGCCTTAGAAGAGGAATTGATAAAGCGAGGATTGCAGGATGAAGTAAGAGTTGTGATTACTGGTTGCAACGGTTTCTGTGCGGTTGGCCCTATTATGGTGGTTTATCCAGAGGGCATCTTCTATCAAAAACTTACCCCAGAAGATGTTCCCTATTTGATAGAAGAGCATATTTTAAAGGGACGACCTGTGAAGAAATTGATGTTTTCTGAACCGGTTACTAAAAAGGAAATCCCCTTACTAAATGAAATCAATTTTTTTAGTCATCAGGTGTTGAGGGCTCTGAGAAATCGAGGGTTGATTGATCCTGAGAGTATTGATGAATATATCGCTCGAGACGGATATGCGGCTCTTGGTAAAACCCTCTCCTCTATAACACCTGAAGAAATAATAGAAGAGGTGAAGATATCGGGATTGAGGGGCAGAGGGGGTGCTGGTTTTCCCACTGGACTCAAGTGGGAGTTTTGTGCCAAAGCCATGGGAGATATCAAATATGTCCTTTGTAATGGTGATGAGGGTGATCCTGGCGCCTTTATGGATAGAAGCATCCTGGAGGCAGATCCCCATGCCGTGCTGGAAGGATTGGCCATTGCGGGAAGGGCGGTAGGTGCGCATCAGGGATATGTCTATGTGCGAGCTGAATACCCTTTAGCTGTTGATAGATTGAAGATAGCAATCCAACAAGCCAGGGAATATGGTCTTTTAGGGGAGAATATCTTAGGTTCAGGCTATGATTTTGATATTGAGATATATCCGGGGGCGGGTGCCTTTGTCTGTGGTGAAGAGACAGCTTTAATGATCTCTATAGAGGGGAAGAGGGGTATGCCCAGGCCCAGGCCTCCTTTTCCAGCCCATAAAGGCCTTTGGAGGAAACCATCAGTATTAAATAATGTTGAGACATTATCAAATATACCCCAAATAGTACTCAATGGGGGGGAGTGGTATGCAAGCATCGGAACGGAAAAGAGCAAAGGCACCAAGGTGTTTGCACTCGCAGGAGCTGTTAACAATATTGGACTGGTTGAAGTTCCCATGGGCATTCCTCTACGGAGTATCATCTATGACATTGGTGATGGTCTCCAATTTGGTAGAGAGTTTAAGGCTGTGCAGATAGGGGGACCTTCAGGGGGGTGCCTGCCAGAGAGCATGTTGGATACCCCGGTAGACTATGAGTCGATCAATGCGACAGGTGCGATCATGGGTTCTGGCGGCATGGTCATCATGGATGAGACAGCCTGTATGGTGGATATGGCAAAATTCTTCCTTGCTTTTACCCAGGAGGAGTCCTGTGGAAAGTGCACTCCCTGTAGGGTTGGCACCAAGATGATGTTGGATATCCTGACCCGTATTTCCCAGGGTGAGGGGGTTGCAAGCGATGTTGATACCTTGAGAGATTTAGCGACCACTATTAAAACAACAGCCCTTTGTGGTTTAGGTCAAACGGCTCCCAATCCGGTTCTTACTACCTTAAAGTATTTTCGGGAAGAGTTTGATGCCCATGTTATAGATAAGACATGTCCAGCTAAGGTGTGTAAGAGACTGACTCCCGCTCCCTGTCAGAATGCCTGTCCGGTGGGGATAGATGTGCCGAGTTATGTGGCTTTAATTGCCTGGGGCAGATACCAGGAATCTCTGGAGATGGTTAGAAGGGATAACCCCTTTCCAGCGGTGTGTGGTCGCGTATGTACCCACCCTTGCGAATATGATTGTGAAAGGGGGGAGACTGATAAGCCTGTTTCTATCAAATCACTCAAGCGATTTGTTGCTGACTATGAGAAAGAGGTGGGAAGGATACCAATTACTCCAGTTGAGATCACGCAAAGGGAGAAGGTAGCAATCATCGGATCAGGGCCGGCGGGTCTTACATGTGCACGTGATGTGATTCAAAAAGGTTATGCCGTCACGGTTTTTGAAGCCTTACCGGTTGCAGGCGGCATGCTCACTATGGGAATACCTGATTATCGATTACCAAGAAAAGAGGTGGAAGCGGAGATTAATGATATAATATCATTGGGCGTTGAGCTAAGGACCAATACAACTGTTGGAAAGGATATCACCCTGGAGGATCTTCGAAAGGAATATGAGGTCATATTTATTGGTGTAGGTGCCTGGAAGAGTTTAGAACTTAAGATACCAGGTGAAGACGAATTTGAGGGTTTTCTTGATTGTGTAACCTTTTTAAAGAACGTGAATCTTGGAAAGCATGAGAAACCTGGAGATAAGGTAGTGGTTATTGGAGGTGGAAATGCAGCAATCGATGCTGCTCGAACTTCCATACGTCTACGTGCTCGAGAAGTCAATATTGTTTATCGTCGAAGTCGAGAAGAGATGCCTGCCAGCAAGGAAGAGGTTGATGAGGCAGAGCATGAGGGGGTGAGAATAAATTATTTGGCTGCACCTCTAAGGGTTTTGGGGAAGGATGGCAAAGTAACAGGCTTGGAGTGCATCCGCACGGAGCTGGGTGAGCCCGACGTTACAGGTCGAAGGAGACCCATTCCCATCCAAGGTTCCGAGTTTGTGATCAGTGCCGATGTAATTATACCGGCTATTGGTCAAGAGCCTGACCTTTCTTTCCTGGAGAAAGATAGTGGTGTTAAGGTGTCAAAGTGGAACTTTGTTGAAGTTGATCCTGATACCCTTCAGACCAATGTCCGTGGTATTTTTGCCGGTGGTGATGCAGTATCTGGGCCTGCTTCAGTTATTGAGGCAATAGCAGCCGGGCAAAAGGCAGCAGTGGTAATTGATAATTACTTGAAGAGAGATGAGCTTACGAAAGGACAAAAGATTCCCAGACCCAGAATGTTAGTTGACCTTATAGAGATGACTGAAGAGATGGAAACCTACCAACAGCCAGAGATGCCTACTCTGGATGTCGAAGAACGGAGGAAGAGTTTTAAAGAAGCAGAAACAGGTTTTAAAGAGGAAGTCGCTGTGTGTGAGGCCAAACGCTGCCTACGATGTGATTCTGGAGAATAGGTTATTTACAAAAGATTGTACGTCCTATTATTATTAACAGGATAAAATGAGAAATTAGCTTTTAGGAGTGAACGGCATTGCTTAGTTTGACCATAGATGAAAGAGAAGTTGATGTTGAAGAGGGAGCAACCATTTTAGAGGCGGCAGAGGCTGCAGGTGTTTATGTCCCTACATTTTGCTACCACAAAAGGTTAATGCCTTTTGGTGCATGCCGAATGTGTGTGGTGGAGGTAGAACAGATGAAGGGTAGACTAGTTCCTTCTTGCTCTACACCTGCAACCAATGGAATGGTGATCCACACCAATACTCCCGATGTGAGAAGGGCACGAAAGACCCTGCTGGAACTCTTGTTAGTTCACCACCCCTTAGACTGCCCAGTGTGTGATAAGGGTGGTGAATGTAAATTGCAGGATTTAGTCTATGATTATGAACTGACTGAGAATAGATTTCAGGATAGTAAGTTTGAGTATCCGGTGGATTACTATTCTCCATTAATTGAGAGAAATACGAATCGATGTGTGCTCTGCGGGATGTGTGCGAGAGTTTGTGATGAAGTCGTAGGGGTTGCTGCGATAAGTTTCGTTGACCGTGGTTTTAAAACGGTGATCGGTACCAATTTTGAGCGGGTGCTAAACTGTGAATTCTGTGGTGAGTGCGTTAATATTTGCCCTGTAGGGGCCTTAACGGATAAGCTGTTTAAGTATAAGGCCAGATCCTGGGAACTCAAGAAGGTTAATACCATTTGCTCCTACTGTAGCACTGGCTGTACTCTTACCCTGGGAATTAAGGGTAACAGTATCTATAGAATTATCGGAGACGATACCATCGGGGTAAATAAGGGCAGCCTTTGTGCGAAGGGTCGTTTTGGCTATCAGTATATTACCAGTCCCGAAAGAATGAACAGCCCTTTGATTAAAAATGAGGCGGGAGAACTTGTCAGGGCTACCTGGGAAGAGGCATTGGAGAGAGTAGCCAGTGGCCTTGCGGAGGCAAAAGAGAAACGGGGTGCAGAGCATATAGGTGGTATCTGTTCTGATCGTTTAACCAATGAGGAGGTTTATCTTTTTCAGAAATTTATGCGTGCTGCTCTTGGGACCAATAATATTGATCACGCAGGAGGATTCAGTTATTCTGGACTGCTTAAGGGTTTTAAGAGTTCACTGGGATATGCAGCAAATGATATTACCTTAAATGATGTGCGTTGTGCCGATGTGATCTTTGTTGTACGCTCTAACCTTTCAGAAACCCACCCTGTCGTTGGCTATCAGGTAAATATGGCAGTGAAGAGGGATGAATCTCAATTGATTGTTGCCAGCGATAAAACTATCAAGCTCAACAAGTTAGCAACAGTGTCACTTACTCACAAACCCGGCACAGAGATCGCCCTGCTTAATGGATTGATCCAGGCAATCATCAGTGAAAACCTCTATGATAAGGAATTAGTTTCTTCTTCAACTGAAGGATTTGAGCAGTTGAAAGCAAAGGCTGCTCGCTATAGTTTTGATTATGTTGAAAAGATAACCGGTATTAAGGAGGATAAGGTAAGGGAAACAGCCAGACTCCTATCCCAGAATAAAAGGGTGTGTATCCTGGTCTCCTCAGGTTTAGGGGTTATATCAGATGATGAAAAGCTGGCTCAGGCGGTAGCAAATCTAGCCATGCTTACTGGTCTGGTGGGAAGAAAAGGTTCCGGGATCGGGTTTTTAGGGGAGAAGTGTAATTCCCAGGGTACTTTGGACATGGGAGCCCTTCCCTCTTTGCTTCCGGGATTTGAAGATGTGTCGGATGAAAAGGTGAGAAGTTCCTTTGAAGAAGCCTGGAAGACATCCATTCCATCACAACCAGGCAAAAGTGCCCTGGAGATGTTTGCAGGTGCTGAAAAGGGAAGTATAAATGCCCTGTATCTGGTAGGGGAAAATCCTGTGGTTACCTATCCTGATACTGCTCAAACCATAAAGGCTTTAGAGTCACTCGATTTCCTGGTAGTTCAGGATTTATTTTTAACCCCTACTGCCAAATACGCAGATGTGGTGCTGCCTGCTGCTAGCTTTGCAGAAAAGAGGGGTACTTATACGAACTTTGAGAGGCGAGTTCAGAAATTAAACTGTGGTCTCAACAGGCTCGAAGGGGTTAAGACAGACCTGGAGATTTTTGGAGAGCTTTCACTCAGGATGGGTTATGAGATGAACACATCCACACCAGAGGAAGTGATGAGGGAAATTGGTATGCTTGTTCCCCTCTACGCAGAGGTCAATTATTCTCGATTGGGTGAAGAGGGAATTGTATGGGGTTCTCCAAATGGTGGAAAAGAAACCACTCTTTATGGGGAAAAGCTGTCCAGGGTGAAGGCTCGCTTTATTCCTGTTGAGTCTGACGAAGCAATGCTGGAGCCTGATAAAGACTTTCCTCTTTTACTCTTTACAGGAAGTATAATATTTCATTCGGGTTCGCTTTCTACCAAATCTCCCGAATTGAATCAGGTGGGTCCTGGCGGTTGGGTGGTGATGAGTCTGGAAGATGCCAGAGATTATCAGCTAACAGACGGCCAGCCAGTTTTTGTAAGATCGAAAAGAGGTGAGATAGCGTTAAAGGTCAAGATTAACAAGAAACAGACAAAAGGAACGGTCTTCATCCCTTACCATTTTGAATCTCAACCAGTCAACACATTAACGAGCAAGGATCTTCGTCCAACGTTTGTTGAAATCAGAAAAGGTTAAAGGAGATACGTAAACCTTATGGATCTCATTACACTTTCCATCATGCTGCTTAAACTCATCGTAGTGTTTATAGCCATGCTTCTGGGTGTCGCCTATCTCACCTGGCTTGAGCGTAAAGTCTTAGGGCACATGCAGCTGCGCCATGGTCCTATGAGAGTGGGGTGGCACGGCTTGTTGCAGCCTATTGCTGATGGCATAAAGTTATTTTTTAAGGAAGATATTGTGGTGGATAATGCCAACAAGGTTATCTACGTCCTTGCTCCTTTTATTGTTACGGTGTGTGCTTTCGCTTCTTTTGCAGTGGTTCCCTTTGGAAATGAACTGACCATTTTGGGCCAGACGATTCCCTTAAGGATTGCTGATGTAAATATCGGCATTCTCTATATCTTTGCCTTATCTTCCTTAAGTGTTTACGGTTTAACCTTCGCGGGCTGGTCTTCTAATAATAAATATGCCCTTATGGGAGGGCTTCGTGCTTCTGCCCAGATGATTAGTTATGAGTTGCCCGCCGGTCTGTCCATAATTGGTGTGCTGATGCTCACAGGTTCTTTAAGCATGGTTGAAATAGTTAACGCCCAAAAAGATCTCTGGTTTATTATAAAGCAACCTCTGGGGTTTATACTTTTTCTTATCTGTGGTGTAGCAGAATGTAATCGTACACCCTTTGATCTGCCTGAAGCAGAGAGTGAACTGGTAGCAGGTTTCCATGTGGAATACTCCAGCATGAAATTTGCTCTCTTTTTCCTGGCAGAGTATGCCCACATGATTGTGATGGCCTCGCTTGTTACTACTCTCTTTTTAGGAGGCTGGCATCTTCCGTTTATTGATATAAGTAGCCTTCATCCCACCACATTAATAGGCCAACTTGTGGTTTCCTTGCTTCCTATATGTGTATTTGGTGTTAAGGTATTTTGCTTTCTATTTTTCCTCATCTGGCTGAGGGCGACTTATCCGCGCTTGCGCTATGACCAGTTGATGAAATTTGGCTGGAAGGTTTTATTCCCACTGGCTCTGTTTAATATTGTGCTCACTGCTGTTCTTCAAATTTTTAATCTGCTTTAGGCAAAGGGAAGATAATGATAGGCTCTATTATCAAGCGTATCTGGGCATTAATCTGCGGACTGAGGGAAACATTAGGGTATTTTTTAAAAACCACTATTTTAGGGAAGCCTATTACCTTAATGTATCCTGAAGAGCGATGGACACCCTATCCCAGGTTTCATGGACTGCATAAGCTCTTGAGAGATGATAACGGGAAAGAAAAGTGTGTTGCCTGTTGTCTTTGTGCAGCGGTTTGCCCCGCTCAGTGTATTACCATTGAGACTGCTGAGAACGAAAATAATGAAAAATATGCCAGTAGTTATCAGATTGATATTTCCCGTTGTATCTTTTGCGGATACTGTGTCGAAGCCTGTCCTGTGGGTGCTCTTTTAATGACGGGAGAGTATGAGCTGGCAGAATATACTCGGGAAGGTATGCTTTATAATAAAGAAAGATTACTAAGGGAGTAACCCCTTGAATTGGGGAAAATCGATTATTGATAAAAGGCTAATTATTTTTTTAAGTTGTAGAAACTTTGAGATGTAAGTAGAGGTTGATTTATGGAAGCGATTCTTTTCTATGGTTTAGCTGCCATCATGGTGGTTTCGTCCCTCATGGTGATTTTAAGAAAGAATCCTGTTCACAGCGCTTTGTTTCTTGTCTTAACATTTCTCTGTCTGGCTGGACTTTACCTGCTGCTTAATGCCCAGTTTATTGCGGCTATTCAGGTCATTGTCTATGCGGGGGCGATCATGGTGCTGTTTATTTTTGTTATCATGTTACTCAACCTGGAAAGTGAAGTCGCTTCTAAGAGTGGTCACGGTTTGCAAAAGTTCTGGGCAATGGTCATTTCAATTGTGCTTGCCATTTCCTTTGTATCTATTATGACAGTGAAAGTTTTCACTGGAGGAAAAGGAGATTTTTCACCGGAGGCAGTAAACGCCGTGGGTAACAGTGAGGTTATTGGAAGGCTGCTCTTTACTGAATTCCTTTTGCCTTTTGAGATTACCTCGGTTTTGTTATTAGCTGCTATCATCGGTGCAATTGTCCTGGCTAAAAAGAAGCTGTAAAAGTTGTGAAATTTAGGAATTGGGGAATTAAGGGATTAAGGGATTGGCAAATTGATTAATTCGAAATTCCCAAATACCTGAATTCCTAAATCATGATTTTAGTTTTTGAGTACTATGAAGTAAACATAGTAATACTTGTACAAGATTAGGGGAAGAATATATATGGTTCCTATAGAACATTATCTGGTATTAAGCGCTGTCCTCTTTTTTATAGGGGTGTTGGGGGTTTTTGTAAGAAGGAATGCCATTGTCATCTTTATGTGTATTGAATTGATGCT
>RCNB010003035.1_pt1 | contig 10095 bp, 5 predicted proteins | sample 2041321 | NCBI WGS metagenome assembly RCNB01 (sample SAMN09708232, study PRJNA481090) | Marine sediment metagenome, whole genome shotgun sequencing project.
CAAGTTTTTTAGGCTACGCTTATGCAAAGTGATGCTGGATGCTAGATACATTTATTAATTCTGCCTTTGTTGCAAGTGATCTAAAGTGAACTAAAGTTTTTGAATTCAGCCCTTTGTTTAAGATTTTAATTCCGCAATCCGAAATCAGAAATCCGCAATCGTCTAGTCCAGCATTTGGTATCGTGAAGCCTCGTCGGTTTGAGGCGAAGCTTCGCTGGGAAAGGATAAGATGGAAGCTCTGCTTGCATTAGAAGATGGAAAAGTTTTTAGAGGACGCTCCTTTGGTGCTCCCGGAGAAAGAGCAGGAGAAATTGTATTTAACACCAGTATGACAGGTTATCAGGAAATATTAACTGACCCGTCTTATAAAGGACAGATTATTACCATGACCTATCCCCTGATGGGCAACTACGGCGTCAATGAGGAAGATCTGGAATCTTCAAACCCAAAAGCAGAAGGTTTTGTAGTTAAGGAGGCAAGTAGAATTACCAGCAACTGGCGTTCGCTCAAGGGATTAGGAGAATATTTAAAAGAGTATGATATGCCAGGAATTGAAGGCGTTGATACCAGAGCTTTAACTAAGCATATCAGAACTGCTGGTGCAATGAAGGCTGTAATTTCTACTGAATGTTTAGATGAAGCAACTCTCGTAAAGAAGGCTCAGGATTCTCCCGGTCTCATAGGACGTGACCTGGTAAAAGAGGTTACTTGTCAAAGTCCTTACCAATGGAACAGAGGGGTTGAAGGAAACAGCATTTTTAAGGTAGTGGCAATAGACTGCGGTATTAAAACCAGCATACTACGAATGCTTGGCGCAGCAGGATGTGAGGTTACTGTAGTTCCTGCCCTCACACGAGCAGAAGAAATTATTGCTTTGAATGCCGATGGAATTTTACTGTCCAATGGTCCAGGTGACCCGGCGGGGGTACCCTATGTGGTAGAAACCGTTAGAGGGTTACTGGGGAAGCTACCTATCTTCGGTATTTGCTTGGGTCATCAGATTTTAGGTTTAGCTTTTGGAGGGAAAACCTATAAATTAAAGTTTGGCCATCGGGGTGGCAACCAGCCAGTAAAAGATTTGGCCACAGGGAAGGTGAACATTACCTCCCAGAACCATGGGTTTTGTGTAGATATGGAAAGTCTTCGAGAAAATGAGATAGAATTGACTCACATTAATCTCAATGACCAAACCTTAGAAGGTATGAGGAATAAAAAATACCCGGTTTTTTCAGTCCAGTATCATCCAGAAGCCTCCCCAGGCCCCCATGATGCCAGCTACCTGTTCGATGAATTCACCCGGTTAATGGAAAAGCAAAAGGATGCCTAAACGTCAAGATATCCACAAGATTTTAATCATCGGTGCAGGACCGATCATCATCGGTCAAGCCTGTGAATTCGATTACTCAGGAACACAAGCCTGCAAAGTCCTGAAAGAAGATGGGTTTGAAGTTGTATTGATAAACAGCAATCCTGCTACTATCATGACCGACCCCGAGATGGCAGATCGAACCTATATTGAACCCGTCACACCGGAAATTGTAGAAAAGGTAATTGCAAAAGAGCGGCCAGATACCCTGCTTCCCACCTTAGGTGGTCAAACCGCCCTCAATGTAGCTTCAATATTAGCAGAAAGAGGGGTTTTGGACACCTATAATGTTCAGATGATTGGAGCAAATTACGAAGCGATCCAAAAAGCTGAAGATAGAAACCTATTCAAAAAGGCAATGAAAAGTATCAACCAGGATTTGCCCCGAAGCGGCCTGGCTCATAATATGAAGCAGGCCCGAAAAATAGCCAGAGAAATTGGATATCCATTAATCATTCGTCCCAGCTTTACCCTGGGTGGTACAGGTGGCAGTATTGTCTTTAACGTTGAAGAATTTGAAGATCTTGCATCTCAGGGTCTTGAAAGCAGTATGATTAATGCGATACTCATTGAAGAATCTATTCTGGGTTGGAAGGAATATGAGCTGGAAGTAATGAGGGACTCAAAGGATAATGTGGTCATTGTTTGTTCCATTGAGAACTTTGACCCTATGGGCATCCATACAGGAGACAGTATTACTGTAGCTCCTGCCCAGACTCTAACTGATAAAGAATATCAGGAGATGAGGGATGCATCTATAGACATCATCAGGGAGATCGGGGTTGAGACAGGAGGATCCAATATTCAATTTGCTGTTAACCCGAAAGATGGACGCAGGGTGGTTATAGAAATGAACCCCAGGGTTTCAAGAAGCTCTGCTCTTGCATCCAAAGCCACTGGTTTTCCTATTGCTAAAATGGCTGCAAAGCTGGCGGTTGGCTATACCCTTGATGAGATACAAAATGACATCACACGTGAGACACCTGCTTCGTTTGAGCCAACTATTGACTATTGTGTGGTTAAGATACCCCGCTTTACCTTTGAAAAATTCCCAGAGGCAGACCCTACTCTGACTATTTCCATGAAATCAGTAGGAGAAACTATGGCGATAGGGCGCACCTTTAAGGAGGCTTTACAAAAGGGCATAAGGTCCCTTGAGATAGGAAGGTATGGTTTGGGTTCAGACGGAAAGGATATCATTCCTGATATACTTGACACCTGGGGAAATGAGAAATCTGACAGAAAAGAACTACTCTCCGAAATAAAAGAGAAGTTATCAATACCTCAGGCAGAAAGGTTGTTTTACTTAAAACACGCCTTTCAGTTAGGAATGAACCTGGAAGAAGTAGCAGAGCTAACCAGCATTGATCCCTGGTTTTTACATAATATCAAAGAAATTGTTGAGGTGGAAAATGAAATTACATCATACCTGAAATCGAAAGGTCTGCAAAACGTTAGAGACAAAGGCCCTCTCTTTTCTTCTCATAAGCCTGAGGCACTTCTTTCACGCGATTTGTTACTTAAAGCAAAACAGTACGGTTTTTCAGATATTCAACTTGCTCATCTTCTGGGTGTTGATGAGGATTCCATTAGAAAACAACGTGCAGATCTCGGCATCAAAGCTGTATTCAAATCAGTTGATACCTGTGCTGCAGAATTTGAAGCTTATACCCCTTACCACTATTCTACATATGAAGAGGAAGATGAGAGCCATAGAACAAACCAAAAGAAGATTGTGATCTTGGGAGGAGGCCCTAATCGCATTGGGCAAGGTATTGAGTTTGATTACTGCTGTGTTCATGCCTCATTTGCCTTGAAAGAACTGGGATACGAAACTATTATGGTCAATAGCAATCCGGAAACAGTGAGTACGGATTATGATACTTCAGACAAGCTCTACTTCGAGCCATTGACTTTAGAAGATGTTCTCACTATAGTAGAGAAGGAAAACCCTGAGGGGGTAATTGTGCAGTTTGGTGGTCAGACCCCTCTCAATCTGGCAGTCCCTTTGGAGAAGGCCGGGGTACCTATTATAGGAACCACCCCTGATAATATAGACCGGGCAGAAGACAGAAACAGGTTCAAGCAGCTAATTAAAAAGTTGCACCTTAATCAACCTCAAAATGACATTGCAACCACACTCGAAGATGCTGAGATAAAAGCAAAAGCCATCGGTTTTCCAGTAATTGTACGCCCCTCCTATGTATTGGGAGGAAGAGCTATGAAAATCGTTTATAATGAGGAATCCTTACATGATTTTGCCTCTTATGCCATGCAGGCTTCCCCTGAACATCCTGTATTGATAGACAAGTTTCTTGAGGATGCAATTGAGATTGATGTTGATGCAGTTGCTGATGGAGAAGAGTGTATTATCTCTGGAATCATGGAGCATATTGAAGAAGCCGGTATACACTCTGGTGACAGTGCCTGCGTTATTCCCCCCTATACCCTTGGTGACGAGATCATAGAAAATATTAAAGAAAGTACCCGGTCACTGGCCCGTGAATTACAGGTGATAGGCTTAATGAACATCCAATATGCAGTAAAGAATGAGGTGCTCTACGTATTGGAGGTGAATCCCCGGGCCTCCCGGACAGTGCCCTTTGTCAGTAAAGCAACAGGAGTAGCGTGGGCAAAAATTGCTGCCAAAGTTATGGCAGGTAAAAAATTATCAGAGTTAGGAATCAGGAAAGAGCGGGAAACAAGCCATGTTTCGGTTAAAGAATCTGTTTTTCCCTTCAAGCGGTTTCCGGGGGTTGATCCTGTTTTGGGCCCGGAGATGAAATCAACAGGCGAGGTTATGGGAATCGACAGTAATTTTGGAAGGGCTTATGTCAAATCTCAGATTGCAGCAGGTCAAATCCTACCCGAAAAGGGAAGAGTTTTTGTCAGTGTCAGAAACAAAGATCGACGTTCCATCATCTTTATAGCCAAAAAGCTTGCGGATTTGGGTTTCACTCTCCTTGCCACAACAGGAACATCTAAGGTACTTGCAAACAATGGATTGGAAGTGAAAAATGTTTTGAAAATTGGGGAGGGGCGACCCAATATTGCAGATTTGATTAAGAATGGCGAAATCGATCTCATCATCAACACCCCCTCGGGGAAGAAATCTCATAGTGATCAACTAAGCCTGAGAAGTCTTGCAGTAATGTATAACGTCCCTTACATCACCACCATCTCCGGTGCATCGGCTGCAGTGAATGGTATTGAATTTCTTCAAAAGGGAGAAATCGAAGTAAAAGCGCTGCAGGATTACCACGCACAATATAATGCATAGTCAACCACCACCAGAGGGCGGCGGTTTGAGGAGAACCTTTAAAATTGGCTAACACAATGTCTCTGCTTTATAATATGCAAACTCGAATATCTAAGCACGAAATTCGAAACAATACCAAATGACATAAATCCAAATGACCAAAACTTATTCATTATGTAGTTTTTCTGAAAAGAACTTCCCCTGTTTGTTTGGGTATTTGAACATTTGAATTTCCGATTTGTTTCGGATTTCTATTTTCGGATTTGTCAACTTAACTAAAACGCCCGACTGCATAGCCTATTTGGTTCGCAACAGACTACCTGAAGGTTTAACGTGATTAATTAAGATAGATCAAAATGCAACCATTACTTATGACAAACAGCCGTCTAAAAGAAGAATGTGGCATCTTTGGAGTTTTTGGCCATGAAGATGCTGCCAGAATTACATATCTGGGCCTTTATGCCTTACAGCATCGAGGTCAGGAAAGTACAGGCATTGTTGTCTCAGATGGAAAACGTTTAACAGACCATCGGGAGATGGGACTTGTACCCGATGTATTCAATGAAGAGAATTTGGAACGACTGACTGGAGAAATGGCGATTGGACATGTGCGCTATTCGACAACTGGAAGTTCGGAAATAAAAAATGCTCAGCCTTTCAAGGTAGACTACTATCGTGGTTCCCTTGCCGTTGCCCACAATGGAAATCTGGTTAATACTAACGAATTACGTCGCAGACTGGAAAAAGCAGGATCTATCTTCCAATCTACCATGGACAGCGAGATTATTGTTCATCTAGTGGCTAAGTCTAAGAGCGCTACCCTTGAAGATGCACTGGTCGACTCCCTGCCTAAACTGAAAGGAGCCTATTCCCTGCTCATCCTCACTCAGGACCAGATGATTGGCATAAGAGACCCCCATGGTTTCAGGCCACTATGTCTGGGGAAACTTAATGGAGCTTATATTCTCTCCTCTGAAACATGTGCTCTGGATCTCATCCAGGCTGAATATATTAGAGAGGTTGAGCCAGGTGAAATCATTATTATAGACAAAAAAGGGATGCATTCACTTAAACCTTTTGCACCAATTAAACATTCGCTTTGTATCTTTGAATTCATCTATTTTGCCCGTCCGGACAGCCATGTTTTTGGTGAGAGTGTATATCTGGCTCGGAAACGGTTGGGAAAAGAACTGGCTTTAGAAAAACCTGTAGAATGCGATCTGGTAATACCCATGCCTGATTCCGGTACTTGTGCTGCCCTTGGTTTTGCTGAAGCCTCAGGGATTCCTTTTGAGATGGGCATTACCAGAAATCACTATGTGGGACGCACCTTCATTCAGCCCTCGCAGGCAAGCCGAGATTTGGGAGTCAAGGTGAAGTCAAACCCGGTAAAGGATGTCATTAAAAACAAGCGGATTGTAGTAATCGAGGACTCGATTGTACGTGGTACCACCAGCAAAATCAGGATGAGGAACCTAAGAGAAGCTGGTGCAAAAGAAGTTCACATGAGGGTGAGCTGCCCGCCTCACAGATATCCTTGTTATTATGGTATCGATTTCCCAACTCGTCAGGAATTGATTGCTTCCTCTCATTCCATAGAAGAGATCTCTAAGTTTATTGGACTGGATTCGCTAGGATACTTAAGTCTGGATGGAATGATTAAAGCTATGCCATTTCCTAAAGAGGAGTTCTGTTTATCCTGCTTTGACGGAAATTATCCTGTGAAATAGAAATCCTTGTATCTCTGTAAGCATTAAACACTTTCTGTTCGTGCATCCTGTCATTCCCAAGACACTTATACTTCACACCAATTATGCTTAACAAAAAAATCATCATCTTAATCTGCATACTGGCCTTTGTGTTTTTCGCTATCTATTCTTTAAATAGATATAAAAGATCTCATAATGAATTGGCTGTCAATGAATTAAGATCAGCAATAAAAAACTCTCCTTCACCTGAAGATAGTAAAGGGGAAGCTAGCGTTATTCCAAGTGATGATGTAATCGCCAATAGCCATGGAACATGGAAGATTATATACACTGTGGGGAAGAAGGGGATTGCTATAGGTGGAGGAGTTGCTCTTCATATCTCTCCTTTTTGGGGTTGGACACCACCTCAAAACAGCAACCAGGATTATCCAGGATATACCACTGTCTCAACTTCCAATGACAAAGCCAAGCTCGATGTCCTGGTAGGTTATCCTCATTACATAGTGGTAAGGATAAAAGATGTCCCCCTTACACACAAACAATCTATTACTATCACCTATGGGGATACTGGTGAAGGCAAATACCCTTTCGGGCAAGCCAGGTGTGACAAGTATGCCGAAGATGGTGAAGAGTTCTTCATCAAAGTGGATGGCGATGGTGATGGCCACTTCTATCCGATAGAACATCAACCCCGCATCAACATCCTTTCTGGTTCAGCAGCTGCCCTGGTAGCAACTGCACCCTCTCTTGTTGAAATTGATACGCCTTTCAGCGTAACACTAGCTGCTGTTGACCAGTATGACAACTGGGCAAAAAGGTATCAAGGCATAATCAATTTATCATCCTCCCCTTCAGAAATTGACATTCCCCGTGAATACCACTTCAAACAATCCGATAGCGGGAGTAAAAAGTTTCAATGCACCATTAAAAAGGCTGGGCTCTATCGAATCAAAGCAGAAGATAAAAAGAACGGTTTCAAGACGGAAAGCAACCCCATCCTTTGCAAGGATAAGCCTCCAAAATATCATTTATACTGGGGCGATATCCATGGACACTCAGGTCTATGCGACGGCACAGGAACCCCTGACAACTACTATCAATATGCGCGAGATGTGGCTGGTCTTGATATCTCCGTCCTGACCTCACACGACGCTCATGGACTCATTCCCCTGGACGAGGATGAAGAAACCTGGAATCTCATCAGGAGTAAGACGGATTTCTATTACCGTCCCGGAGAATTTGTAACGTTTCTGGGATACGAGTGGACCAACTGGACATACGGCCATCAGCACATACTCTTTTTAAACAGTGAGGAAGGACAAGTCTTCAGTTTTAGAAATCCTAAAAGTTCTACCCCGAATGGTCTATGGGAATGTCTTAAGGGAAAAGAGGCTATCACCATACCACATCATGTTGGAGGAGGCCCAATTCCCTGTGATTGGAATTTTTACAATTCAGCTTTTCAACCCTTAACCGAAATATGTTCCGTTCATGGCAACTGTGAATTTTTTGGCTGTCCGAAAGGAATATATAATCCAAAAGAGAGACATTTTGTGCAAGACGCCTTAGCCCGTGGTTACAAAATGGGCATCATTGCTTCCGGTGACAGCCATAATGGACATCCCGGGAGAAAAGATATTGGTGCCATTATGGGAGGGCTTATGGGAGTTTATGCAGAGACACTCGACAGAACATCTATATGGAAAGCTTTTAAAACCAGAAGAGTCTATGCCACCTCTGGTGCCAGAATAATTCTAGATTTTCATATAAATGGACATACAATGGGGGAAGTATTATCTTATGATGACAAAAATGCTGTGAGGGACATTTCTGGTGAGGTGATTGGCACTGACATGATTCAAGAGATAGTAATTGTAAAAAATGGTTTTAATCTGTATTCTGTAAAAGGCACTGGGACAAAAAATAATATTCACTATCTTGATAAAACTATGATAAAAGCTGGGGATTATTATTATTTGAGGGCTATTCAGGAAGATGGCGAGATAGCATGGTCAAGCCCCTTATGGTTTGAACCTCAGCATGATTCTAAATAAGGATACTTGGAGGATTTAAACAATGAAAGTGCTTATTTGTGACAACTTAGAAAAGGAAGGCGTTGAACTATTTAAAGGAAAGAGCAAAGTGAAAGCGGATGTCTATGCTTCTATGACTCCTTTGGAGCTGGAAAAAAAGATATCCAAATACGATGGGCTAATTGTTCGAAGTGCCAGTAAAATAACTGCAAAGATTTTAGAATCAGCACATCGTCTTAAAGTCATTGGAAGAGCAGGTATTGGTCTGGACAACGTCGACATTGAAGCAGCAAGCAAAAAAGGGATTATCGTCATGAACACACCCGGTGCCAACGCAATTACCGCTGCTGAGCATGCTATCTCCCTCTTATTGGCTCTCTCCAGACATATCCCCCAGGCAAATGCTTCCTTGAAAATGGGGAAGTGGGAAAAAAAGAAATTTATGGGTGTGGAGATATATAATCAAACCTTAGGTGTTATTGGTTTAGGCAATATTGGTCAGGTAGTGGCAGATCTTGCGAAGGGGTTAAAAATGAGAGCTATCGCTTATGACCCCTTCGTATCCAAAGAAGCCATGTCAAAAAAGGGGATAGAGAAGGTCACTTTGGACCAGCTCTTTCAACAATCCGACTACATCACACTTCATACCCCTTTAAATGATGACACCAAAAACCTCTTAGACAAGAGTGCATTTCAGAAAATGAAAAAGGGGGTACGCATCATCAATTGTGCAAGAGGAGGTATCATAAATGAGAGTGACCTTTATGCCGCTATTAAACAAGGTACGGTTGCAGGAGCAGCTCTGGATGTTTTTGAGAAGGAACCACCAGGCGATAATCCACTGCTCAGTCTGGATGAGGTTATTGCCACACCCCATTTGGGAGCTTCTACAAAGCAGGCACAGGCTAGAGTAGCAGAGGCCATTGCAAAACAGATAAAGGATTATCTGGAGAATGGAATTATTAGAAATGCGGTCAATGTTCCTTCATTTGATCCAGAGATTTTGGAACAGGTAAGGCCATATCTCACTCTTGCTGAGAAGATGGGAAGTTTCCAGGCACAGATTGCATCTGGTGGTATAGGGAAAATTATAATCGAGTATAGTGGTGAAATTGCTAACCATGACTCAGCTCCCTTGACCGTTTCTATTTTGAAAGGCATACTGGAACCAGCACTCGCTGAGATGGTCAATTACGTTAATGCTCCCCTTTTAGCCAGGGAGAGGGGAATGAAAGTGAGTGAGATTAAGACAAGCGATACGGAAGGATTCACCAGCCTCATCACACTTAGAATTAAAAATAAGGATGGGGAACATTCTATATCAGGAACCCTGTTTGGAAAAGGAGATCCCAGAATAGTAAGAGTGGATACCTTCCTGACCGAAGCCACTCCGGAAGGGAATATCCTTCTCATGCACAATTACGACAAACCTGGTGTCATTGGTAATATTGGAAAAACTCTTGGGAAAAACGGGGTCAATATTGCTAAAATGCATTTGAGCAGACAGAAAACAGGGAGGGTAGCCATTTCCCTTATCCATGTGGATAAACCCGTTTCAACTAACGTACTCAAGAAATTAAGTAAATTACCTCACATAATCTCAGTAAAACAGATTACACTTTAGATAAGCCACAGATTTACACAGCGCAGCATAGCCGCAACCAAAACAATTATAACCACGAAGAACACGAAGAATGAAACTAAAATTATCTGTTTTGTAAAAAGTCA
>RCNB010003036.1_pt1 | contig 10095 bp, 9 predicted proteins | sample 2041321 | NCBI WGS metagenome assembly RCNB01 (sample SAMN09708232, study PRJNA481090) | Marine sediment metagenome, whole genome shotgun sequencing project.
ATCGTAGCGAGGGAAAGCCGATTTGAGTCAGATTTTTCGGTCTTTTAAGGAGAATAGCACCGCTATTTGACGCAAAAGAACGGGAAATCTGGCCAAACTCGGCATTTCCGCAGTAGATCATGTTAAATCCGACAGGCTCCTAGTGTATACCATTAGCTACACGTGATAAATCAGCACATCCTTTTTCAAAATCAAAATTCAACCAGATACCCACTGCACGTCCCAAAAGGTTCTCCTCTGGCACAAAACCCCACTCACGACCATCGTTGCTGCGATCACGGTTATCACCCATCATGAAATAATGGCCTTCCGGTACGACCCATTGGCCATTTCGACTACGGCTATGATCGTGCAACAAAATATTGTGGTTGACGTCACCCAGGTGCTCATCTAACAGGACTGCATCAGCGGCCGGTGTCGTACATTTTATATCACTACTTTCAAACCGGCCTGTAGACACCGTTTCCACTTTTTCGCCATTCACAAAAAGATCTTTGTCGCGATAGGTAATCGTGTCACCCGGGAGCCCTACTGCACGTTTGATAAAGTTAACGCTGGGATCCTTGGGAAAGCGGAAAACCACGACGTCGCCGCGTTCTGGCAAATTGATATCAATGATTTTTTTGTTCAACACCGGCAAACGAATTCCGTAAGAAAACTTGTTAACCACGATAAAATCGCCGACCAGCAATGTGGGTATCATTGATCCGGAAGGAATTTTGAACGGTTCGAACAGAAAAGACCGGAATACCAGCACGATAAGAAGTACCGGGAACAGGGAACGCGCATATTCCACCATGACCGGTTCACGTGGCTGCTGGATACTCTTTTGAACCGCGCGGTCCATACGTCTCTGTTTGAACAGCAGGCTATCTAGCAGCCAGATAAGGCCGGCAAGCGTCGTCAACACTACCAGCACTAAAGCAAAATCTATATTCATTTGTGTACCTGTTTTGGGTAAGCCTATTTTTTCGAATCCTGTTGTAACACTGCCAGGAACGCTTCCTGGGGTATCTCAACACTACCGACCTGTTTCATGCGCTTTTTACCAGCCTTCTGTTTTTCCAGCAATTTGCGCTTGCGTGACACGTCACCGCCATAACATTTCGCCGTAACATTTTTACGCAAGGCCTTGACCGTGGTGCGGGCAATGACCTGCGCACCGATGGAAGCCTGGATTGCAACATCAAACATCTGCCGCGGTATTAATTCCTTCATGCTGACAGCCAGTTCCCGGCCTCGCCGCTGAGCCTGGTCACGGTGCATGATCAGGGAAAGCGCATCTACCCGCTCACCGTTGATCAGCACATCGACACGCACAAATGGTCCTTCACTGAAACGCACAAAATGATAATCAAATGACGCATATCCGCGCGAGACTGATTTCAGACGGTCGAAAAAATCCAACACCACTTCGGAAAGCGGTAATTCGTATTGAATGGAAACCTGGCTACCCAGGAAATGCATGCTGACCTGCCTGCCGCGTTTTTCTTCACATAAGCCAATAACAGAACCAACATAATCTTGTGGGACCAGGATATTGGCGTGAATAATGGGTTCGCGTACTTCAGAAACTTTGTTTGCCGGTGGCAGCTTGGCCGGATTTTCAAGCGTCAGGACCTCACCATCGATCAATTCAACTTCGTAAATCACCGTGGGCGCAGTGGTAATCAGATCCACATCGTATTCACGTTCCAATCGTTCCTGGACGATATCCATGTGCAACAGCCCTAGAAAACCGCAACGGAAACCGAAACCAAGGGCCTCAGAGGTTTCCGGTTCGAAATTCAGCGCAGCATCGTTCAACTGTAATCTTTCAAGTGCTTCACGCAGATTGGGGTAATCCTCGGCCTCGGTTGGAAACAGGCCTGCAAAAACCCTTGGCTGCATGGTTGCAAAACCCGGCAGCGCTTCATCCGCTGGTGTTTTTGCCTGCGTAATGGTGTCACCGACGGGAGCGCCGTGGATGTCTTTTATACCCGCAACCAGGAAACCCACCTCACCGGCAGAGAGCGTGTCCCGGAGTTCACGTTTTGGTGTGAATACTCCCACCTGATCCACCAGGTGTTGATTCTTGGAAGACATCAGCTCTATCTTCTCGCGTTTGCCGACCGTGCCATCTACGACACGGATCAGGGAAACAATACCGAGATAATTGTCAAACCATGAATCGATGATCAAGGCTTTGAGTGGCGCGTCCGGATCGCCGGTGGGTCGGGGAACGTCCCGGATCAATCGCTCCAGTATCTCAGCTACCCCGTCACCGGTCTTGGCACTGACGGCAAGCGCATTCTGTGCTTCAATCCCGATAATGTCTTCAATTTCCTGCTTCACCCGCTCGGGTTCCGCCGAGGGCAAATCAATCTTATTCAATACAGGGATGACTTCCAGACCCAGTTCTACCGCGGTATAACAGTTCGCAACACTCTGGGCTTCCACGCCCTGGGCGGCATCCACGACCAGCAAGGCGCCTTCGCAGGCTGCCAGTGAGCGGGAAACCTCGTAAGAAAAATCAACATGCCCCGGTGTGTCAATAAAATTCAGGTGGTACACATTGCCATCCTCGGCCGTGTAATCCAGCGTCACACTCTGGGCCTTGATGGTAATGCCACGTTCGCGTTCAATATCCATAGAATCAAGCACTTGTGCAGACATCTCACGTTCACTCAAGCCATCACACAGTTGTATAAAACGATCGGCCAGCGTCGACTTGCCATGATCCACATGGGCAATAATAGAAAAATTCCGGATAAATTTTTGATCCATGAGATATTTCAGCCGCAAGCCGTTTAAAGCATTATCAATTCTTAACAATCAGAGGCCATCCGTTGATTACAACGGATGGCCTCCCAGTGTAGTGTCAACCCTATAACGTAGGATCAGTGTTCACCAGAACGTTCAGCACAAGGCGCATTCGCGCAGGAATAGTGGTTCTATTCCAAGCGGGTGCAACACCGTGATGGACGTTCTGGTGAACACCCGCAGGGCGAGCACACAAGCCGTCATCCGCTGCGTTAACGATTCTCGGCATAGAACCACTATACCCTCGAAGCGCTGCCTTGCAGCTAACGGCTTGTGTACTCGCTGATCCTACGTTATAGGGTTGACACTACACTACTCTTCAACCGGTAATTATAACTGACTCGTGCTTATTCATTACGATAATTACTGATTTAATTGGCAAAAGAACGCTTAGATATCAGCTGGGTTTATCCCTCATCCCTGTCACGAGGTGTGTAAGCGATAAAATTAGCGACACCATTGCGCCACACACGTAATGCCACGGCACGACCCGGTTCAATTTTCTCAACCAGTTCTTCAAAATCTTCCAGATCTTCCACACCCTGGTTGTTGATCATCAAAATAACATCGCCCGGCCTCAAACCGGCACGCCACGCACCATCACTTTCTATGTCGTTGATAACAACACCGCCCTCAGGGTCACCCAATTCACGTCTGCGATCACTACTGATGCTTTCAACCACCAGACCCAGGACATTATCGATTTGAGTACCACCTGCACTATCGGCAAGCACCTCTTCACTATCACCGTCCAGGGAGTCCAGGGTCACCTTGAAAGTTTTTTCCTTGCCTTCCCTGCTCACCACGACAGTGGCTTTGGTCCCGGGCGGATTGGCACCAACCAGTGGCGGCAGATCATTCCAGGTTTCAACCTCCGAACCATTAAATTCCAATATGACATCGCCGGGTTCGATACCCGCACGATCTGCCGAGCCATCTGCTGTTGTGTCATTAACCAGTGCACCTACCGGCCGGTCAAGACCAAGGGCTTCCGCCATTTCGCGACTGACCGCACCCACTACGACCCCCAGTAAACCGCGTTCAACCTTGCCGGTCTCACGGAGTTGTTTAGCGGTGCTCACTGCAACTTCAATGGGAATTGAAAACGACAGTCCAATGTAGCCACCACTGGAACTCAAAATCCATGAGTTGATACCAATGACTTCACCATCCATATTGAGCAGCGGACCACCTGAGTTGCCACGATTTATAGCCACATCGGATTGAATAAATGGTACGTATTGCTGTGCACGGTTGGTTCTGCCCTTGGCACTGACAATACCGGCAGTGACACTTTGTTCAAAATTAAATGGCGAACCGATTGCTACCACCCATTGGCCGGCTTTCACAGATTCTGATTCACCCAGATGCAGAAATGGCAGGGCCTCTTTTGCATTGATCTTCAGAACCGCAATATCACTGCCCTCATCAGAGCCGATTAACTCAGCTTCAAACTCGCGGCGATCCGCCAAACGAATGATGATTTCATCAGCATCTTCGATGACGTGATGATTGGTCATGACATATCCATCTTCACTATAAATAAAACCGGAACCAGCACCAGTACGGTCAGGTTGTGACCCCCGAGAGTCACCTGGTACGTCGAAATAACGTTTGAAAAACTCGGGTATTTCGGGATGATTTTCCGGCTGCCTTTCAGCCTGGCTCGACGATGGGTTGCGATTTCCAAACTGCGTCACACGGATATTTACCACTGCCGGGCCTGCTTTTTCAACCAACTCCGTAAAATCAGGTAGTCCACCTACTTTTGCAAGCAATGGCAAGCTTATGAACAACATAAGCAGCGCCATAAATTGTAGTGTAATTCTTTGTTTCATCATTCAACTCCGAGATATAAAAATATTCAAACTGGTTTTAAAACTGGTCATGCGCCTGCTCCCGATTTTCGTTTGAAGCCGGCGTACTCATGTTACACATATTGGGCGTAACCGAAGGATAATAAAGTGTTATTTTCAGTGATTTGAAAATGGCGTCCGAATTCATTCGTTTCCTGATCAGGCGTGTTACAAAACCACCCGCCAACAAAGCGCCAACTAATGTGCAACTATCAATCAGTATCGGCCCGAATTGTAACCAAACACTCAAACTGTGCCCTGCAAATGCCCCTGACAGTGCAGCCAATAATGGCCAGCCATATGAGGCAAAGACCAGCTTTATATATACTTGTTCCGGAAAAGCAAGGGTCAGCATTTGCCCGGCCTCAATACTCAGGTCGCTACGTGCCAACTCAATTTCCACCGGTTTACGTTGCAGCAGTTTTGCGAATAAGCCTGCACCACAACCTTTTCCGTTATCACAAGCTGTGCAGCCGGATTGCGAGCCCATTCGAATCCACATCCGTTCACCCTGACAACGTAAGACCCGCACGTTTTGCTCGATCATAAACGGATAAGATGATTTCTAATCTGCAGCGACGGAAAGCGCAATTTGATTTGCGATGGACTTGATTGTGATTGCCGGAACTTCGCCAATAACAGTGATCTGTAAATCACCCTGGGTCCTGGTAATGGCGTTATTGGTACCCAGTTGACTGATGCCGGGTTTGACCGCCGCATTTTTGCCATTTTGTTCGACATAGACGGATACGGCTGCCAGACCATCGCTGTACACCATGTGTTCATACACACCCTCAGCACCTGTCTTATGGCTATAGGATGCAAGCTTGAATCCTGGTGGTAATTTGGTTGGTTGCCAACGTGGACTAGATTGCGTTACGACAGTTTCCTGCGGACTGAAAGTCTTCATCTCAACAAAATCTTCCGCCCGTGAATCTGACTCCAGCTCAGCCAGGTTTATCGCGGAGCCTATCGCAAAATTTGTAAACACTAACTTGGCAAGTGGTCTTTGCTTGGCATCAAACAATACCCATTTCAACAACAGTCCGGTTTGCTCCTCTAACCAGAATTCATAACCATAACGAAACCTGTCTTCGGGTGAAATGCTTACACGCCTTGCGGTGTGGCCTGCGATTCTTGCTTTGCCACCTGTCTCCAGACGGTAACCACTGCTGTCACCATCAATAATCGACAAAGGAAGTTCTGGAAAATAGGAGCTTGCGACAACCTGATCTTCCACCACCGAGGCCGAATCTTCCAGGATACAACGAACGCCATTCTGATCCCTGATGACCTCACGATGAGGGCCACTGACGGAGTACATACGTTCACGCACACCCGTTTCGTCAGTAACATGTGTAATACGCATGGTTTCAACGACCCCACCACGGACATACACAATGGTTCCCTGGTAACTCCTCTGGCTCATCGCCGTGGTCATACGCTCTAACCACTCACGGGCAACGGCTGATTCCCCGGCCACAGAGATTTGACTGATGCTGATAAAAACCAGGAACAACAGGGCCTTACGCGGCAATAGACTCATTTATTTTCAGCAGTTGTCAGCTCTGATCCGGCTTCCTCGGCTTTGGAATCCTCCTCAGGATTTTCTGCGACTGAAGCCACTGGCGTGGCAACGATGGGTACGAACGAAACAAAACCCTGTCTGCCGGCGGTTCTTGCCATTTGGTTGTGGCGCAGAAGATAGGCATTCAAACGATTTGTTTTAGCTTGATTGGCAGGCGCATAACTGACCGTTTGTGTGGCCGGTGCCAACGCAGGTGTCAGCGCAAGCGTATTGGGGCTTACAAATGGCTGGTTAACAACGGTCGTCTCAGCCACCTCTGTACCCGGCAACTCACCTGGCTGTGGTGCGGTAACGACAATGGCCATCAATGCGACACTGGCAGCAATCGCCAATCCGGATACCGGTTTCAACCATCGATTGTTTATCCAGGGGGATACCTTTGGCAGTTCTTCTGCTTCCAGGCTGGCATTGAGTTTAGAGCTCAGACCGATAACGGCCTGTTTGCTGCCCGGTTGACGAATGCAATCACGAATCAGGTGATAACGCTCCCATGTATCGCACATCTCCTCATCCGAGGATAACCTGCGTGTCAGGAATAAACCCGCATCGCGTGATAGTTCACCATCCATCAAGCTGGAAAGATGTTCTAAAGATTCTTTACTCATTTCTTCTACTACCTGTGCCGGATACCTGAATCAGATATCACCTATTAATCCCCACTGTTACTGTGACCACCGATAAGGGGTTTTAGTTTCTCATCAATCGCTTCTCGAGCCCGAAATATTCTTGAGCGGACGGTGCCGATCGGACATTCCATGGTTGTGGCGATTTCTTCATAACTCATGCCATCCATCTCCCTGAGCATGATGGCAGTGCGTAAATCTTCCGGGAGGCTTGCAATGGTGTCATACACCGTGCGTTCAATCTCTTCGCGTAGCAATTCGTTTTCAGGTGTGCTGGTTTCTTTCAGCCGACTGCTCATCCCATACTGTTCTGCATCAACTGCGTCAATGTCGCTGGAAGGCGGACGCCGGTTTTTTGCAACAATCCAGTTTTTTGCGGTATTGATAGCGATTCGGTATAACCAGGTATAGAAAGCGCTGTCACCCCGGAATCGGCCGATCGCACGATAGGCTTTGATAAAAGCTTCCTGTGCAACGTCCTGCGCTTCCGAGTGATCGGACACATAACGGGTTACCAGGCTGACGATGCGATGCTGATATTTCTGAATCAGCAGATCAAAGGCGCGCTTGTCACCTTTTTGTACCCGCTCAACCAGTAATTGATCGACTTTGGCTTCGCTCACGCCACCCTGCACTCCGCTTGTCTGAACCGGTCCTACCTTGAGCTGTGCCTTCACAGGTGACACAGCAGGTAATTCACCGATATTGATTATTTTTACAGCCTGGAGCGCTGTCATGCGCCCTTACCCTCTAAAGTTGAGCATAACATGATTAGTTTCAATCCTTGTTTGCTAATTTCGTTGCACGCTATGACCTGCGCTTTAAGCAGTGGTTCCCAATCATTTGATGATTTTCGATATTTTGTTGTCATAAAGTCAGATACAGGAGTTTGCCTGTCTGACATGTGCATCTGCGATCCGGCAATGCGATAATGCTGCGTTATGTATTCTTTAGTAAGAAAAGCGCTCTTCATAGCGGATCCGGAGACTGCACACGGACTCGCACTGGATAGTCTGCGCCTGGGTCATGGTGTGGGTGCCACCCGTTTGCTATGCAAAGCTGAAAACATACCGGTGAGTGTAATGGGTTTGCAATTCCCTAACCCGGTGGGTATGGCAGCGGGTATGGATAAAAACGGTGATTATATTGACGCGCTCGGCAGTCTCGGTTTTGGGTTTATCGAAGTCGGTACCGTAACCCCACGTCCACAAGCAGGAAATCCAAAACCACGGATATTCCGTATTGAAAAAGCCAACGCCATGATCAATCGGCTTGGCTTTAATAACAAGGGTGTGGATCACCTGGTTCGACAGGTAAAAAAACATCGATTCAGCGGCATATTGGGTATCAATATCGGTAAGAACTTTGATACCCCGAACGACAAAGCGGCGGATGACTACCTGCTGTGCCTTGAAAAAGTTTATCCATATGCCGATTACATCACGATCAATATTTCCTCACCAAACACGAAGGGTTTGCGGGATCTGCAGGATGTGAAACAGCTGAACAATCTGCTCGGTTTGCTGAATACAAAACGACATGAACTGGCCGATAGTCTGCAAAAACGGGTGCCGCTGGTGGTTAAAGTTGCACCCGACCTCGAAGATGAGCAAATCCCGGCAATGGCCGATGTCGTCGTTCAAAACGAATTCGACGGCTTGATTGCAACCAATACAACCATTTCCCGCGAAGCCGTTCAAGGCATGCGGCACGCTGATGAACAGGGTGGTCTCAGTGGTGCACCTGTAAAAGACAGGTCAGACCAGGTGTTGGCGGCGTTTCATGCTGCCCTGCCAGCGGAGGTTGCCCTGATCGGTACCGGTGGCATCACCAGCGGTGCTGACGCGGCAAAGAAAATACAACTGGGCGCTAAACTGGTTCAGTTCTATACCGGGTTTGTTTACAAGGGACCAGACCTCATCGCTGATTGCCTGAAAGCCATCGCGGCACAAACACCTGTATGAAGCGAACGGTCCACGCTTCGTTAAAACATCTCAACAGCTTTGCAGTCGAAGCCCACGCCGGCCAGTTGCTTGAACTTGAAACCGAGCAGGACCTGGAAATCTTTAAAACCGGGTTTCGTTTCGACCCAACACATGACCTGATACTGGGTAGCGGCAGCAACATACTTTTTGCCGGCGATATTGATGGTACCGTGGTACTGAACCGGATTCCCGGTAAGAGAATCATCACGAACTCCAGCGATGGTGCTTTAGTGGAAGCTTGCGGCGGAGAGAACTGGCATAGACTGGTTTTATGGAGTCTGGATCAGGGCTTGACCGGTATCGAAAACCTGTCTCTCATACCGGGCCTGGCAGGTGCCGCCCCGATGCAAAACATCGGTGCCTATGGCGTCGAACTCGCCGATTCGCTTGATTCAGTGCAAGCGCTTGATCTTGAAAACGGGGAGCTTCGCGAATTCTCACACAAGGACTGTCACTTCACTTACCGCGACAGCCGTTTTAAATCGACCGATGCCGGCAAGTACCTGATTACCCGTATCCGCTTGCGTTTACAACGCGAGTTCGCGGCAAATCTGGGCTATGCAGGTTTAACCGAAGAGCTACAAGAGATGGGTATCGATGTGCCAACGGCGAAACAGGTCAGCCAGGCAGTGATACGCATCCGCCAGCGTAAGCTTCCTGACCCCCGTTTTATCGGTAACGCAGGCAGCTTTTTTAAGAACCCGGTGGTCAGTCGAACGACAGCAGATTTGCTTAAAAAAGAATTCCATGGACTACCGTTGTACCCGGTCAGCGAAGATGAAACGAAACTCAGCGCAGCATGGCTGATCGAGCAATGTGGCTGGAAAGGCCGTTCAATGGGCGGGGCGGCGGTTTCAGATCAGCATGCCCTAGTGTTGGTCAATCAGGACAATGCAACAGGCAGCGAGATACTCGCCCTGGCCGATGCCATTGGCGAGTCGGTTCAGGACAGGTTTGATATCAAATTACAGCCAGAACCACGAATTGTTCGATCATAAGCCTCACCTTCACAGGACCATTGATGCTATGAATCTGAATGCACACAAATATTGGGTTCGATAAATCGAGCGATGTGCGGTGCCCATCCGGTGGTTTATCTGTTTGGGTTCCCGGCTCTGCGGCCCTGCGGGCTTCCCTCAGCATCGAACCGTCTTGACGGGGTCGGCCATACAGGGCGTCCTGCCCTGGATGGCCTGAAATGGACGTCCTGTCCATTTCACCCCTAACGGTCCGCTGCTTCG
>RCNB010010450.1_pt1 | contig 10092 bp, 12 predicted proteins | sample 2041321 | NCBI WGS metagenome assembly RCNB01 (sample SAMN09708232, study PRJNA481090) | Marine sediment metagenome, whole genome shotgun sequencing project.
ATGGTTTATTGAAGCAGCTAGAAAACGACGATTTTTTTAATAAGCTAGTTGTCACAGATGGAAAATCTACTTTAGTATTAGATTCATATGTCTCAAATAAAGGTGTTGAAATTATAAAAGAAGAAGCAGTCGAAATCCCATTCGCAGTAGTTAACGAGTCCCCAACATTACCAGAATGCCAAGATTTACCAACCAATAAAGAGCGTAAAAATTGTATAAGTCAGTTTATAAACAAACACGTCAACAAAAACTTCAATACCAAAGTAGCGGATAGTTTAAGTCCTGGAAGAAAACGCATTTTTGTGCAATTTAAAATTGATACTGAAGGAAAAATAAAACATATAAATGCTAGAGGCCCAAGTGTAGAATTAGAAGAAGAAGCGAAACGTGTAATAAGCACCTTGCCACAATTTGTTCCTGGAAGACAAGGGGGTGAATTGGTGACTGTACCTTATGCTTTGCCTATAGTATTTGAGATTGTAGACAAAAAGAAGAATTAATTATAATTCATCCACGTTTAATGGATAATATTCTTGATTCTAAAAGCTTAGCGGTCTTGTGTCTTTTTCAGATAAAATATTGTACTTTTCCCTATCAGAAATGTGCTAATGAGACCAATTGTTTTTCTTTTAATTCTATTACTAGCAACATCTTGCAACTATTTTGAAAAGAAAAAAGTTTATCCTGAAGATTTACTTGAGGAAGAACTACGAACTTTTAATTGGAACGAGGTTGATACCTATCCAACTTTTACTAGTTGCGATTCCATTACAGTAAGAGAAGATAGTAGAGCTTGTTTTCAAAACACAATAATTGGTAGCGTGAATCAATTTTTGGAAGCCCAACATATTGTGGTTTCTAATGATGTTAATGATACTATTCGGCTTAAAATTAGTATTGACAATAAAGGTGTTTTAGTAGTGAAATCAATTCAACTACAACCAGAAACAGCAATTCAAATTCCTGAAATAGACAGTCTGTTAAGACAAAGTTTAAAAGGCATTCCAAAAATATATCCAGCAATAAAAAGAGGACAACCAGTTACTACTGCTTTTGAGTTACCAGTGATTGTTAGGATTGATTAAAACCGTATAGCAAACTTTTGCATTAACCGTAGTACTTCTATATACAACCAAATCAGTGTTGCTAAAAGTCCCCAAGTTGCAATCCATTCTTTATATTTTGGAGCTTTATCTTTATAACGTTCGATATAGTCGAAATCTAAAAGTAATGCAAACGAAGCGACTATGGCTGCTAAAATATTAAAAACAATGGCAAACCAAGAGGTGCCCCAGATGTAAGTTTTAATACCAAAAAAACTTAGAATCCAAGAGATAAGGTACACCACCATTATACTTACGGTTGCTGTAATAATAACACTTCTTAGCTTTTTGGTAACAACAATAATACGTAATTGATATAACAAGAGCATCACAAAAAAAGTGACTATAGTGACTCCAATGGCTTGATATGGTAATTCAGGAAAATTGCGATGCGCATAAGCCGAAAATCCACCTAAAAAAAACCCTTTAGCAACCATATAAAGCGGCACTAATATATGTGCCCAATTTTGCCTAACAGAAATTAAAACACTTATCACAATAGCTCCTAACATGCCACCTAATGTAAACCATTTCATTGGTGTACCAGCTTCATTTAATTGCCATAAATAGGCTGTAATAGCTACAATAATTAATATACCAAACATGGATTTAATGAAGATGCCAGAAACAGACATTTTTTTTGTTGACGATTTACTATCATCCCAGAAATAATCCTTAAAAACAGGATTAGAGGTTTTAAAATTCCGTAGACTCATTTATAGATTTAATTTATAACCTACGGCAATGTCAGTAGAAAAATTACCTTGATTATTTAATGTTACTGCAAATAACTCGCCATAAATTATAGTGATAAAACTATTTTCGCCAACTTTAATATCAGATCCAATACCAAAGATTAAAGGCACATCGAAAGCAGTGTCATTTACTCTAACTTCCATATCGTTTTCGTCTGTAAAAGTAACAGCAGTAAAATTCACAGTTGCCAACTTTACTTGCCCATAGATTGAAAATGAAGATCGATTAACAATTCTATAACGATAGCCTAAGGAAAGCTCAGTTGTACTATAAGGAAAATCGTCATTATTAAAGCTATAACGCGCTTGTAAAAACCCAGAATGTCTTGGTAATACATTAGCTTCATATAGTTCCAGCTCAGCACCAATAAGTGGCACTTTTACATTATCAGGATTGCTAACAAAAGGATTATTAGTTATACCGCCAGAAAAGCCAAGTCTTAACGCTAATTTAGGTTTTGTTGAGATTATTGTGTAAGCAGAATCGACAGATGCATTGTATGTATCAATATAATTTCTAAGACTGTATAGCGTCAGTTTTAATTTATCAGATGACATTCCATTAGTCAAACTACTTAAAGTTGTTTTATATTCTTCTTGATACTTTTTATCTGAATCCTGAGTGTTTTTAAGTTCGGATATAGAACCATCATCTGATCTAACAAAATAGCGATATTTACCGTCTATAATATTCCATAACAAATCGAGTTTGCCATCAATTTCTGTATTAAGCTCTAATGTTTCACCTTTAATTGTATAGCTTTCTTGACTATAATTAATCTGAAAAGCAAAACACAAAAGAATAAATAATAAGATTTTTTTCATGTCTTGTTAGGAGTTGGTTTTAGTAAAGCTACCAAAAATATTCAAAGCAGCATTATTTCTTCGATGTTCTACCTTTCCAGCGGTATGATTTAAAAAAAGACAGGAATGCTATACTAACATTAAAGAAAGGATAGATGATACTCGAAAAGAGATAAGACAAGAGTAAAGTTTCCTGTTTAAAAAAGCGCGAAGACTTAAATAATAATAAGAAATCAATGCTAAATTTAATAATAAATAAGGCAATGGCAATTTTAGTACTTAGTAAGTTAAAAAGCACCAAAGGGATAAAGGCTATACATACCAAATTCCCTAATAAAATCACTAAACCAACACCTTTAGCAAACCAATTATCATAACGACTTGTTTTTGAAGCCCAACGTAAACGTTGCTGAATTAAGCTCGAAATAGTTGTAGTCGGGTTCGTAGTTACAACAGCTTTTTGAGATTTAAGGTAATGTATCTTTTCTGCATCGTGTTTTATAAATTTTTCTAGTAAGAAGATATCGTCACCACTGGCCACATTCGTATTACCTTCAAAACCATTGACATTTTGAAACGAAGATTTACGATACCCAAAATTGGCTCCATTGCACAAAAAAGGTCTTTTGATTCCAAAGCCACCAATTGTTGCCCCTTGTAAGCTTAAAAAATCTAAAGTCTGAAAGCGATTAAAAAACGAATTCTCTCCATGATAGGTTACTGGAGCCACAATACAATTTGAACTTTTTGTTTGAATACATTCATCAAAAGTATCTAACCAGTATTTAGGTAAAACACAATCAGAATCTGTAGTAATGATCCAATTGAATTTTGAACCTTTAATGGCTGTGGTTATAGCATCTTTCTTAGGTGAATTTGAGGTCCTTTCATTTTCGATGATTCTAATGTTATCAATTCGAATGAAATCCTTTTTTAAGGATTTTGTATCGAGAATCTTTTTAATTATTGAAACCGAATCATCTTCAGAAGCATCATCAACAAAAATAACTTCAAATAGTGACTTAGGATAATTCAATCTAGAAATTGAAGCTAATAACTTAGGTAGATTTTCAGCTTCATTCCGAAACGGAATTACAATTGAGAATTTAGTTTTCGCTGGTAAGTCTTGTAGTTTAAAATGGTCAACCTTATCAAACCCATACGTTAGCAAGCCTATTAATAATAAGTAAAAGATTATGATTATTATTACTATTATGGATATACTCATTCTTCGGGTTGTGGGAGTTTAAAATTTAATACAAAATAGCTTCCAAATACGCTTGGAATCATAAAATTTAATAACCACATTAAGGTAACGATAGATAAAATAGTAAGCTCATTTACTTCAACATAACCAAATAAAAATACGGCAACACTACCTTTTATGACTACATCGAAAATTGCGATTGATGGCACTATAGAGGCTAGAAAATACATACTTGTTATAACTACCATGGCTTTAGAATACTCCACATCGACACCGAACATATTTAGTAAGTAATAAAACTGAAATGAAAATATGAAGTAACGTATAAGCGATAACGAAAGATTTATAGTATGTGTTTTTGAAGACATTTTCTTAAAAAAACCAATGATACGCTCAAAAGAAAACCCTTTTATTTTAAAGCGTTTATGTTTTACGCCAAAAACGGCAAATAAACTTACCATTAGCAGTAATAAAATAAATTTTAATATTTTGTAATAGTTAACATCAATCTGATAACGATTTACAAATATGATAAAACCAACAACACCAAAAATTGTAGTTATAGCCATTTGTGCCATATTACCTAAAAGGTTAAGCAATACAATTTTGTTTCTAAATTGCTTAGCGTAATACACGGCCTTTGCGCCATAATCTCCAATACGATTCGGTGTAATTAGTGAAGCGGTTAAGCCACCTAAACTTTGTTCTAAAGCTGTTCTAAAAGAAATTTGTTTAATAGTCTTTACCAGGTATCGCCATTTTAAAATCTCAATAAACCAATTAAAAATGGTTAAAATGACTAAAAAAATGATGTTTTTAGGTGAAAATGTATCATTTTCTTTCAAAAAAGCGATAAATTCATTGAATTGCAGATTTTCATTTTCCGCCAATTTTGAATAAATAAAATAAAATGCACCAACAACTACACTCAACTTTATAAGTACAAAGAAGAATTGTTTAGTTTTGTAAGGCACATCGTAATGCATATTAAACTTGTCTTGACTTTTTGTTTTTTACCGAAAATAGATGAAATATGGGCAAATTTAAGTCATTTTTTAGGGAAAAGAAACAGTGAAGCTGAGTTCATAACAAATAAAATCAAAAACTCACAAATGCAGCAATATTTAAAACAATACCTTTTCTTTTTTATTGTCGTTTTTATGACGCTGAATAGTAATGCGCAACCTAGAAAAACGAGCAAATGGAAAGCACTATTTGCAGTTGGTGTCAATTACCCAACAAACAATGGATTTGTGGAAGGAGCTTCTGCAAACACCATTAATTTTCCAACGGTAAATTTGGGCATTCAGCATATGCTAACAGGTCAATATGGCGTAAAATTAGATTATGGATTTAACCGTTTTAAAAACGATACGGACTCACCAGATTTTAAAATAAACTACGCTCGTATTAATGCGCAGTTTGTCTTTGACCCAACAGAATATATTGGTTTTTTACCTACGCGTTTAAGTACCTTTTTACACGCTGGTCCTGGTATCGCATTTGTGAAACCTCTAGGCAATTTAAAAGACTAAGCAAACCTACTTAAATTTAAATATGGGATTAGAGGTGCATTATACGATTAATAAGAAAGTATCTGTTTTCACAGATATATCTTATATATATGGACTAACGTCTTTAGATAATTACGATCCTGTTTTAAGTGGCTTAGGCGCTTTTAATGGTAGCGTATTTAACCTTACCTTTGGATTGGCAGTTTCTTTAAGTGATTGTCAGTTTTGCGATTAATTATATGAGTAAAGAAAAAATTATACTAGGCATAGATCCTGGTACCACAATTATGGGTTTTGGACTCATAAAAATCGTAGGCAAAAAAATGGAGTTTTTGCAACTCAATGAATTGATGCTCAAAAAGTACGACGACCATTATTTAAAACTCAAACTTATTTTTGAACGCACTATAGAACTCATCGATACCTATCATCCAGATGAAATAGCCATTGAAGCACCTTTCTTTGGTAAAAATGTACAGAGTATGTTAAAACTAGGTCGAGCCCAAGGTGTTGCTATGGCAGCAGGCTTATCTCGCGAAGTGCCAATAACAGAATATGCACCTAAAAAAATTAAAATGGCTATTACGGGAAATGGAAATGCCAGTAAAGAACAAGTCGCAAAAATGTTACAAAGTATGTTAGGCCTTAAAGAACTACCTAAAAATCTAGATTCTATGGATGGTTTGGCTGCGGCTGTTTGCCATTTTTATAATGAAGGACGTATAGAAATTGGTAAGAGTTATTCTGGCTGGGGAGCTTTTGTGAAGCAGAATGAAGGACGGGTTAAGAAGTAAAATGGCAGGAATCTACATACACATACCATTTTGCAAACAAGCGTGTCATTATTGTGATTTTCATTTTTCGACGTCGTTAAAAAAGAAAGATGAATTGGTTAATGCTTTGACAAAAGAATTAGAACTTCGTAAAGAAGAATTCAAAAATGTAACTGTAGAAACTATATATTTTGGAGGAGGTACACCAAGTTTATTAACGAATGCTGAATTACAATTTATAATAGATTCCGTTTATAAAAACTACACCGTTTCAAACGGACCAGAAATTACTTTAGAAGCCAATCCAGACGATTTATCTAAAGACCGAATCATTACACTCTCTAATAGTCCAATAAATCGCCTTTCAATAGGTGTTCAGTCTTTTTTTGAAAGTGATTTAAAACTTATGAATCGCGCACATAATACTAAAGAAGCCAAGGCTTGTTTGGAAGAAGCAACAAAATACTTTGATAATATATCTCTCGATTTAATTTATGGAATTCCCGGTGCCTCAAATGTCCAATGGCTAGAAAATATTGAAACGGCTTTGAGTTATAATGTGCCTCATATTTCAAGCTATGCATTAACCGTTGAGCCTAAAACGGCTTTGGCTGCCTTTATAAAAAAGGGAGTTGTAGAAGATGTAGATGATGAGCAAGCACATGAACAGTTTCATATCTTAAAAGAAAAACTAGAAGAAGCAGGTTTTGTACATTATGAATTGTCAAACTTTGGAAAAGACCGTTATTTCAGTAAAAACAATTCGGCCTATTGGCAAGGGAAATCGTATTTGGGTATTGGACCCTCAGCACACTCATTTAATGGAAAACAACGCGGTTGGAATGTTAGTAATAATACCAAATATATAAAAGCTATTCAACAAAACGAATTACCAATTGAAATAGAAACCTTAACGCGCACAGATCAATACAATGAATATATAATGACAGGCCTAAGAACTATTTGGGGAGTTTCGTTTGCAAAAGTTGAAAACGACTTTGGCATAGTTTTTAGAGATTACTTAATTGAGCAATCAGAAGTTTTTATAAATCAACATTTATTGTATATTGATAGTGAGCATTTACAAGTCACTAAAAAAGGACAATTTTTATGTGATGGTATTGCTTCAGAATTATTTAAAATCAACTAAGCGTGATCGCAATTATACAGTACAATTCAAAAAAACTAAAAATAGATCTATCACAACCATTAGATCTTTCAATACCATTAAAAGGCGATGCTTCTAATGTTAATGCGTGGTACTTAGAGCCACCAAAAATTACGCCCGAAGTTATCGATGGTGAAACAATAAGTGTAGCAGAAGGCGCAGTGGTAAATTTTAACACCATTACTTTTAATCCGCATTCACACGGCACACATACTGAAACCGTTGGTCATATTACGGAAAAAGTATATTCTATAAATAAACAGTTAAAGCAGTTTTTTTTCTTGGCAGAAGTTGTGACCGTTGCGCCAGAAAAATTAGGTGATGACTACGTAATTTCTAAAAAGCAATTACAGTTTGCAATTGGTAATAAAAAGAGAGAGGCTATAATAATAAGAACATTGCCAAATACTAAAGAAAAGAAATCACGTCAGTATTCTAACACCAATCCAACCTATTTATTAGAAGATGCTGCTAATTACCTTAAATCTAAAGAGGTTAAACATTTGTTGATTGATTTACCAAGTGTAGATAAAGAACAAGATGATGGCGAACTTTTGGCGCACAATGCCTTTTGGAACACTAAAGGAAAGTTAAGATTAGAGGCGACAATAACAGAGTTTATTTATGTGTCTAATAAGATTGAAGACGGTTGCTACATGCTTAATCTTCAAATTGCTCCTTTTGAAAATGATGCGGCACCAAGTAAACCAATTTTATATAAAATAATAGAATAACTTCATGTGACTGCAAGCATAAGCTGGTGTCACATATTTAAAGAAATATGGAAACATTTTTTACAATCATCATAAGCATTCTGGTAACCTTAGGTTTGGTTACCATATACAAACAATGGAAGACAAAGCAAACCACAAATGCCCAATCCATTTTAATGTTGGATAAAATAAAACGGGTTTGTAAATTTATAACCGTTGAAGGCGATTTTGCAGAAATTTACCACTACGAAGATGTTAAGCAAATGGCTTTAAAGTTAATTTCTAGTCGAAAAAAAGCATTAGTGGTTATTAATGCTAAAGCGCATGTTGGGTTCGATTTTAGTAAAGTACAGCTCACTTCTAATCCCAAGACCAAATCCGTAATTCTAACACACTTTCCGCAACCCGAAATCTTGTCTATTGAAAGTGATATCAATTATTACGATAAAAAAGACGGCATGTTTAATAAGTTTGAAGCTTCAGATTTAACAGAATTACATACTAAAGCAAAAGAACATATTAGGGATAAAATTCCTGAAAGTGGCTTGTATAATGTTGCCGAACAAGAAGCGTTAGAGGCTATTCAATTGATAGAAAATTTGGTTGAAACTATTGGCTGGAAATTGGATTATTCAGCTTTAAAAATTGAAGATAAAGAGAAGAAACTTTTAAAATAGGAGTTTGTCATTCCGCACTGTCCTACTGAGCATTGACGAGAAACAAATTATATTTTGTTACGAAGGTAGCGAGTGAAACTTGTCGAAGTGTGATACGGAATCCATATTTAAAGGTTAAGGAATGACAACAAGTTACCGATGAATATAGAACAATACAGAGATTATTGCATGAACAAAAAAGCAGTAACTGAACATTTTCCGTTTGACAATGATACGCTAGTGTTTAAAGTTTTAGGAAAAATGTTTGCGTTGGCTTCTTTAAAAAAATGGGAAAACGGTGAAGCGTTTATAAATTTAAAATGCAATCCAGACTATGCACAAGAACTCAGAGCTGAATATGATAGCATAAAACCTGGCTATCACATGCACAAACAACAATGGAATAGCGTTTATATCCATACAGGGGAACTCTCACCAAAACTGATTACAGAATTAATAGATCATTCTTATGATATGGTGGTAAAAGGATTGCCTAAAAAACTACGAGAAACCCTTAATTAATTTACATTTGTACCATACTTTATATATATGGCATTAGAAAGAGAATTACAACAGCGCAGTGGCTCTAAATGTGAGCTTTGCAGTAGCGAAGAAAAATTGTCAGCTTATACAATTCCGGATATTAAAGAAAACGGATTACCTACTACGCTATACGCTTGTAGTACGTGTACAACGCAGATGAATGATGCAGATACAATTGACCCTAATCATTGGCGCTGTCTTAATGATAGTATGTGGAGCGAACACGATGCTGTGAAAATTATGGCTTGGCGAATGCTTAACAGAATTAAGGACGACTGGACTCAAGACCTATTAGGCATGATGTATCTGGAAGAAGATACATTAGAACTAGCTAAAGCATCTGGTGATGGTGAAGTTGATGAAAATAAGATTATTCACAGAGATGTTAATGGTGTGGTTTTAAATAACGGAGATTCTGTAGTTTTAATAAAAGATTTAAAAGTGAAAGGCTCTAGTATGGTCGCCAAACAAGGCGTTGCCGTTAGAAATATTAGACTTGATCGTGATAACGCAGAATATATTGAAGGTAAAGTAGGGCCAACGTTAACTGTAATTATTACCAAGTATGTAAAAAAGATTTAATCTGAATCTTTCTTGTTAAAAAAATCAAAGCTCAACGGAATTAGAAAAACCATAAATAGGTAGTGTCCAGATATTAAGCCATACAAGGTAATGGCGGCTAAAATGATCATTAATATAACTTTGTAAGTGTATTTCATTTGGTAAAAATAATGGACTAATTTCTAATTTAAAAATTCATTTTAGGTTTCGAGTGAAATTATTAAATCGCAAATAAAAATATCTCGTTCAGCAATTATAGTAGGTAAACAAGATGATATTTGTTCACTTCTAAGAC
>RCNB010003037.1_pt1 | contig 10090 bp, 7 predicted proteins | sample 2041321 | NCBI WGS metagenome assembly RCNB01 (sample SAMN09708232, study PRJNA481090) | Marine sediment metagenome, whole genome shotgun sequencing project.
GTATTTTCTCACTTGAACTTGCTGCAGGCTGGATCCGACCTACAGGATTTCTTGTATCAAATACACCAGGCCTGCCCTTTTTTCCAGGGATTTTAATACCGCTATTCACCTTTATCATGGTAGGGTTTTACGAAGAACTATTTAGCAGAGGGTATCAACTAACAAATCTGGCAGAAGGTTTCTCGGGCAAACAGATTGGTCCTCGCACGGCTATCCTGCTGGCCTGCGTGATAAGTTCAGCGTTATTCGGTCTGCTCCACGCTGCAAACCCAAATGCCACTGTTTTCAGCACCCTGAATATCAGCTTCGCCGGATTATTTCTGGCTGCCGGTTTTCTGCTCACTGGGGAATTAGCCATTCCGATCGGTTTGCATATCAGCTGGAATTTCTTTCAGGGGAATGTATTTGGATTCCCCGTCAGCGGGGCTGATTTCAGATCAGCCACTCTGATCCAGGCTAATCAATTAGGACCTGAGTGGCTAACCGGAGGTGCCTTTGGCCCTGAGGGCGGTTTCCTGGGAATTCTGGCCAACCTCATTGGAATCCTACTCATCATCTACTGGGTCAAAAAACGAACGGGGAAGGCCTCTATCCATATTTCTATCAGCTCGCCACCAAAACCCCGCTTAGAAGGCCAGATTTCGAATGACCAGGTAAGCTCAACGTCTTCCCAATTATTTCAGGGAATCCAGCACATAATCTGGGATTGGAACGGAACTTTATTAGACGACCTTGACCTTTGCCTGGCAGCGATTAATGATCTATTAAATAACAGAGGCATGAATACTGTTTCACGCAGTACTTATTTGGACATTTTTGGGTTTCCAGTAATCGATTATTATCTAAAACTTGGATTCGATTTTTCAGAAGAACCATTTGAAGATATCAGCTCAGAATTCATCAACGCTTACGAAGAAGGTAGGCCAAGTTGTTCTCTTATGGAAGGATCTGAAGAAATACTTGAACTGCTGCAAGCCAATGGAATAAGCCAATCAATTCTTTCTGCCAGTAAAATATCTTATCTTGATCAGGCAGTGATTGATTACAAAGTTCAAGATTATTTTATAGTGGTTGAAGGATTGGACAACCACCACGCTGCTGGAAAACTCTCCCTGGCGCGAGAACACCTTCCAAAACTAGCTATCCCTTCTCATTCCATCCTGCTGATCGGTGATACCTTACATGATGCAGACATTGCGCAGCAACTAGGTCTGCGTTGTTGTTTGATCCCAAATGGACACCACAGCAAACAACGCCTGGAAAAGTCAACAGCCACAATCGTTGATTCACTCGATCTCTTAAAGAAGATTTATCTTTCATCACTGGGATAATCCAGCTCAAAATAAATAAAGTCACCTTTTCAGAATCACCCAGCCACAATTATGACTGAGAGACGCCTGAACTATATCGATAATATCCGAATTTTTCTAACAGCAATCGTGATTCTAAATCACCTTTCGATCACTTATGGCGCCCCGGGGGGCTGGTATTATAACGAATTCGAGGTATCTCAACTTAATCTAATTCCGATGGCCACATTGGTACTATTTGCTGCTGGCAACCAGGCCTATTCAATGGGGCTCTTTTTCCTCTTGAGCGGTTTCTTTTCTGCAAAATCCATTTCAAATAATGGTGTCCAATCCTACCTTTCTCAACGCCTTATCCGACTTGGCATTCCGGTTCTTTTGTATGTTTATCTTATATCTCAAATTTTGCGAATAACTTTCCGGAAAATTGTATATAACATTCGCATAGACCCTGGTGAAATTCTCCAAAATTACAGGCAAATAAGTTTCGGATACGAACTAGGACCGATGTGGTTCATTATGCTTTTGCTAATCTTCTCGTTCTTTTTGCCCATATTAATAAAAAGCATCCGCCGCTTCTCCAACCAACTAAGAACGCCCGGTAGATATGGATTTTTCCTTGTTGCGGTAATCGTTGGCCTGCTGACTTTCCTGATCCGTATTTACTTCCCGATAGGTTCTGTCTTCCAACCGCTCAATCTTCAATTGCCTCATGTAATTCAATACATAATCATGTTTCTTGCAGGGGTCCTTGTTTATCAGTCAAATTGGCAAGAGAGGGTGCAATCTATCTCCGTGAAATTTTGGCTCCCTTTCACGATCGCCTTAATCATAATTATGCCTATTCTATTTTTCCTTGTTGGTGGAGCCAGTGGCAATGTCAATTCTGCTCTCGGGGGTTTTACCTGGCAATCATTGGCTTTCTCGATCTGGGAACAAGTATTTTGTCTAAGCATGGCTGCAGTATTAATATCGCTGTTTTACAAATATCTGAACAAGAATACAGAATTTTCTCGCGAACTGACAGCCAGTTCATACGCAACCTATATTTTTCATCCCTTAGTTTTGGTAATTTTTACTGCCCTGTTCCAAGATTTTCGTTTTCCTCCCTTAGCGAAGTTTGCACTGCTCGCTGCCCCAACCTTATTATTATGTTTTTTTGCAGCCAGCCTACTACGCCGCCTTCCAGGATTGAAGACCATTCTTTAGCCCCTTTTCCATTAATAAATATACTTGGTGCTATATGATGAACCTAACGATACATATTCCTGATCAGACACGAGATTGGCTCCTGGATCCCAAAGACCCCGGTGCTGGCTATCTTGCTTTGCATCGTTTATCTTCTCACTTAGATGGCGAGCTTGAAACAGCCAGAGATATCGCTCACTCAGAAGGGCCAATTGCAGAAGTACTTGACCAAATGCATCCTGACGGTTACTGGGAAAACGACGATTCCGGTTACCTGCCAAAATATCGCAGCTCCGCCTGGTCAATTATCCTTCTATCCCAATTAGGAGCCAAAGCTAAGGTTGACCCAAAGATATCTGCAGCATGCAGCCATTATTTGGACAATGCGATGTCGCCAAATGGGCAAATATCTACTTCAGGCTCACCATCCGGAACTATAGATTGCTTACAGGGAAACATCCTGGCTGCTATGGTAGATATGGGCTATTCGGACTCCCGCCTCATGGCTGGGTATGAATGGATGGCCCGGAGTCTCACGGGAGATGGTGTAGCGCCAATGGGAGACAAGAAAGCACCATTAAGATATTATTCCGGGAATATCGGATCAAAATTTAAATGCGGTGCCAACAACAAAATGCCATGCGCCTGGGGTGCTGCCAAAGTAATGCTCGCATTCAGCAAGCTGCCAGAAAAAGATCAGACGCCTCTTATTCAGAAAGCAATCGCTCAGGGTGTAGAATTTCTTTTCAATTGCGATCCGGCCACAGCAGATTATCCAAATGGCTGGAATCCCAAACCAAGTGGGAACTGGTGGAAGTTTGGTTTCCCGGTATTCTATATAGCCGACATATTACAAATTTGCGAAGCTCTTTCTACCCTTGGTTACGGTAAGGACCCTCGCCTGGCAAATGCCATTTCTCTAATTAATAACAAAAAAACAGATGATGGCAAATGGCTTTTAGAATATGATTACAAAGATAAAACCTGGGTGGACTTTGGAGAGAAAAAGAAATCTAATAAATGGGTAACCATCCGTGCTTACCAGACACTATTGCAGTTGTAGGCTGGGATACTTTTAGAAATTTCACTATTAACTACACCGTAAAAAAACAGGCTGTCCCAATTAAGCTATAATGAATAACTAGAAATTCATAGCTGAATTCTCATTAGTTTTATATTGCCTGGCCTATCAATGACACCTGAAATTATCCTGGTACTTACTATTCTTGTATCGGCTATCCTGCTCTTTGTAACCAACAAGGTCAGGATGGATCTAGTAGGATTGCTTGTCCTAAGCAGCCTAGCGATTAGCGGTCTTATAACTCCGCTCGATGCATTGGCGGGATTTAGTAACCCTGCCGTGATCACAGTTTGGGCCGTCTTGATATTAAGTGGTGGCTTGGCCAGAACAGGTGTTGCCAGTAAGCTTGGAAAGTTTTTCCTTCGATTAGCTGGTGACAGCGAAGTAAAACTTCTCACAATAATAATGCTCACCAGTGGGATCCTATCTGGATTCATGAACAGTATTGGTGTCACAACCCTCTTTTTACCAGTCCTAATTGATATATCTCGCCGCACAAAACGCCCACCGTCTAAACTGTTGATTCCACTTGCTTTCTCCGCCTTGATTGGCGGATTGAACACGTTAATAGGCACACCTTCAAATATCCTCATCAGTGAAGCTTTATCCGAGGCAGGTTTTCGGCCATTCCAGATGTTTGACTTCACTCCGGTCGGACTTTCAATTCTCGTTTGTGGAACTTTGTATATGGTTCTTATTGGTCGCCATTTACTACCCTCAAGAGACCCGTCACGGGAACTTGCCAGTGGCAATCCAGACGTTACTGATCTATATAATTTCCAGGAAAGAATGGTTTTCATCCATCTACCGGAAAATTCTTCCCTGGATGGAAAATCTCTCCAGGAAAGCCATTTTGGATCTGCCCTGGAATTAAATGTGGTCACGATTTTGCGGGATCAACAAACGATCCTTGCGCCTGGTCCAGATTTTCTCCTGCGTTCCGGGGATCGCCTGCTCGTAGAAGGACAGCTAGACCGCTTATTTGAGATATACAGCCCTGATCATCAATTCCTGGATCAAGAGTCCCAACCAATAGAAAAGATCTATTCAGCAGAGATCAAACTTGCTGAAGCGGCCTTGCCCGCAGGATCTACTCTCATAGGCTCAACTCTCCCACAGGTTGCTTTTCGGCACGTGTATAATTTGATTGTGCTGGCTATACGAAGAAACAACATCACCTATTACTCTGACCTGGAAAGTTTAGTTCTCAGAGAAGATGATGTTTTATTGGTAAAGGGAAGGCAGGCAGACCTCATATCTCTCCAAACAGATAAGGATTTGATTCTAGATATTCCTGATTCGTTCCAGGACTACGAGCTGGATGATCATTTGATGATGGTACGCGTCCCCGAAGGATCATCCTTGTCGGGAAACACGCTTGTTTCTAGCCGTTTGGGAGACGCCTTTGGATTAAGTGTTCAGGGTATTATCCGCGCGGGCAAAACAGAATTAATGCCTTCCCCAGAAGAAATTTTACAGGCTGGAGATACATTGATCGTCAAGGGGACAATCGAAGATCTCAATACCATTCATGGACTCCAAAATCTTTTGATCGAAGCTGACACTCAACCAGATCTAACCGAGCTTGAAACAGACGAAACCGGATTGATCGAGGCCGTACTATCCCCGCGGTCAACGCTGGTCGGTAAGGCAATTAGAGAATTGGATTTCAGAGCCAGATATGGCTTAACAATCTTGGCTATCTGGCGGGAAGGCCGTGCTTACCGGTCACACCTACGCGACATGAAACTACGACTGGGTGATGCTTTATTATTATTTGGTCCCAGACGTCAGCTGCGTCAATTTGGCACTGAGCCAGAATTCCTGGTTCTCAGCGAAGATTCCTTACCTGCTCCCAGAAGCAATAAGGCTCCCTTGGCTATTGCAATCATGCTCCTGGTGCTTCTGCCGGTAATTTTTAACTGGCTCCCGATATCTATCTCTGCTGTTGCTGGAGTGACCCTGATGATCATGACAGGCTGCTTACGAATGGACGAAGCCTATCAGCTTATCGAATGGAAAGCAGTCTTTTTAATCGCCGGCATGCTGCCCCTTGGCATCGCCCTGGAACAAACCGGTGCTGCCCAACTGATCAGCAACAATTTGCTCTTGCTTGTTGGCAACACTGGTCCAATTATCATCATCAGTGCACTCTTTCTGCTCTCAACACTCGCTTCCCAAATCATGCCCAATCCTGCTGTAGCCGTTTTGTTGGCACCAATTGCTTTAAATGCTGCAACCAATTTGGGCATATCCCCTTATCCACTGATGATGGCTGTTGCAATATCTGCATCTGCTGCATTTCTCAGCCCCGTTGGCCATCCTGCTAATATGCTGGTAATGGGACCTGGCGGGTATCGTTTTTCAGATTATTTCAAAGTCGGATTACCTCTAACAGTCATTGTTTGGCTGGTAGTGATTTTTGTTATCCCTTTAATTTGGCCGTTTTAGATTAATTATCACTGGAGACAATAATGGAACAATTATTAGGTGTTTTTATTGGCATTGGGCTTAGCGCAACCTGTGGTTTCAGGATCTTCGTTCCTCTTCTAGGGATGAGCATCGCTCATCATGCCGGCGCTCTCTCATTCGCTCAGGGATTTGATTGGATCGGTTCCTGGCCGGCTACTATTGCCTTTGGGATTGCTATGGTCATCGAAATCGCAGCCTACTATATTCCGTGGCTTGATAACATGCTGGACACAATTGCTACTCCAGCAGCCATTGTGGCAGGAACAATTGCAACTGCATCCATGGTTGGTAACGTGGGACCTTTCTTGCGTTGGTCACTGGCAATAATCGCAGGTGGTGGGGTAGCAGGCCTCATCCAGGGATCAAGTGTTTTAGTCCGCGGCGCCTCAACTGCTTCAACCGGAGGATTAGCGAATCCGTTTGTTTCTACCGGCGAACTGGTCGCCTCTATCACTGGAACTTTGATCAGCATCGTAATACCAACTATCGCTTTTATAGTTGTTATTATTTTAATTTCCTGGTTGTTACCCAAATTCTTCCGCAAATTATCTAGGGCATAAATAACCGATGAGAAGAAAAGATAAATCAATAGCAGAACGAAAGGTTATTGACAGCATTATTCACGAATCCCAGATCTGCCACCTGGCTTGTTCTCTGGATGACCAACCATACGTGATCCCGATCTCATTTGGTTACGATGGTCAAATCGTCTATTTCCATACAGCTCGGGCGGGGAAAAAGAATAATATATTCCACAAAAACCCACGGGTATGCCTTTCTTTTGAAACGAATATCAATTTGATCACGGATGAAGAAATCGCTTGCGGTTGGACTTTTGATTTCCAAAGCGTGATCGCTACAGGTGAAATAAAAGAGATCAGCGATATTGAACTTAAGAATGCCGGCTTGAATCAGATCATGCGCCATTATTCAGGAAAAAATTGGGAAATGCCGGAAAGGGAAATCAGCAAGACGACTATCTGGCAGGTAAAGATTGAGACAATAACAGGAAAACGATCACCAGCTAAAACCAATACTGAAAGTAAATAAGGTAATATTGTTTCGCCCCCTTGCCCTACCCTTGATATATTTATACTTTTCATGGTTGAATAATCTCCTTACACCAACGCATTTGGATCGTAAATCTGGAAACTATATCTTTTGCTATTCCCATTAACTATTTTGTTGCGTATCATTTTTATTCCCAACGTTTCTGTTAACATAAAAATTGACGATAAATGATAGAGTAAGAGTATATTTTCATAATCTTAAAGGATTTATAATGATTAAACTCATAGATTTTACTGGGAATTCATGGATTTTTGCTAATATTCATCAAAAATTCACAAAACCCGAGTCCGGACAAGGGATATTGGAATATGCCTTGATACTTACCTTTGTCGTTGTCCTCCTGATAGTATTATTGTATTTCTTTGGCGACCGAGTGGAATATATCTACCAATCGATCGTGGATCGCTTAAATTTTTAGAACAATACCCATCAAGAAAACGGTAAACCCATAGGAATCGGAGTATATTTCAAGCAAAATTTGCTCCGATTTTGTATTTAACCCTCCCCCAAAGGCGGAGATTGAGGGATCCCATCTGTCATAAAGTACAATACAGGCAGAAGATAGAATTGGAGATTTAATCCATGAGAATTGCCCTAACAGCTGATTGCCATCTAACCACTCAATCAAAAAACCCGGAGCGATTTCAGGCGCTTGGTAATATCTTCAAGCAATGTGAAGAAAATGATGTCCAGCTGCTGGTGATCGCAGGCGATCTATTTGATAAAGATTTGCCTAACTATGCTGAGTTCGAAGAACTTTACCAAACCAGTAGAACAGGTGATCTCGCCACGGTGATCATTCCAGGAAATCATGACCACCGACTTTCCCAGGGTGCTTTGCTCGGTGAAGGCTTGTTAGTTTACTCTGAGGCAACACTGAAGCCCCTTAATGATTCCAGGAAAATTCTCTTCCTGCCCTTTCAAGAGAACAAAACAATGGGCGAGCTTATTGCCCCTTTCGCAGAAGATCTCCAAGACCAGCGCTGGGTACTTGTCAGTCATGGGGATTGGACAGCCGGCAGAAACTCACCAGATCCTTACGAAAAGGGCCTATATTTCCCATTAACTCGCACTGATCTTCAAACCTATCAGCCTGAATTGGTTTTTTTGGGACATATCCATCTTGCCCAAAAGGACCAGAACGTTCATTATCCCGGATCCCCTTGTCCGCTGAATATCTCAGAAACTGGATTGCGCAGATTTTTGATCCTGGACACAGACCGGGGCGAAGTTACCTCCCATCTGGTAGATTCCCCGCTAATATATTTTGATGAGCGCTTCGTCATGCTCCCTACAGAAAACGGCCTGGATCTACTACTCTCAGACATAGATCATCGAATCGAAAGCTGGGCCATTCCAAAGGGTTGGAAAGACAAAATTCAGATCCGCGTTGAAATTTCAGGATCGTCTGGATTCGATAGGCAGGAAATTTTGCACAGTATAAATAATTCTTTTTCTGATTTCTCCTATTACAAAGGGGAAGAACCACAACTATCAGAGCTGATATACAATATCGATCCAGATCGAATAGAGATATCCAATCAGGTAAAAAGCTGGATTGACGAGCTGGATTGGAGAATCGACCCAGAATCACCGACCAAAATGCAAATTCTTGAACAGGCTTTGAAGATCATTCATGGGGAAAAATAGTGGCAATAAAAATAAGTAGCATCCAGATCCAAAAGCTCGGCCCTCTCAGTTCTCTCGAATTAGATCTGGGGATGTTAAACCTTATCTACGGCCAGAACGAAAGTGGCAAAACTTATCTGGTTGAGTTCTTGCTGCATTCAATATTCCGCCATGCCAAAACCTGGCAGCTAAGAGACATCAATCCAGAAGGCTCTGTCCATCTTCAAGGATTAAATGAAAAATCGACGATTTTTTCGCCAACCAGTTCAAGGAAGATTGAAGATCACTGGCTTGAAACCGATCGAGGTTTACCATTAAATATGGCCCGGCTCCTTGTCGTGAAAGGCGGAGAATTGGCTTTGGCAGGAAGCAGTCCTGGTGGAGTAAACCGGGAGATCCTAAAAAACGCATTAACAAGCCAGGCCCTCCTGGATCAAATTCGGGACCGCATTCAACCAACAGTCCGAAAGGCGGAGATCATTGATCAGAAGATCATTGGCAAAAATCAGGGCCAGCTTAATGATCGCAATACTCTCCAAAACAGATTGCAGGATATTGACAATTTACTCAATTCGATTGAAGAGAAATATTCCAGAGGACCTGCAAGACAAATCGAAGACCAAGTTGAAATAAGTGAACTGCAATTGATCCAACAGATCAATGCCAAAAGACACCAGGCCTATCTGCTCTCGAATAAACAAGAGGAATTACGCTCGCAAAGAGAGAAAATATCAGATGACAGTCTCCTTTCTCTTCGTGACCGAGTTAGAGACCATGCTAAACTCGAAACAGATCTAGAGAAGCTTAATGAAAATATCATTTCATCCAAACCAGATATTGAAACCTATCATTGGCTTGAATCGGCTGGAGAGGTCTGGGAAGAAAAAGATCTAGAAAGCAAGAGGCTACCGGAAAAGATCCTGCTTGTGATTGGAGGAGTGCTGCTAACTGCTGGACTGATCACCACAATACTGCAGAATATGCTTGCCTGGAAATACTTTTTCTGGGGCGGCATAACAATAGCGTTACTTGGTGGTTTGGTCCTCGCTTATTTTGGTATTCAACTACTTAATGGAACCAAAAATGCTGCTGACGCCGGTGAGCGAGATGCCATCCGGAATACTTACAAGGAAAAATTCAACCAACCTCTTAAGGGCATAACTGGTTTGAAAGCGCAGCAAAACAAACTCCAGGAAAAATATCAGAAAGCTAAAGCTATAAAGGAAGAACGAAGCAAGCTGCAGATTCAGCTAGAAAAAGACCAGGAATATATCACGGTTGCTTTCAAAGAATTGATCGGGTCCACTATCAGTAAAAATAAATGGGAAACCAATCTCAACAA
>RCNB010003332.1_pt1 | contig 10089 bp, 9 predicted proteins | sample 2041321 | NCBI WGS metagenome assembly RCNB01 (sample SAMN09708232, study PRJNA481090) | Marine sediment metagenome, whole genome shotgun sequencing project.
ATTAAATATTTGAAGGGAAAATACACCTCTACTTTTTTTTGAGATGCTAAATTCCCCATAAAAAGTCCATCAGGAGGAAAAATAGCTCTTAGATCTTCATGGATATCGCTTTGATCCTCTGAAATTGTCATTAGATGGGGTTGAAGTGTTTTATTTTCCATCAAATCTTCAATTAAAAAGAATACATTGGTTACGTGACTCTTTACTTCTTTTGTAATCTTATTTTTTTCTATACAGAGGATAGGACGGCCTTGAATAACGTATTGTAGTTCTGATTCTAATTCTGCTTTGATGTAATCTGTTATTTTAACATTTCTTAATTTTTGGCGCGTAAAAATGTAGTCTGATATTGTTTGTTCGCTAAGAACCTGAACTATTATGGTATATAGCTTATTATTCCTATGATCTTCAGCGTTCAATTTTAAAAACCCATGAAGATGGACATAGTTTTTGTAAAAAATTTCAATCGTACTTTCAACAGAATTTATTCTTATAATCATGATAATTGATAATTGACTCTTTTTTTTATTCCAGAATAAAATGTAGCTTCTAAATCATTCAGTGATTACTACTTTATTTTATAGCTAAAAGGTTTTTTGTTCTTTTAAAGTTAATAGTTTTTACATTTTATAAATCTCATGGACTTTAGAAGTTTAATAGTTTTTAAAATAACTATTATGAGACTAATATAAAGAAAAAAAACGATTGGTTATGATTTCACTTAGGTCTATCGATTACTTTAGGAACTCTTCAATTAAGTTATAAACTTTTTCAAGTATTTTTTGTTCCGGTAAAAAGGTTAACCTCATATGTCCTTTCCCATATTCTCCAAAGCCTGAGCCATAGACTAAACAAACTCCGGTTTTTTTAAGTAAATCAACAACTAATTCCTTATCGTCTTTCCATTTCTTTAATTCTACTAAATCTAATTTAGGAAAAAGATAAAAAGCACCATTAGGCTTAACGCACGTGATTCCTTCAATTTTGCGCAATCTATTATATGAATAATCACGCCTTTCTTTAAGTTTTCTAACCATATTGCTGGTGTGATTACTTGGAGTTCTTAAAATGTCGATTGCGGCGAACTGTGCAATAGAACTAGCGGAAAGCCGAGCACGAGCCATTTTAGCGATGCCGTTTTTTATTTCTTCCAGTTTGTTTTCTGGATCGTGATAGTATAGGTATCCAAGCCTCCACCCCGTTACTAAGTGAGTTTTTGAGAAGCCATTTAATCCGATTATCGGAACATCTTTAGCTAACGACGCAGGACATACATAAGGTTTTTCAAATGTAATCTGATCGTAAATCTCATCTGATAAAATCGGTAAGTTATACTCTCCGGCAAGATCGATTATCTCTTTGATTTTTTTTTCTCCATATAAGACACCCGTTGGATTATTAGGAGAACAGATTAATATCGCTTGAGTTTTTTTAGTTATTTTTTTTCTTAAATCTTCAATATCGGGCTCCCACTCTTGTTGTTCATCAAGTTCATATTCAACTGGCTTACCATCATAAAATTTAGTATAATTAATATATAGGGGGTAAGAAGGTCCCGGTATGAGTAACTCCTTACCGTTTTCGATCATACTCGAAATAATAAAATTTATTCCCTCTGTAACACCTGATGTTACTACGATTTCGTCAGTACTAACATTGAGATTTTGTCCCTTAAGGAGTTTGCTTATTTCTTCTCTTAATTCAATCACTCCTAATGAATTTGCGTAATAATTCTTGCCTTTACGACTATAAGCAGATAACGCATCCGAAATAAATTCTGGAGTCTGAAAATCGTAGGTAACGGGATCGCCTATGTTTAAATGATACACTGTTTTACCCGTTTTAGCAACTTCTTGAGCAACTGCTGCGATCTCTCGAATCGCGTACTCTACACCTTTTACTCTATTAGTGAGCATACTAATTATCCGTTAAATTTCAAATTATAATTGATCTAATACAATAAGTTTATAGAAAGAAAAATTAAATAGCTTATCTTTCTGTAGAACGAGAGTAATTGAAATAAAAAAAGTTAAAACTGAAATTCTCTATTACGTAATTTTGATACTAAATGCCCTCTTGAGAGTAGCTGAATTCCAAATTGTGAACTATAGTCGCGCGAGAAATCTGTGGCGATGTTACATATCATAATTCCACCTTCTATTTCTGGGATATCAACGCAAGCTTTGTGAAGTTGCCGTAGTTGTGTGATAGAGATTTCTCTTTTCCAATCTCGAACAAAAACGCCATATTTCCCAAATTTACCGTTATTAATAACAGCGTTAAATGTCCATGTTTTTCCAGATTGACCCTTTAATTTTTTAGGACCATTAATGAATTCATATTTCTCTGAAAAGACTTTTTCTGTTAATTCCTCTAATGACTTATCTCCTAATGCCATAACATCACTTGTTTTTTATATAAATATAGTTTGTAAGTAATATATAAGTGTTATTTAGATAAATATTTAAAATAATCTTAAAAATAAGTAATACGCAGATAATATCATCAGAATATGTGCAAGTATGGAGGTTGCTTAACTCCATACGATTCCGACAAAATTCTATCCTCACACATTTTAGGCATTAAGAATTAAAAATTTTATAATTGAGTAATTTATACAGAGGATAGTGCCCCTCTACGTCGGAGCCTTCCATCTTTATGTAGGTGTAAAGATTTGACTGCAAAAAATCAATAAGTTTACAGGCAATCTCATTGCAAATCTGGTTACAATTAATAAAATCATCATGGAGAAAATGACACTTGCTATTATGTTTAATACAGAATTTTTTCATTTGTAAAGATAATCCTTCTGCAGAAAGAAGATCTAAATGATCCCATTGATCCTTAAACCCCCCTAAGTTTTTAGGAGCAATTTTTCTGAGTTTTTTATGTAATAATGCAATTTTTTTGCTGGGAATCCCATTAACTAAATTTCCTAATCGCTTTGAAATTCCTTTTAATTCCTTTTTCGCTTCAATTTGACATAAAAAGACGTACTGTTTTAAGAGGTTTTCTGCCTTTTTTGCCTTTTGATAGTCGATTATTTCCCATCCTGTTATCTTTTTACAACTAATTTCATTTTTGCTTGGATTTGAAAAATCAGTAGGGTATACCCAACATTGAGGTGGTTTAATCCCAGATTTGTGAACTGAGCATCCATTTAATACTGTATCGAATAAAAAACATTTACCTGTGTGCTCGTTAAACCTCAACTGAAAAGAGAAAATATTACTTCTTGTGAAATCAGATGGCGCAGCATATCCCCTTTTAATGTATTCTTTAGCCAAAACTTTTGGAACATCAATTTTAATGGAGCAGCAATCACCTTTACAGATTGCAGGGTTAGTACAATTAGGGCCATTTATTGCCGACTTCATTAAAGCATTAAACTCTTCAACTATCTGCCAAAAGTAGCTATTTTTCTGACCTATCAAGACTAAAAAACCTTTGTTTGCACTAAGCGATTAATGTGTAGAAAGAATTTAATGGGAAATCGTTTTATTTTTTCTTGATTTTTTTTATTTCTTCTTTTATATTTTTTTGAAGAATCTTAACGTCACGCATTTGTTTACCAATAACATCCATTTCCCTCTTTAAAGGAGCTGTTTCTGATCGTTTTCCTTTTTTCAATTCCTTTCGAATTATATTATACGACTTTATCTGATTTATGTTATTTATGAAATACTCTGTAGCATCATTCCCGTTTGTTTTTATTCTTTGTAGCGTATCTAAGATTATTTTAATATTATCAATTGAAGTCGTCCAATTGTTTAAATTTTCGTTCTCCCTTAAAGAATCAATCGTTTGATCGATAAATTCTAACGACATTAAAAATACATTTTCAGCGTTAATTTCATGGGTCTGACTTTGTGAAAAAGGTTCTAATCTTACTTCGTCTAAAATATCGGAACTGTAGTTAATTAAAATGTTTTCTATAGATAATTGATGTTTATCATCTTTTGGATTGATTTCAGTGATATCTGTAACAAGTTTGAGTTCTGCCAACTCAATTTTAGTAACCAAGGGCGTGAAACGTACTTGAAGATGTGTTTTTCCATAAAACTCGTTTCCTATACGTTTTATTTGAGTGTAGTTTTGAATAAAATTTTCACCAATAGGTGCGAACAAAACCCCATCTGAAGAATCAAGCTGACGCAACAATGGAATAATTCTTTCTTGCTTTATTGCACCAGTTACAAGAATTTTTTGCCAAGGGGCAAATTCAGGTTGACCGTTTAAAGGATTATCTACAATTACACTAACTTTATCCTGAATTCCATTTCTCTCTAAATTATCCTGCGTAATCTTGGCAATCTCTTGATTTGCTTCTAATATTACGATTTTCCCTTTATGGGCTAACTTATGTGCAAGTGCGGCAATATACCCACTTTTAGCTCCCAAGATAAGTAAATCGTCATCTTCTTCTAATAATAAATGTTGTAGCATAATTGAAATCATATGTGGAGCAGATATAGTCCTAAGGGTTTCAGGGTTCTCTTTATTCAGGTAAAATAATACTGGAGCATCGGTATATATTTTAAAATGGGAATGCAATTCGTTAGGTATAAAATCCTTTAGAGGGACATCTAAGAAGGCTTTAACTAATCGGATATCTTTCAAGTAATCATTATAAATTAGGGTAAATAAGAGCTGGATTTTAGACTTAAATAATTTGCGACTCTCCATGTAAACACAAAATAATGATAAAATTTATAGTTATTATATCTTTTTATATTAAAATATTCGATCTTATTAATTACATCACAACTTTGGGTTATTACTTTTATGTTTGTCCTAGATGCATCCAACATTAAAAAGGCACGAATTACGATATTTTTAATAACTTTCAATACGCTATTGTATTTTTTCTTCTCTTTTGGCTTCGATGATGTCTATTATTTATTAGTTCAAATCAACAGTAAAGTGTTCAATGATTTAGAACTATGGCGTTTAGTAACGTCTATGTTTCTGCACGGAGATGTCCTTCACCTTTTCTCAAATATGGTTTCTCTATTGATTTTTGGATCGTATATCGAACTTAGTTTTTCAAAGTATAAATTTGTCTTAATATATTTTATTTCTGGATTTTTAGGAAGCTTGTTTACATTGTTTATTTTACCGCTAAACACGATTAGTTTGGGAGCCTCTGGAGCAATTTTTGGCTTAATAGGGGCAGCTCTATCGATATTAATAGTAGAAAGAAACAATCCATTAATTATTTTAGGGTTAATTTATGTTTTTTACTTTGTGATCATGTCTTTTTCATCTGGAATCAATTACATTGCTCATATTTTTGGTTTATTAGGAGGTTTTGTAATAGGATATCTTCTCAGAAGAAATAAACGTAACGAACAACCATATTGAGCACACTATTTTTTTTTTCTTTTACTTTTCCTTGCTATCTCCATTGTAAAATCTTTTGGGCATACAGCATTTAATGGACATGAATCACATTTAGGATGTATAGGTAAACAAATTTCTTGGCCAAATCGTACAAATAAGCGATTCACTCTAATCCACTGGCCTTTTGGTATTATTTCCTTTAATTTTTTCTCAGTTTGTTCAGGTTTAGTTGTTTTAATCCATCCTAATCTGTTTGGAATCCTATGAACATGCGTATCAACTGGGATTGCAGGAATATTAAACGCATATACCAATACACAATTCGCTGTTTTTGCGCCTACTCCTGGTAAAGAAACTAACTCATTGAAATCAACCGGTACTTCTCCCTTATAATCTTCTAAAATTATCCGAGAAACTTCTTTGATACGAGCCGCTTTAACTTTATAAAATCCAGATTTATGTACTAATTTCTCTAAGATTTCAATACTTGCGTTAGAAATCTCTTGCGGAGTTTTATATCTTGAAAATAAATTCTTGGTAACTACTTCGGTACTCGAATCTCTCGTTCTTGCAGAGAGAATTGTCGAGATTAATATTTTAAAAGGATCATTTCTTTTACTTGCTAATTGATCTAAGTGTGTTTCTCCTTCTATAGATTTCTCTATTTCGTCAAGAATTTCTACATAATTCATATTTTAGCTTGACTCATCGATTTTTTCAAACACATAAAGTTTTCTTTTAACAATTTGATTTTTTTTTGCATCAAAGATTGCTCTAACGTGCCCTTGCTTAAATTGAAGCTTTCTATTTGATTTATTTACGATTCTATTTAAATCTAGCATTGGAATTAGCTTGAATTTGTAAAAATTAGCAATTTCTTCTATATTTAATTGTACATCCCCTCCGTCGATAGTGCTTATCACTGGTGAGACTATACTAATCCTACCTTTTGGAGCTAAAACTTTGAAACTTTCCCTAAATGTAGCTTTATATAAAGGATTTAGTTTCGATTCAATCAAGTCAACAACTTCAGTATAATATGGTTTTTGTTTGTAAAATGTACCCAATTCAGGTTCTGTACAAATCCCATCAAATTTTTCATCACTAAATACTGAAGATAGTTGATTTATGTCAACTCTTTTGATTCTCTCGCTTAGCATATAAGGTACTTCTTCTTCGAGTTCGTTTAATAACCAGTTAATGTTTCTTTCAGTATTTTTAATTTTAGTTTCATCAATATCCGATCCAAAAATTTGAAAGTCTTCAATTAAAGCAAATAATAATATAGTCCCATTACCAACGAACGGATCTAGAATTGTTTTTCTCTCTCTCTGTTCAAATAAGTTTAAAAAATTTAGTAATATGATAGACAATTTGGGTGAAATAGCGCTTTTAAACTCTTTAAATGGTCTTTCTTCATCAATTCGTTTTTTGAAATTAGGATCGTCACAAGTAAGGGTTCTTGCAATGTAACAACCTTCCTCTGTGAATCCGAATATAATTTCAGCTCGATCTCTATTGAATAATCCGTATGTAATAACATGATGAGGGAAAATTGGGTTTAAATTACCAGCATCAATATTTTCTTGAGGGTATTTATAATATAGGGATTTCTTGGCTCCATTTTCTTTTAATAGTTGCATGATTCCTTTATTCAAAAATTGTAGGAAGTGTTTTAGGAGCACATCAGAGTAGTAAATATCATCATAGAGATTAGGGTAAATTGAAACAGCAAAAAATAAGCTTTCCCTTCTAATACTCGGAAAAACCTTTTTTAAAGATGAGTCGAGAACTTTAAGAATCTCTTTCCTCGTTATATCGACCTGTCTATATTTTTCGACTTGTAGTGGAAACGCACGCTGCACGGTTTGGATGTCAATAAAATCATAAATCTCGGCGATTTTTTGGCATCCACCTAGCGTGTATTGAAGCTCCATTAGTATATTTGCGTATAATCTATCTTCATGCAAATCATCGAATTCTACAATGGCAACATTCGCCGAATAATCTGTAATTCGTCCTTTAAACTGTGAATATTTCAATACATTATCAAGTTCAGCTAAAGATAATTGCCAATTTGACCCTAAAACAAATAAGAAGCGATTCATAGTGAATTAAAAATAGGTTGCTAGGTTTAAAAAGCAAGCATATTATTAGTAGTTTTAGTTAAGGAAGAATAAGTTAGTCTGTACCCCGAACATATTTAATTATTTTAATTATATCTGCTTTACGAGCAGTAGGAGGCACATTTATATTGTTCGTTTTGCAATAATTTTTCAATTCTTTAACGGTTAAACTGTTTAAATCCTTAGGTAACTCACCTTTTAGATCAGCAGTAGCTCGAGGTTCATCTTCGATTTCTTTGCTTGGATCTTCAACTTCCTCAGTTAAAGTACGCTCATATTTTTCTCCTGAGATATTTTCAATTGCACTTATAATAGAATCCAGATCTTCTTTCTTTCTTTTTGGGAGCAGAGATATAACCTCTTCTTCTGGCTCTTTTACTTTTATTTTTTGCTCTTGTTTCCTTTGATACCTATCATGTTGCACGATTTCTAATTGTTTCATTATTGTCTTATAATTATCTTTAAAATATTTCAAACTAACATTAATTACATCTGATAAATTTTCCCATCTTTTCTGTTTAACTATTGATTGACCCCAATGGAATAAATCTCTCTGTAAATCTACAGTGACTACTTTGCCTTCATACGTCGTATCTAATGTAAGCCACCTAAGGATATTTGCTATTATAATGTCGTTATCAAATGCAGAAAACCCGTATTCTCGTCCTAAAGAAGAGAATATAGACAATGTACCAAAGGCTGCTACTTGTCCATTATGATATTCTGAGGTTACAATCATTGGGACTTTAGGACAATCTTCTTCAACCCATTGCTTTCCATCGAATCGCTTTCTCCAGCAGTTCAGACCCCCTCTTACAATGACTTCGACGATAACCTTTTTTTCTTCCTTTGGCAGTTTGAGCGTTCCTAAAGAGCAAGCGCTTGATAGCACAATTTTTTTTATATTCTCAGTAATATAATGTGGTTTAAAATTAACTATCAAAGGTCTTTTCTGCAAATTAACGTAATTTACTGAATCATTAATTTCATCGTTAATAAATTCAAATCCGAAAAACTGGGTTAATTCGTTAATGTTAGTTCTATTTGTGTGTTCTCCACCCCTCGAACCGATGATTAGTAAACTTCCACCCGTTCTAACATATTCTTCTAATACCTCTATTTCCTTCGGATCAAGGTTAATGTTTTTAGGTATGGACATTATAATCGCATTATATTTTTTAACTTTATCTAATGAATAGAATCCCGCTTCAATTTTCCCTAATTTGTAAGCAGAACTGAAGAGGAACTGAGTGAAATCGGCATAGCTTGACGCTTCTAATGTAAGCATATTGTTGTGGCTGTAATCGAGCCCGACTGTAATGTCATTTTTCATAATAAGATCATTCCCAAATATTTGTATCCAAAAATATAATGATTTCCACTTTTAAATATTTACAGTAAAATTATCAAATCTTTAGTCTATAAAAGTTAAGAATAATAAATGAAAAAAAAATTTGCTTTTGCTAGTTTTGTTCCTTCTAAATTTAAAAGTATCTCTTCCATAAAAAAAAGCAAGTTTATTAAAAGATTACAACGAAATAATATTAATTTTACAGATTATTAAAAGGGTATCTTAAATATGAAGAAAAGAGAGTTAGTTTCGTTATTTTTCTTTTTGTCGTTAATTTTAATCATTATAATGGATAGTGCCTTGTTTCTACCTAATGAACTATTAATAATGGCTGATTTGGGAATTGATTTTAACGCTATAGGCATTATCATAAGTATATACACGATTGTTAATGGCGTTTCAATTCTTATTTTCGGATATTTAACCGACAGGATAGAGAGAAAAAAGATTTTAATCTTTGCTGGAGTATTATGGTCATTAACGGCAATATTACATATATTTGTGGAAGAATTCTGGCAATTAATCCTTATCCGGATCGTAGCAGCAATCGGCGTAAGCGTAACCACTCCACTAGTAATTTCATATTTAGCAGACATAATCTCATCCGATTCACGTTCAAAATCTTTCGCATTTTGGGGCTTGATAACAAGCATAGGAAGCTTGGTTGCAAGCGGATTAGCTTTAGCGTTTAATCTTGTTGATTTCGAGGCCATAGTATTTCCTCCTGGTTTTACAATCGATGATAAAATTGACTTTATTGCCCTTAGTTATCCCGATATATTATACACATGGCAACTTCCATATTTTTATCTTGGTATCATAGCTCTCATATTTACAATCCTTAATTATTTTATTACCATTGAGCCTAAAAGAGCTGCAAAAGAAAAGCAATTAGAGGATGTTTTTTCAGATGAGAATATTCGTTATTCCTATAAGATCAAATTATCAGATTTAAAATTCGTATTCAAAAGGAAATCAAATTTCTTCTTGATGTTTAATTTTTTTGATGTTATCGCTTCAGGCTTAGTATTAGCCTATATTTTCCCCTATATCCAATTTGATGTTCGCGCCAACTTCACCGATCTCAAGGTCATCATTCTGTTTCTTTTCATAATTGTCTTGGGATTAATAATTGGACAGTTTTGGCTAGCACATTTGGGAGATAAAAAGGTTCAGCGTGGAGATCTTTCTGGTAGGGTGAAAGTAGCGGTTATTTGTTCGATTTTGAATTTACCCTTCTTTTTATTTGGATTTGCGATGACACCTAAT
>RCNB010011348.1_pt1 | contig 10089 bp, 12 predicted proteins | sample 2041321 | NCBI WGS metagenome assembly RCNB01 (sample SAMN09708232, study PRJNA481090) | Marine sediment metagenome, whole genome shotgun sequencing project.
AAAAGGCGCTCGCTAATCGAAAGAAACAAGCTGCACCAGAAGCGGAAGAATGCGAATGTAAAGATGGTATGTTCCCGATGGCGGAAAAACCATCGGTCGCAAGCCGACGACAATTTCTCGCGGCGACGGCCACCGGCGCAGCTGCGCTCGCAGTCGGCGGTGCCGCTAATGCCGCAATCCCAGCTGGCGCGAAAGATTATCCAATCCAGGACGACCCAACCAAGGTTCAAGGGCGATTAACCAACGACGACGGTGGTTACGGTTCGCGTTCTCAGTTCGAGAATGAAGCGCGCTGGCGTTTCCCCACCGCAACCAAAGAGTCTTCGTGGACCATGACACCGCTCGATAGCAGCACCGGTATCGTTACGCCGTCAGGACTGCATTTCGAAAGGCACCACGGCGGTATTCCGAATATCGATCCGGCCAAGCACTCTTTGCTGGTGCACGGCATGGTCGATACGGCGAAGAAGTATTCGATGGAGGATTTGAAACGATTTCCATCGGTTTCTCGGTTTCACTTTATTGAGTGTTCGGGCAATGGTCTTACAGAGTGGCGTAAACCAACCTTGAAAACTGTTCAGGGCACCCACGGCCTGACCAGCACCACCGAATGGACGGGTGTCCCTTTGTCTACTTTACTACGCGAAGTCGGAGTGCAGGATGGAGCTGCCTGGATATTAGCCGAAGGTGCCGATGCCGCGGTGATGACACGCAGCGTGCCGATGGACAAAGCTTGGGACGATGCGATGTTGGTTTATGCTCAAAACGGTGAAGCCATCAGGCCGGAACAGGGTTACCCGTTGCGCTTGTTACTACCAGGTTTCGAAGGTAATACGCATATCAAATGGTTACGACGCCTAGAAATTAGCGACAAACCGTTCATGACTCGGGAAGAGACTTCAAAATATACGGATTTGCTGAATGGTGGTAAGGCGCGCCAATTCTCGTTCACTATGGAAGCAAAATCGGTCATTACCTTTCCATCAGGGGAAATGAAACTGCCAAAACCGGGGTTCTATGAAATAAGCGGTCTCGCTTGGACCGGCAATGGGCGCATCAAACGAGTCGAGGTGTCGACTGATGGTGGCGCTAGTTGGAAGGTGGCTGAGATGCAGGCTCCAGTATTGCCGGTTTGCCACACTCGATTTCGATTTCCTTGGCATTGGGATGGAAAACCGACGATTTTACAAAGCCGATGTCAGGATCAAACCGGTTACGTCCAGCCAACCATCAAACAATTGGTCGAAGAACGCGGTCTGGATGGCGGCAAGTATGGTTCAATTTACCATTTGAACGGGATTCAAAGCTGGCAAGTTGCAGCGGATGGAGGTGTTAGCAATGTTCACAAATATTAATATTTCCGCTTTTATGAGAGCCCTCACGCTGGCTGTTGTGACGGGTGTCTTTTCAGGCGTCTCAGCGGCGGCCGAATACGGCGGGCCATACAACTTCGGCACCAACGCAACTAATGCCGACATAGCAAAACTCGATATCGATGCCATGCCGGACGGTCGCGGGCTACCCGCCGGCAGTGGTAATTACGAAACAGGTAAGTCGGTCTATGTTGCAAAATGCGCGGCCTGCCATGGCCTCGATCTAGCCGGTGTGAAAGACACCGGTGCAGCTGCGTTAATCGGGGGCCGAGGGTCCTTGGCTAGTGGAAAGCCGAAGAAGACGGTTGAGAGTTACTGGCCCTATGCTTCGACCGTGTTTGACTACGTGAAACGCGCGATGCCATTTAATGCACCGGGTTCGCTGAGCAACGATGAAGTATATTCGGCGGTGGCCTACGTGCTTGGCGAGGCCAATATTTTTGCTAAATCAGCAACCCTGAATGCAAAAACGTTGCCTAAAATCGAAATGCCGAATGAAGATGGGTTCATTGCCGACGCTCGGCCCGAGGTGTTTAATTCCGAGTAGACTAGCGCTATTTTCAAGCAGCGTAAGGCTGACCGTGTGCGGAGATTCGTGCACTGTCAGTCGACTTTACCTTCATGAGTATTTGGAAGCGCGAAAGCGGTGGCGGGTGCGGATAGTCAGCAGTAGCGAGAATATTAGCGGTGATTACGACAGTTTTGAGGATAAAAAGGGCACCCAGAACAGCAAGGTGATGCCAATAACACAAAGCTCGATACGGCTGATTGTGACATAGCGCCTGCGCAACGCACCCTCTGCATCTGCGGCACGTACTCGCGACATGATGTAGTCGAACAGCATCACCACAATTAGCAGCGGTGCCATCACCGGTGAGATTATTGTCGTCAGCAGAAACCATAAGTTGTGCCTATCAGCGGCCTGTGAACTGGGGATCAAGATTTCGATCAACGGAAACAAAATATTGAGAAGCGCCAGGGCGAGTAAGGCAACGCGCAGGAAACCCAGCGCGTGTAACAGTTTTTCATCGTTTGATTTCATGGGTCGCGATTGTGCCAGAAAACTGCAGCTGTCACCGTCATTTACGGGTTTGCGGTTAAATTATTCGAGCTGTCGCCAAAGCTTGTCCAGTTCTTGTTGCCAGACCAGTTGCTTTTCGGCTTTCTGAAATTTTATTTTACGTGCCTTGTCAGCTTTCAGTAATGATTCCAGCTTGTCGATTCTCAACAGGCATGCTTCCTCCCAGCTGCTTTGGTCCATGCCAGCCTGGCTCGCACCGAGTTCGGTTAATCCAGCATCTGAAATCTCAGGTATGTCTTTGCGCCTTCCATCTCCCAAATTCTGATAAAAGTCATCCAGCGACTGATCCTCGATCAACTTTCCATCGCGAATTACCCAGAATCGATTCGCTACATTTTCCAGAAAACGGCGGTCATGACTGGTTACGATAAGCGTGGTATCCGATTCATCAAGCTGTCGCTCAAGTTGTTCTCTGCCCTGCAAATCGATGTGGTTGGTCGGTTCATCTAGGATCATCAAATTCGGGCTGATCAGTCGAATCAATGCAAACATCAATCTTGATTTCTCACCGCCACTTAACTGATTGACAGGCTGGCTTAGGCGACACCTGATTGAATCAGCACTCGTTTAATTCGCTCATCAAGCGCTTCTGCGCGGTTTCGAAGCCAGTCGAAACGTCCTTCGCTTTGGTTGAACTGTTGCAGCTCCTGGTCATAATAGATTGCCGAAACATTCGAATTAAAACGAATTTCCTGCATTTTTTGGGCACTATACTCAGCCATAATTATATTCAGCGTGGTGGATTTCCCAGCCCCATTTTCACCCAGTAATGCAATGCGATCTCCAGGCCTGACCACCAGATAATCGCAGCTAAGCAAATGAATTTTTTGATCCGCTGTAAAAACATTCAAGTCTTCAAGGGTTAGCACCGTTTTACTATTCAGGTTTTTGCCATCCAAGCTGAGATTCAAACCGCTGCCTTGTGTGACGACAGTGACATTTTTCTCCAATTTCTCCACCCTCTTTTCCATGCTCTTGGCTTTTTTTGCCAGCTTTGCATTGTCGAAAGTCTTGCCCCAAAGAGCGAGACGTTTGGCACTTTTTTTGACTCGGTCTAATTCCTTTTCTTCCTGTTCGCGCCGGTGTGCAGCCTGCTCGTCATGCTGTTGCAATGCGATTTTGGCGTCTTCATAGGGCAGGTCAAAATTCATAATACCGAGATCACGTAAAAAGCAGGTTCGGTTGCAGCAACTATCGAGCAAATCACGATCATGCGAGATCAACAAGAAGGAAAGGTTGCGTTGATTCTGCAGGTAACGTTTCAGCTGATTGAGTGCGAGCACATCCATATGATTGCTCGGCTCATCCATCAGCAGCAATTCCGGTTCAACAATCATCGCACGTGCCAGTAAGGCTAGATTTTGCTGACCACCGCTGAGATTACCGACGGTCAATTGCATGTTTGAACTGGTAAATCCGAGTGTGGAGAGTAACGCCTGCGCCTTGTAGAGATTTATTTCATGCAATTCATCCGGCAGGATATTTAACACGGCCTGTTCGAGACTCTGGTCTTCCAAATGTTCAGGAACGAATTGCTCCACCAGACCAATCTGTAGCCCTTTAGGAAACACAACTTCCCCTTCATCAGGAGACTGCTGCTTGGTCAACAGTGAAAAAAGTGTGCTTTTACCACTGCCGTTGTAACCAACCAAACCAATCTTGTCGCCCGTGGAAATGGCGAGGTTCAGTTTGTTAAATAGCAGCTTCGATTGTTGCGAGTAACGTAAATTCCTGACTTGTAATATGGCGCTCATAGTTCAGCCCTGCATTGAGATTATTCAAAATACGCAGATCCTACGAGTGGAATTTATTGTCTGAAAACGAACCGCCCAGCCCTAGATCTACACTTGGTGTATTGAGGACTGGTGGGTAGTGCCAGAGGGGATTTGTGCGAAACCCAGATATACTCCGGGAATGCAGCACATGTTATGCAACCATCGATCAAGTAATAATACTTTACGTAATAAAAATGATTGCATGCATAGCCTCCGTATTTAGGTGAATGACACGATTGCGCGATATTCTACCGCAAACAGGCCTGCAATTTCCATTGCTAGGAAAATCGCCGATATTTTGTAGCTAAAGTTCTTGTAACTAAAGTTCGGGCATAGAGGGTAACGCACAGTGCGTTCAGGCATTAGCTGGACATTCTTTGTAAATTTGGAATCGATTCGGCAATCTCGAAAAAGGTTTTGATGATTCTTGATTCGACACGATCCGCCAAACAGGTGATATGTGCGGTGGTAAAGATTTCTGCGTCAGAAATTTCAACCGTCCGCAGATTGGGGTGGGGGTTGAACTCAACATCGGAAACCACCCCAATTCCAATGCCACGCTCTACTGCCAACCAGACTGATTCACGACTACCGACCTCCATGACCGGGTCTACTGCAACCCCTGCCTGGCTTAAGGCCTCTTCAAAAGCAAGTCGGGTGGTCGACCCGACTTCACGATGGATAAAACGTTGACCCTCCAACTCCTCCAACCTTACTTGCCGGCGTTTGGCAAACGGGTGGGCGGTGCTAACAAACACAACGATCGGGTGTCGACTGAAAGGGCGGGCATAGATGGCCGGGTTCGAGCACCGCAACATCAACCGAGTAGCTAATTAACAGGTCGACCATTTCCATCGAATTGCCAAGCTTTACCGTCAAGTTTATCCCCGGATGTTTTTTGTTGAACATCGCGAGTATGTCGGTCGCATGGTAGGGTCCGACCGCTCCAATGCGTAAATCACCTTTCAGAATGCCCCCGTAGTGGTTAAGCAAATCCTGCGCTTCCTCTTCTAGCTGGAATATTCTTTGGCTAATCTTGAACAGTGCCATGCCACAGTCAGTAATTTGTATCTTTCGCCCTGTTCTGTGGAACAAGGTAACCCCGTATTTATCTTCTAAGGCTTTGATCTGAGTTGAGATTGTTGATTGGCCTATGTGAATCGCTACGGCCGCGGCAGTGAACCCGCCTTCCTTGGCGACAGCATGGAATGATCTAAGTTGAGAATAAAGCATCTATAAAATGAATGGTTTCGATTGTTTTAATACATTTGTTAAATGCTAGTGAATATGGAACCATCTTGTCAATAATAACCAATCTAGATCTTGGATAAGCAAGCTGATTTGCAGTTAAGTTGGGGGGATAACCTGTGTGGACGTTTGAAAACCCGGTAAAAATCCGTTTCGGAAATGGCGCGCTTGCCACGCTCGATGAAATTATTGGTGGCCGACCTTATTGTTTGGTTACTTATAACGAATCTTATTTCAAGGTCCTAACCGATAGGCTGATTGAGCTGGCTGGCGAACCGACAGTCATTGTCAATAACATCACACCGAATCCCAATTTCAACACCCTGACAGAGTCCTGTCGCCAATTTGCTGGCTCTGCCAGTGATGATATGGTGATTATCGCGCTCGGCGGTGGTTCGGTAATCGACGCAGCCAAGGTGCTCGCAGCCAGCCACAAAGGATTCGGACCGGTCCGAGCGTACCTTGAGAGCGCCCAGGGTGAGAACCAGCTGGGCGCCTATCCAATTATCGCCATCCCAACGACTGCCGGAACCGGCAGTGAGGTCACTAAGTGGGCAACCGTTTGGGATACTGAATCTCAAAAAAAATATTCCCTGTCATTGCAGCGACTTTATCCGAGCCACGCGATTGTCGATCCCGAATTGATGCTTGAGTTACCAAAAGCGTTAACCATAAGCACTGCGCTTGACGCGCTTTCCCATGCGCTTGAAAGCATCTGGAATCGCAACAGTAATCCGGTTTCAGCCAATCACGCGATCTTTGCTGCAACCGAAATTTTGACGGTTTTACCCGAACTGGTTAACGATTTGCAAAACCTTGAGCTACGTTCCCGAGTCGCAAGAGCCAGCCTGTTTGCGGGCCTGGCATTTTCGAACACCCGAACCGCGTTGGCGCATTCGGTGTCATACCCCATCACGCTCAAATATAAAGTTCCACACGGGTTGGCTTGCTCGTTCAGTCTGCCGATGGTGCTTGCCAGTGTGATAGGCGAAGATGATGTTTGCGACACGCATCTGCGCCGTATATTCGGTGCTGACCTTGGCAAGGCGGTAGCGGATCTGGATCGTTTTATCAACGGCCTTGATGTTTCAACCAAGGCTTCGAGTTATGGTGTTCAAAGTGAAGAATGGAAAGCGCTGCTAACGTCAGCACTTGCCGGTGAACGCGGGCTCAATTTCATCGGCACCCATGAGCGGGTAATGGAGAATTTTTCAATTTAGAAACCGATGAATTATTATGATATCACCGTGCAAGAGTGATATTACCTAACCAATAGATAAATGAGGAGAAAAGCAATGCAACAAAAGATCACGTCACTACCATCGTCCCTATCGACATTTGTTAGGCGGATAACCCTTGTTGTCACCGCCATTACGGTGACAATGGGTCTCGGGGTAATGGCCAGCACCAGTGCCAAAGCGGCCGCCTGTGAAAACCCTGATAGTTTGACTTTCGCGATAATTCCAACTGAAGAAACCGTAGCAGAGCTCCAACTCTATCAGCCGATAACCGATCGAATGGAACAGCTAACCGGCAAGAAAATCGAATTTTTCATGCCAACCTCTTATGCCTCAGTGGTTGAAGGGCTGCTGAGCAAGTTCGTCGATGTTGCGGTTCTTGGGCCTTATTCATACGTCATCGCCAACAGTAAGGATTCCGACATCGAAGTGTTTGCGACTTATGCCAAAAAGCCCGGATATCTGCAGGAGGAAGGCCCTGGTTACAAAGGTGTTTTAGTTTCAAAGAAAGGATCCGGCTTTAAAACCATCGCTGACTTGAAGGGCTCGGTGGTAGGTTTGACCGACCCCGGCAGCACCTCTGGCAACCTGGTTCCACGGGTCGTCTTTGCAAAGGAAATTAATATGGATATTGATGATTATTTCAAAAAGGTGGCGTACACCGGTTCGCATGAACTGTCGACTGTTGCTGTTCATCGGGGCAAGGTCGATTCAGCTTTCGTTGCGTCACATCGATTTGATAACGTCGTTGCCAAAGGTGAGGTCAAGCTTGAAGATTTTAATGTCATCTGGTCTTCGCCTGCGATTCCGCAAGACCCTTTTGTTTATAGAGGCTCACTTTGTGAAGACATCAAAGCGAATATTCGAAATACATTCTTGGGTCTTAAAGAGGATCCGAAAGCGCAGAAATTTCTCGAGAACGTAAAATCTAATACCTTTGTTCCGATGAAGTCTTCAGATTATGACGTGATTCGGGATCTTAAAAAGGCGAAGGACGCTAAAAAAGCAGCAAACTGAGTGCACTTTACTTTGTGACGGCGTTGCCAGCCTGCGATTGGTCGGCAACGCGATTTTTTGCTCCCGTGAATCAGATTCTTCTGACAAAACCACCCTAGTTTACTCACAGAGCGTATTTGAATGGCGATTCTTGAAGTCGAAAACCTGCGAGCAAGATACAGTTCACGTGGGCCGGAAATCCTCAAGGGGATTAGTTTTGCGGTCGAAGAAAATGACTTCTTCGCGATCATTGGTCCAAGTGGAGCGGGTAAATCAACCCTGATTCGCTGTATCAACCGCCTGATTGAACCGACTTCCGGCGATATCACCCTTGATGGCATCGATATATTGGCGCTGAACGCCAAATCTTTGCGACGCATGCGCCGACATATCGGCATGATATTCCAGGAGTTTAATCTGATTAACCGCATGTCGGTGATGGACAATGTATTGTCTGGGCGATTGGGATATGTCGGTTCGTTGCGCAGCATTTTCAGAGTATTTAACAACAGCGACATTCAGCGGGCACTTGAACTGCTGGAACGAGTCGGCTTGCAAGATCATATTGATAAACGGGCCGATCAACTCTCAGGCGGGCAGCGGCAACGGGTCGGAATTGCTCGTGCGCTGATGCAGGAACCGAACTTACTCCTGCTAGACGAGCCAACTTCGGCACTTGATCCGAAGATTTCCAGGGAAGTCATGGAGCTGATTCGGACCATGGCAACAGAACTTAAAGTGCCTGTACTTTGCAATATTCACGATGTCCAACTGGCCAAAGAGTTTTGCAATAAAATCATAGGTCTTCAGGACGGCAACAAGATGTTTGATGGCCCGACCGAGACGCTCAACCAGGGTAGCCTTGACGAAATATATGCAATGGAAGTGCTGTGAGTTGAGTGACAAGACATGCAAGATTCAACCACACCCTTAACCCTAGAAGACATTGTCAGACAGCGCCGCAAAAAGCAGCGCGTGCAGTTTGGCTTCTACCTGGTGTTGATCACGCTGGTACTTTGGAGTGTTCAGGCCACGGTGATCGAGGATACGGACTGGGAACGAATCGGGTCACTCGCCGATATTGGTGAATCCGTCGCTCATTTTGTTGGCATCGATTATGGGTTGATCCCGAGCCTGTTGGGGCCGACCATCGAGACTTTCATGATTGCCTGCATCGGAACCTTGCTTGGACTTGTGTTCTGTATACCAGCGATTTGGTTCGGTGCCCTCAACGTCACACCCTACAAGCCAGTAACCTACCCGATTGCAAGAGTGGCGATGACCCTCAGTCGATCGATTCATGAAATTGTGTGGGCATTGATTTTTGTGTCAGCGGTTGGGCTTGGCGCTTTCGCTGGCATTCTCGCTATCGCGGCTCGCTCGCTTGGATTTATTGCCAAGATGTCCGCCGAAGCAATCGAAAATATCGACCCCAAACCGGTTGAAGCAATTCGGGCGATGGGCGGCAATAACCTGCAAGTGATGCTCTATGCGATTTTGCCCCAGGTGTTACCGGTTATAGTGGGCATCGTAATTTTTGAATGGGAAATTAACATCCGGCGCTCTTCTGTGCTTGGCTTAGTCGGTGCAGGGGGACTCGGATTGGTGTTTTTTCGGCAGATGAACACATTCAACTATCCCGGCGTAACCACCGTTATCCTGGCCATTCTCGGGTTGATATTAATCGGTGAAGTGGTTTCGCATTTTGTCCGCAAGGCGATGATATGACGCCCAAAAAGTCACCGACGTCCACCCGGCAGAGCGACGATGTTTATCGTCAATGGAGTCGATTCAAATATCCCCAGTCATTGATTAAATATGGGATACTTTTTGCGCTATTGATGTTCTTTTCCTATTCGGTTCATTATCTGAATATTCCTCTGGAGCGCATTCTCGGAATGTTCGGGCGCTTGGGAGATGTTCTAGCGAATCGATATTATCCGCCCGACCTGGAATATATCGTCGACAAGGGATATCTCGATGCCATCATAGAAACTATCCAGATGGCCTATTTAGGCGCTCTTTTCGGATTGTTAATGGCAATCTTTCTTGGTTGGTTCGCCGCCTACAATGTCAGCCCTTCGCGGCGCTATATTTTCCCTATCGCGCGGCTGATCGCGATGGCTTGTCGATCAGTGCACGAAATGATCTGGGCCATCCTGTTCGTAACAATATTAGGATTTGGTTTGCTGCCTGGAGTTCTGGCGCTAACCATGTTTTCGATTGGTTTTGCCGCTAAGTTGTTCGCTGAGGAAATTGAATCCATTGATATGGGTGAAGTCGAAGCGATTCGCGCAATGGGGGGAACCCATTTGCAAGTATTTGTATTCGGTGTGTTTCCGCAGGTTCGTGTCGCCTTTACGGGAATTGCCATTTAC